>Ga0256404_1000901_pt1 | contig 75603 bp, 72 predicted proteins | sample RumenRJG_01DNA_FD_185990 | JGI IMG/M metagenome (GOLD analysis project Ga0256404, IMG submission 185990) | Bovine rumen microbial communities from Lethbridge, Alberta, Canada - RJG_01 | ecosystem: Host-associated > Mammals > Digestive system > Stomach > Rumen | place: Canada: Alberta | collected...
CAGATTGCCGTAGATTTTCTGTTCCTATCTAGGAGACAAACCGGAGGCGTAGCAGAGCTACGTCGAGGATTTGTCGACGACGAGAGGACAGAAAAGATGCGGTAAGATGGGCGGGCGGAATAAATCAGTGCTTCCTCAGATTGACGCACGCCGCGCGTTGCCATATAATGAAAGGATAAGGAATCGGAGGTGGACGCGATGGCGGTGAATTCCAAGGGCGCGGAGCGCGCCGTGGAAACATTCCTGAAAGCAGTCGGTGTCAATTTGGAGGAACAGAACATGCAGAGGACGCCCGCGCGCGTCGCGGAGATGTACGCATATCTCTTCGACGGGCTCGGGCACGATCCGGCCGAGGCGTTCGGCCCGCCGATCGCGGCGGACACAGGCGGCCTCGTCGCCGTGCGCGGCATCCCGTTCTTCTCGATGTGCGAGCATCATCTCGTGCCATTTTACGGCACGGTCGACATCGTCTACCAGCCACAGGAGGGCCGCATCGCGGGCTTCAGCCGCTTCGTCGAAGCCGTCCGCATCGCCGCCCACCGCCCCCAGCTTCAAGAACGTTTGACGCAGGATATCGCGGACGCCGTGATGCGCGGCCTCGAAGCGAACGCCGTCCTCGTCGTCTGCCGCGCGACGCAGCTCTGCATGATGCTGCGCGAAGGCGGCACACACGGTACGGAGACGACGACGAGCGAGATGCGCGGGGCGTTTGCAACCGATACGATGTTGGGCCAGCAGGCATGGAACTTGCTGTTGCCGGAGCGGGCGCATTCCGGAGCCTCCCCCCTTGGGGGAGGTGCCGAGCGTATGCGAGGCGGAGAGGGTAGCGTATGAGGAGATTCGCGAACCGTTCGATAGGAAAGAGAATATAGGTACTACGTTACCCTCTCCGACCCCTTCGGGGCCACCTCCCCCAGAGGGGAGGCGTAGGTTGATTGATAACACGAGGCGATCTTATGCAGCAAATAAAACCTTGCCCCATCCACACGTATCACTTCCCCGACGGCAAAACGCTGACGGTCGGCAAGCAAGTGCTCATCATGGGCATCCTCAATGTCACGCCGGACTCCTTTTCGGATGGCGGGAAATATGACAAGCTTGACGCCGCCGTCGCGCACATGAAAGAGATGACCGCGGCGGGCGCGGATCTCATCGATGTCGGCGCGGAGTCGACGCGGCCGGGCTCGGCACAGCTTTCGGACGCGGAAGAGCAGGCGCGGCTCCTCCCCATGCTCGAAGCGCTTTTGCCCGCGTGCCCTGTGCCCATCTCCGTGGACACGTATCATTCCGCGACGGCAAGGATCGCTGCGCGGATGGGCGCGCACATCCTCAATGATATCTGGGGTCTCCAGTACGACGGCGAGCCAGCGGGCGCGATGGCGCGCGTCGCGGCGGAGACGGGCCTCCCCGTCATCGTCATGCACAACCAGCACGGCAAAGCGTATGACGGGGATGTCATCGCGGCCATGCGGGCGTTTTTCCAGCGCTCGCTGAAGATTGCGCATGACGCAGGCGTCAAGGACGAGCAGATCATTCTCGACCCTGGCATCGGCTTCGGCAAGGACACAAGGGCGAATCTCATCGTGCAGCAGCGCCTCGACGAATTATTAACAGTGAATGGCGTGCGCTATCCGCTGCTCTTCGCTGCGAGCCGCAAGCGCTTCATCGGCGACACGCTTGGTCTCTCCGTCGACGAGCGCATGGAGGCGACGGGCGCGGCGCATGTCGTCGCCATCACGCGCGGCGCAGACATGGTGCGCGTCCACGATGTCGCACCGATTGCGCGGATGTGCCACATGACGGATTTCCTCGTCGGCCGCAGGACGTATGCGCCGAGGGAAACACGATAAAGTAAAAAAAATTTTCTGAATGGATGTGAGACCATTATGCTGAAAGCAACGGACAAGCTCGACAAGATCGCGTTATCGGGCATGAAATTCTACGGCTACCACGGCTGTCTGACGGAGGAGCGCGAGACGGGGCAAGAGTTCTACGTGGATGTGAACCTCGCCCTCTCGCTCCGCCGCGCCGGAAAGAGCGACGAGCTCAAGAACACGGTGAACTACGCCGCCGTCTTCGAGATCGTCAAGAGCGTCGTCGAGGGCCAGAGTTACCACCTCATCGAGGCCGTCGCCGAGCACATCGCCGATCTCGTGCTCGAAGAGTATCCAGAAGTGCGCACGATCGAAGTCACCGTGCACAAGCCGGCAGCGCCACTGCCCGGCCATTTCCAGGATGCCGCCGTGACGATCCGCCGCAACCAGAAGCCGGCGGAAGAAGCAACGGACGCAACGGGCACAAGTCTTGCAACAAATGCAGAGGGAAATACAAAATGATCGTCAGCCTCTCCATCGGCGCCAACCTCGGCCGCCGCGCAGCCACGCTCCGCGCAGCCGTCCGGCGCATCGCGGGGCTTCCCGGGACGCGCCTTTTGGGCGCGTCCTCTTTTTATGCGACCGCCCCGTGGGGGAAGACGGATCAGCCGCCGTTCCTCAATGGCGCCGTGCAAGTCGAGACGAGTCTTACGCCTCTGGAATTGTTGCACGAGACGCAAGCTATCGAACGCGACCTCGGCCGCGTGCGGCACGAGCATTGGGGCGCGCGGACCATCGACATCGATTTGGTGTACGCAATCGATGGAACACAGGTCGTTCGCTCGCACACCGAAGAATTAACGCTGCCGCATCCGTATCTCCTCGAGCGCGCGTTTGTGCTCGAACCGCTGAAAGAACTTGCGCCCGGCATGATGTTCGAAGGATGTTCCATTGACGCGTGGTGCGAGAAAAACAAAGGGCAGGGCGTCGAGAAAACGAATGAGCTCGCCGACCCGTGGCCGCTCCAGATGATCGCCTGCGTCGCGAAAAATCGCGGCATCGGCAAGGACGGGCGGCTGCTGTTCCACATCTCGGAGGACATGGAGTTTTTTAAGAAGCAGACGAAGACGGACGGCAGCGTCGTCATCATGGGAAGGAAGACGTGGGAAAGCTTGCCGCATACGCTCGTTGGACGACTGAACATTGTGCTGTCGAGAACGATATGGAATGCGCAGACGAATTTCAAGGCTCCCCCTCTGGGGGAGCTGTCGAGCGCAAGCGAGACTGAGAGGGTAGCGGCGTTTGAAGTTCGAGATCCTTCCGAAAGACTATCGATGGCTGAAACTGCGTTACCCTCTCCGCCCCTTCGGGGCACCTCCCCCAAGGGGGGAGGCTTGAGGGCTGGAGACGGGCTCTCTGAATTCCTTGAACAACTTTGGAACAATCAGCCCGGCCGCCCCTTCTGGGTCATCGGCGGCGGCGAAATCTATCGTGCGCTGCTGCCCTATACGCGCCGCGTGCTCTTGACCGAAGTCGACGCCACGCCCGCAGCCGACACGTTTTTCCCCGCGCTCGACGGATTTTGTTGCATCAAAAAACGCCCGGCAGAAACGTCGGGCGTGGTGTTTGTTGAATATCTTCGAAAAGATATCTGTTACCGAGTGTAACGCTTACAGCAGGCTCTCCCTCTGGGAAAAGCAGACGCAAGGCGCTTTAGCGCCTATGCGGTCGCTTTATCCTTCAGGTAGAGCTGGCGCGCGTAGCGCGACTGAGAGGGTACAAGGGTGCGATTTGTTCCAACTACAGCGAAGTTTTCAAAGCATCGCGTTTGAGCTCAGACGACTTGATGCCTCGAAAGTTTCTTGTTTTTGTTTAGCTATCGTACCCGAGTACCCTTTCCACCGCTTCGCGGTCCCCCTTCCCCTGAGGGGAAGGCTGCTGTATATGTCACGTTCATCAACAAATCAAAAATCTTTGTATCCTAGAAAGAAAGGAATCTCATGGAAATCTTTCACAACGACTGGGCGCCGCTCCTGACGCCGGAGCTGGAAAAGCCCTACTACAAGAAGCTCCGCCAATTCCTCATCCACGAATATCGCACGACGCGCGTTTATCCCGATATGTTCGCGATCTTCAATGCGCTCCACTACACGAGCTATGCGGCGACGAAGGTCGTCATCCTCGGGCAGGACCCGTATCATGGCCCGGGGCAGGCGCACGGGCTGTCGTTTTCCGTGCTGCCGGGCGTGCAGCCGCCGCCGAGCCTGCAAAATATTTTCCAGGAGCTCCACGACGACCTCGGCTGCCGCATCCCGAATAACGGCTGCCTGAAGCCGTGGGCCGACCAGGGCGTGCTGCTGCTGAACACCGTCCTCACCGTGCGCGAGCATCAGGCGTTCTCGCACCACAACCAGGGCTGGGAGCAGTTCACCGACCGCATCATCGAGCTCCTCAACGAGCGTGAGCAGCCGATGGCCTTCATCCTCTGGGGGACGCCGGCGAGGAGGAAAAAAGCGATGATCACGAATCCCCAGCACTACATCGTCGAGTCCCCGCATCCGAGCCCGCTCTCGGCCAATCGTGGCTTCTTCGGCAGCCATCCGTTCTCCCGCGTCAATGATTTTCTGAAGAGCTGCGGCATGGCGCCGATCGACTGGCAGCTGCCGGACATCGCGCCTCAATAATGTTCAGATGCGCGTGATTTCGCACATGTGTTTTTTTGTTTTTCGATCATAGCTGATACCAATGAGCAATAGCTTTCCGCCGTAATCTTTCAGTACGGCGGGATATTTTTTTTCGTGAATTTGCTTGATGGCGGTGCGCGCATCCTGGTTCCATTTGAGTTCGACGAGGAGTGCCGGGATCTCCGGACGATTCGGCCGTGGGAGAAAGACGAGGTCGGCGAATCCTTTGCCGGTTGGCAGTTCGCGCAAGAAGGTATACATTTCTCGTGCTGCATAATATGCGAGCGAAATTGTATAGGCCAGAGCGTTTTCATCGTTATACGTGAGATGGCTCGTTTCCATATGTGCAGCGGCGATGCCAGCAGCGACGGCATCTGCGTCCATGCGCCAGGTTGCTTCGAGAAGTGCTTTCGAACCTTGGATGGCGCGTGTGACCTCGTCCCAGCCACCGGCGCTCGTTGCGTTGGCGAATTCGATCATGAGCTCTTTGTTCGGGATATAAGCTGCCGCATGTTCCACATCATAGGCGAGGTAGCCGAGATGGATGAGCAGCGTGAGCACGTCGTCGCGTGTGTGGAATGTTGTCATGTCATTGCTGAACGTGCCGATTTCGATCGGCTGCCGCTCGCCAGCCATGAGGCGGATGACAGCATCGCGCAGGCCGTCCAAGTTGAGGTCGATGTAAATTTTGAGCGCCTCGAAGGTCTCGGTCTGGTTCCAGTACGCGCCGAATGTGTGCCGCAGCATGGCGGCGACGACGGAGCGGGGGTTGTAGATCTCGCCGACGGAGGGAAACGCGTAACCGTCATACCATTGTTGTGCGGCTGCGAAATCCATCGCATAGTGCGCGCAGAGCGCTTGCACTTCTGCAGACGTGAAGCCGACGTAGGCGGCGAGCGGCCCAGGGCCTGTCATCGCGTATTCGTCAAACATATTGAGCGCCGAATGCGTACCGTATTTTTTGATGGGCAAGATGCCCGTCATGTAGCAAAGCGCGATATAGCTTTTGTCCTTCAGCCAGTCGCGCAAAAAATCGAGATAACGCTCCTGATCGGCTTTGCGCTCACGGTATTCGCGGAAAATGGAATCCCATTCGTCGATGACGATGACGAACGGGCGGCGCGTATGCTGGTAGACGCGTTGCAAATGATAGGGAAGGCTGCGCTCCGGGCGCACGGAGACGTCGGGATAGGCGGCCGCGAGGTCTTCGAGGAGATCGTTTTTCAAAAAAGAGAGCAGCGCGTCCATCGACGAACTGCCGCTCAAACATTCTTGCATATTCACATGCAGCACATCATAGCAATTGCGACAGCGGTCGAACGTCGCAGCGTGTTCGATGGCGCGTCCGTGAAAGAGCGTTGCGCCATCGACCGTACGGTCATAATATGCCGCGACCATGTCCGCAGCCATCGTCTTGCCGAAGCGGCGCGGGCGGCTGACGCAGACGTATTTCTGACTCGTGCCGAGAAAACGGTTGAGCGTCGCAATCATGCCTGTCTTGTCCACATAGATTTCCGATCGCAAGGCTTCGCGAAATTTATCGGCACCAGGATTGAGATAGATTCCCACGGAGCAAACCTCCCTTGTTCCTCTGTCGGTGTGCTTGCGCATGGTCGATGGCATGTAGGTTATTTCTTGGCATCCATATACGAACGGAACCGTTCCACGCTCGTATTGACGACGAGCTCTTCGGGAAAATCGCACGCCTCGATGAGCTTCCAGCTGTACGCGTGCGTGCCGACGTCGCCGTCGATATGGGCGTCGCTGCCGCAGATGACTTCGGTGCCATATTTTTTGCACGCGGCGAGGAGCTGCACGCCGCAGTCCCACGAGCCCGGGCGGCTGGCGTTCGGCTTGTACGAACTGTTGTTGATCTCGAGCAGGACGTGCTGCTCTTTCGCCGCTTTTGCGAGCGCGTCGAAGTCGACGGGATAGCGCGGGTTGTCCGGATGGCCGATGATGTTCACGCGGGGATTGCGCATCGCGCCGATGAGCGCGTTCGTATTCTGCTCGACCGAGCCGGGGTCGATGACGATGTCGTGCAGGCTCGCGATGGCGTAGTCGAGGCGCGCGAGCAGCTGCGCCGAGAGATCCGTCGAGCCGGCGTAGTCGATGACGTTGAGCTCGACGCCCATGACGACATCGATGCCCCAGTCCTGCGCCTTGATCACTTTGAAATTGCAGAAATAAATCGGGTCGCACGTCCCTTCCATGGCCGGGCCGTGCTCGCTGAGGCCGACGAGCGCGAGGCCGCGCGCTTTCGCCATCGTAATCATCTCGCGCACCGTGCTGTACGCATGGCCGCTCGCGATCGTGTGCATGTGGACGTCGAGAAGGTCTTTCATGACTCTGCTTCCTTTCGCTGATAGAACATTCTCTTCGTAGTATAGGATAAAATCGCCGCCGCCGCAAACGGAACATGAAGAACGTGCGCGCGCCACCGTTCTTTTTTCGCGATGAGAAAATTTTTGCGCGGCGCACGAAAAAAGTGTAGATTTTTCTGTCGCTTTGTAGTATAATACTTTTCGTTGACAAGCTCACTTAGCTCAGTTGGTAGAGCATCTCCGTCACATGGAGGGGGTCGGGGGTTCGAGTCCCTCAGTGAGCACCATAAGAATTTTCGAGACGGTTGCATCGTGCAGCCGTCTTTTTTGTCTGCAAATCGTACCGATGTTCGTTCGAACGTCTTGACAGCAACGATTCTTTTTCGTATACTTTTATCAAAAGAGAATGGTTATTCGTTGTAGGGAAAAGAGGGAACATCATGCTTTCGCCCACGGAAGTCTCGGAAGCTTTGCGCGCGAAGGGCTACAAGGCGACGCCGCAGCGCCTCGCCGTCTACGACGCGCTCGCGACGACGACAGCGCACCCGAATGCGGACATGCTCTACAAGAAGCTCGTGCCGCACTATCCGACGATGAGCCTCGCGACGGTCTACAAGACGCTCGGCATCCTCTGCACGGTCGGCCTCGCGCAGGAGCTGAACGTCGGCGAGGATTCGTTCCGCTACGACGCGAACACGGAGAACCATCCGCACGTCCGCTGCACGAGCTGCGGACGCGTCGACGACGTGCCGGTGCTGAACGATGTCATGCTCCTCCGCCAGGCGGCGGCTTCGACGGGCTACGACATCACGGACCGGCAGATCTACCTCTACGGCCTGTGCCCGGGCTGCCGGGAAAAGCGGCGGGCACGCATGGCATAATCGATAAAAAAGAACTGTTGCTCGCATCAAACGGCTCCCCCTCTGGGGGAGCTGGCGCCCGTTAGGGCGACTGAGAGGGTAGCGCTGTTTGGGATTCTCCATCCTTTCGTCAGGTAAGAGAATCTTGCAACTGCGCTACCCTCTCCGCCCCTTCGGGGCACCTCCCCCAAAGGGGGAGGCTTGAAATGTGATGCTTGCAACAGTTTTATTTTTTGATGATCAGCGCCATGAACACGAGGTCTTCCGTCTTCGAGGCGTTTTCGATGCCGTGCTTCTCGCCGTCGGGGCAGAACGTCGTCGCGCCGGCGTGGAGCGTGACCTCCTTGCCGTTGTCATTGTAGAGCGCCGTGCCGGAGAGGATGTGATACGTCTCCGTGTTGCCGTGATGCTCGTGGACGCCGATGGAGCACAGCGGCGGGATGATGACTTTCGCGTACATGTCGCACTTGCCGTCGAGCTCTTTTTCCGTCAGGAGCTTGACGATCGTGATCGTGCCACGGCCTCCGGCTTTTTCCGTCGCCTGCGTCGGATTCGGTTCGATGAATGCCATAAAAATCTCTCCTTCATAACAGTTGCCTGCGTTCTTTCCTTTTTCAGGGAAGTCTGCTACAATAGCTCATAACGTTTATTTCGATAAAATTGCGGAGATTCCTCTTTGGATCTGCGCATTTTCTTTTGTGCCCGCCAACCTGCGCCTCCCACTTTGGGGGAGGTGGCCCCCGAAGGGGGTCGGAGAGGGTGAGGCGTTTCTTTTCCAGGAGTCATTACCAATGGTTTACTTTTTGAAATTCGGCGCGAGCTGGGTGCTGCCGCCGGGCTGCTTCATCGTCGCGCTCTTCGTGCTCGCTTGGTATTTGTGGAAGCGGCGCGGGGAGCGGCGCGCGGCTGCGCTGCTCGCGGGGCTGACGTTCGCTTTCTACCTTTTGTGTACGGGCTTTGTCGCGGAAAAGACAATGGGCTGGCTGGAGTCGGCGTATGAGCCACCAGCAGAGCCGCAAGGCGACGTCATCATCATGCTCGGCGGCGGCGCGATGCCGGACTCGCCGGACGTCGACGGCACGGGCGCGCTCTGCTCGAGCCCGGCGAACCGATTGCTGACCGCGGTGCGCCTCCAGCGCGAGCTCGGCGTACCGATTCTCCTTTCGGGCGGGCAGGTCTACGAGGACACGGGCGCGGAGGCGAAGATCGCGCGGCGCATCCTCTTGTCGCTCGGCGTGCCGGACGACCAGATTTTCGCGGAGACGAAAAGCATCAACACAACGCAGAATGCACGCTTTTCGACGGAAATCCTCAAGGAGCAAGGCCTCACGCATCCAATCCTCGTGACGAGCGCGTTCCACATGAAGCGCGCCGTGCTGAATTTCGAAAAGCAGGGCGTGACGGTGACGCCGTATCCGGCGGACTACCAGGTCACGCATCATCCCGTGTTCCATTACACGAAGTTGCGCCCACAGACGGAAGCTTTATTAAATAATGTAACGGTTTTGCAGGAGACGCTGCGCACGCTCGTGACAAAATATATCGAGTGAAATACTATGACAAAAGATTTGACCGTTGGTGAGCCTGCGCGGCTCATCTTCTTTTTCACGTTGCCGCTCATCGCCGGCAACATCTTTCAGCAGCTTTACGCGTTCGTCGACACGCTGATCGTCGGGCGCTTCCTCGGCGTCGCGGCGCTCGCGGCCGTCGGCTGCACGGGAGCGCTGATGTTCCTCGTCCTCGGCTTCATCATGGGCTTTTCGGGCGGCCTCACGATCTACACGGGGCAGCGCTTCGGCGCGGGCGACGCGGCGGGCGTGCGGCGGAGCTGCGCGGCCTGCATCGTGCTGTCGGTCGCCGTTGGCCTTGCCATGACCGCCTTTTCCGTTTCCATCTGCCGCCAGCTTTTGATTTGGATGCAGACGCCCGCCGAGATCATCGACGGCGCGTATTCCTTCATCAGCATCATTTATCTCAGCATCCCGATCTTCGTGCTGTTGCAGACGCAGTCCAATCTCCTGCGTGCGCTCGGCGACAGCCGCACACCGACCATCATCATGGCGACAGGCCTCACGATCAACATGATCCTCGAGCCGCTCGCCGTCGGCGTGCTCGATTGGGGCATCCCGGGCGCAGCGCTCGCGACGGTCGCCTCGCAGGTCGTCGGCACGGTGCTGACGTACCTCCACATCCGCTATCGCGTCCCCGCGCTCCACACGCACGCCGCGGATTGGCGGCCCGACCGCCATCTTTACTGGGAGCACCTGCGCCTCGCGCTCCCGATGGGCTTCCAGTCGAGCATCATCGCCATCGGCGCCGTCGTGCTGCAGGCCGCGCTCAATACGCTCGGCCCGGTCGCCGTCGCATCGTACGCCGCCGCGCAGAAGATCGAGTCCATCGCCATGATGCCCATGATGTCGTTCGGCATCGCCATGGCCGCCTATGCCGCGCAAAACTACGGCGCGCAAAAATTCCACCGCATCGGCGAGGGCGTGAAGAAGTGCTCGTACATGTCGCTCGCGTTCTCCGTCGTCGTGGGCGCGGCGCTCATCTTCTTCAGCCCTGCGATGCTCCGACTTTTCGTCGGCGACGCCGCGGGCGCGGCAGACGTCATCGCCTATGGTCATGAGTACCTGCTCGTCAATGGCGCGATGTACTGGGTGCTGTCGCTCCTCTTCATCTTCCGCAGCACGCTCCAGGGCCTCGGCCAGAGCGTCGTGCCGACGATCGCCGGCATCATGGAGCTCGTCATGCGCACGGCGGCCGCCTTTATCCTCGTCGGCTGGCTCGGCTACCTCGGCGCCTGCCTCGCGAACCCCATGGCCTGGCTCGGCAGCTGCATCCCCCTCGCCATCGCCTTCTTCTGGACGTGGCGGGGATTTAAGAAACGGATCGACCTTGAAACGATATAAACAAAACGGCGCAACACCTGCGAATTTCGCCGATGTTGCGCTGTTTTTGTTGCCCGAAACGGCACGAAAAAGCCACCGCACTTCCGTGCAGCGGCCTGCTGTGTCAAAGATGGTGGAGACGAAGGACGACCATCGTAACCCACAAATGGATTGATTGGGGGATGACGATGAGATTTTCGGGACGGACAGATGGTTCGACTAAAATAGGTCGGAGTGCGAGCCGAGCCTGTTGAGGGAAAGAACGAGGATGTCGTCAATGATCTGATACACAAGCAGCCAATCAGGTTCGATGTGGCATTCTCTGGTGCCTTTGTACTTTCCCCCGACCAGCGGATGATCGTGATATTTCTCGTCCAAAACTTCACCGTTTGCAAGCTGATCGACGATGTCAAAGAGCGTATCCACATCCTTGTGCTGCCTCTTGGCGAGTTTGTAGTCCCGCTTGAAGCGGGCCGTCATGCGAACCTTGTACTTCATGCGTCCAAAGCCTTCCGGAGTTCTTCGATGCTGTGATACGTCTCGGCGTTCGGGTCATGCGCAATGCGCCAGCCTTCTTCGATGGCCGCTGCCGTTTCCGCATTCGGGACATCCAGTTTCAGCGGGAAGGGGATGCCGTGCTCGCGGATGCTAGTGCGCAGGAACAGGTTGATGGCCGTCGTCATGTTCATGCCGAGCTCGGAGAAAATGGCTTCGGACTGGTCTTTGACATCCTTGTTCAAGCGGATGTTCAAGTTCGTTGTCAGGGTTGCCATATTTATCACCTCGATACAATTATATTGCTGAATCATTTGCAATGTCAACATTGTATCTACCAAAAGAGAATCGCCCTTGGGGGGGGTTGCCATATTGTCTAGTCGAGTTCAATCGCACATCCAATGTATTGATGTTAGATATCTATATGCTATAATTTGAGCAAGGAGATGATTCTCATGGCAACGAGTATGACAATCCGGATGGACCCGGAAATCAAGAAGGAATCGCAAGAACTCTTCCGTTCGCTTGGCCTCGACATGACGACGGCCATCAATCTGTTTCTCCGTCAGTCGCTCCTGCATCGCGGCTTGCCGTTCGAGGTTCGGCAGCCGCGTTACAACGCGGAAACCAAAGCAGCCATGCAGGAAGCACGCAACATCCCGCAAGATTCTTATCGAGGATTTCGACTGGAGAAGAAGAAATGAGTTGGGAAGAAACTCCTTGGATGACAGGCAACGAGGTTTTTGCAGCGCGCAAAGCCTATTTCGACCGTAAGATGACGATCATGGATGCCCAATCGGCGATGATGGATGCGGAAGCGCAAGGAAGGACACATCAAGCACTTGCCGGACGGCGAGGGTTTGATGTGTCCTTTTGTCTGTGTATTTGTTTTTGGCGTGCAGGTCTTAGAGAGGATCACCTTCGAAATAGTGAAGCAGAATCCAAGCAGCATTGAAATTCGGCTGCTGGTAGCCATATCCCGTCATCGAGACCCATTGTCCATTGCGTTTCTCGTAGAATGCAGGGCCGCCTTCGGATTCTTCGACCAGGACGCTGGTTGCGTACGTCCGGTTTCCGCCGTGCTCGTCATCGACATCGATGATGTTGGTGACATAGACCGTGTTGTCGCCGGTATTATCCGTCCATTGGTTCGCGATATATGCCGAGTGCAAGTCCACGTAGAAGGAATGCCCCATGTGCATATAGGCTTTTGGGTAATTGCTGTTCCCACACCAATACGACGAGACACGGTAGCCGAGCGCATAGGCTGGTGTTGGAGCGATGGTAGTCATGAAACTCCAAGCGCAGAGTGCGGTGAAAAATGCCAAAATCCAACGTTTCATGATATATCAACTTACCTTTCAGAAAACATCAATATACCCACATTTCTTCGACGTATGTAGAAAAACCAAGAACATTGCCACATTCTCTCAAAATCGCATGGGATTCCCCATTCGGGATGACTACGGTATCATGATTTCCGCGCATGGTACTGGTGCGATAGCGCCAAGAACCCATTTTGTTGAAATACCACATGACGCTGCGTACCAGACGGCCGTTATAGACTTCTTTTGTCCGCGCTTGCGCATGAGAGCTGTCTCCGCTGATCGTGTCCGTTTCAACGAAAATCTGATTCCCGTCTGCCGTGCAGACCCAGACATCGGCCGCTGAGCACGGGTTGGCGGGAGCGCTCACAAGAAGCATTGTCAGCATCATCAGAAACCCGCAGAAAAACTTTTTCATGATGGAAAGCCTCCTCGTTATCATCAAGAATCTTCAGATGTAATTGTCGCATCATAAACTTCGTCTGACTTCGACAGATGGAGATGGATGCGGCGGTTTGCAGACGTGCACCAGACGCTAGCATCGTTGCCTTGCGAGGCAAGCGCGTCACCTTCGGCTTTCGTGAGTCCGATGATACCGAGCATGAGGTCGACGAGGTCGCCTGCGTTATTCATGGACGTTTCGTCGTCAACCGGCCAAAGAACGGAAATGCGTTCGATGTAGCTGGCGTCGTGCGTGAGGTAGAGAATCAAAACGCGATGACTGCCGTCGCTATAATCCAGCGGATAAACATCGTACGGACCGATTTTATCGCCGGATGGCGTAAGGCGCATATAATTTGCGAAATGCGTCTGAATGCCTTGCTGTGAGCCAAGCTGATCGACAGCATAGGTGAAACGACTAATGCCCATGTCGGAAACATTCATCGGCGCAGCGGTTACAGCTGCTTGTGAGAGCAGAACGACAAAGCAGGCGAGCAAGAGTATCCGTTGTATGCGGTGCATAGAGATCACTTCCTTCGGAATACATATCAATCGAGCACTTCGATGCTCCGAATCGTATTGTCATCATCTACCAGAATACGCATCCCTGCACCTGCACCAGAGCCCATGTGTGGATACATATATTCGGTATATCCTGTCTTTTTGTCGTAATACGGATCTTCCACGCCATAAAGGCCCTGCATCGTCGATTTGCTCATGCCGACGGTCAATCCTGCGGGCGTCGCAAATCCGTTATTTGCCGTCGTTTTCACATAATTGACACGTTCTTCGCCCGCGTTGGTTTTCCATGCTTTCAGTGTCACGGTGCTGCCATAACGATAGGTGCGGGTGAAGCCGTCATCGGATACCAGTGTCGGGCTACCGTAGACGCTGCGGACATAACTCATCGTGACCCCACTGGTCACGCAGATGCCGCCGAGGGAAAATTCGGAGTTGGGAAGCGCTCTGGCAAAGCAAGCAGTGGAAAGCGCGATCAGGAAACAGATGGTGAGCGTGAAGATTCTTTTCATAAGCCGTCATCCTCTCTCTGTGTGTAGAAATGGTGAGCTAAATAGTGGAAGAGCCGCCGCACGCTGGTGCGACGGCCACTCGATAGGCAAACACAATCATTTAATAGTTTGCGTGCATATAATTTGCGACCGTTAACCCAACGTCACTATTGACGGTTCCTGTTTGCGAACAACTTTGGTTGATACGATAGCACTCAAAGCCAGCACCCCAACGAACATGGACAGGAAATGCGTCAGACCATACTTCACCGTTATAGATAGAAATGACAACATGCGCGTGGTTGTGTGCGATCATATAGACGGACGAATCGTTGATGTTGACGCGCCATGTTGGATGCCCTTGAACACTAACAACACTGGCTTCCGCCGACGGCATGGCGGCGAAAGCGAACGCCGTGACGAGAGTGCAGAGCATGAAGCATCTGGTAAAAACTTTTTTGAACATGACAAAACCTCTTTCTGAAATGCCTTGCGGACAAGACCCGCATTAGATTTTCGAATAATCCTTGGAATACCCCGTTTGGACGTTGTTGAGCATCATATAGGTGCGACTTCCGTTGGCAAACGTCAGGGTCACAACGCTTCTTCCACCGTTCAAATAAAGCCAGACGGAGGTATGCGTATCGTCTTTTGTGACCTTGTGGATGGTATACGAGGCCAACCCGATGCTGCTGTCGGTGATGGAGAGTTTCTCACCATCGCGATCGCGCCACGTTCCCATGATGAGATCGTATCCGTAGCTGTTATCGATGGTATACGCCGAAGCGACGGGCAGGGGGCTGGTTGCGGCGGTTCCGCAAAGAAGTGCGGAGCAAACACCAGCGACGAGCAAGAATCTTTTCAACAACATAGAATCACCCTTTCTAATGGAATGAATATTCTATCTATATTATCGTCGAATTTACCAAAAAGTAAAGCATATATACGCCTAAATAAATCAAATATTTGACAGAATACGAATATTTTCGAGGAAATGAGATTTTTGGAAACGAAAAAGCCGCCGCACTTCCGTGCAGCGGCTTGCTGTTCCAAAGATGGTGGAGACGAAGGACGGCCATCGTAACCCACAAATGCTCATGAATGGCGCGAGAATGGCGTCAAAGCGAGAATCGCTTGACGTTCGCGATCATGCAGGTAGATGGGGTTCAGTTTCTTTTTGTTGTATTGCCAGATCGTGCTGATCGTCTTGTCCGTCAGGAGTTTCGTGAAGAAGCGCTCCCAGCTGAAGTAGTCAGCGGATTCGATGGATTTGGAAGGATCGGCGAGCGCTTGCCGGATTTCATTGTCTTTGAGCAAGTCCGATGCGAGCAGCAGCCACTCGAAGGATTCGGGCAGGTAGAGACTGACGGGAGCGCCGTTTTCGATGAGCTTGGCGATTTTGCCCATCTGCGAGCCGAAGGCTGCGCCGTCGGCGATGATGAGCGTGGCGGCGGGAGCGTCGCCTTGTGTTAGGCGCTCGAAAATGTTTGACTTGCCGCCAGCGGATGCACAGGCAAGCTGCTGCTTTTCACAGATGGCTGAGAAAAATTGATAGCCGGCGTTGCTGTCCTCGACGAGCACGGTCGAGGGAAGCGCATTGTTTTTCCCGAGCGGCTGGCCGTAAATCTCGAATAGCTCATTGTACGTCTGTTTCAGGCCACCGTATTTGCCCGACGTGCGGATGCCGTAAATTTCCTTGACGCTGTACGGCAGATTCTCCAGATTCTCGCGATTGACGATGATATAGTAGTTGTCCGTTCCTTGGATTGCTTTGGCAAAGGCTTCGGATGTGACGAAGGCATTTCCTTCGTCGACGAAGACGAGGCTGTCTTTGTACAGGGCGAGCTCGGCCTGCCAGTTGCGCCCCGCGAGTGTCACGCAGGTCTTCGGGCAATCGAGCGTGATGCCGCTGCTCTCGCCGTTGTCGTAATACTCTTGGATCATTTCGACGAGCTTCGTCTTGCCCGTGGCGCTGTCGCCGCAGATGATCGTGAGGTTGCGATGGATTGTGAAATCATAGCGGATGCGTTTGTTCTGGATGATGACGCGCTGCGGACCTTTCATTGTGCGCCTCCTTCAGACGAAGCGCCCGGCAATCGGGACGAGCTCTTTCATGCTGTGGACGGTCTGGTCGGTATTGAGGATGTGGAGCGTGAACGCGCCTTTGCCAAAATCCATCAGGTGGCGCAGGTTGACCGTGACGTCTTTTTCCTCCGCGAGGCGCAGCAGCCAGGCCGCGCAGTTGTCTCCGCACGTCGAGGCGTTGAAGATTTTTTCGGGGATGTTCTGGATGAGGATGAGCGTCTTGACACCGCCCGAGAGTCCGAGTGGTGAAATCTTCCCGAGTACGGGACTGTCGATGACGCCGCCAGAGATGACAGTGGACTTGTCGATGTCCTCAATCATCTGCGGGACAGGCGGCGTCGTCAGCCACGCGTCCTCGTAGACGTTCTTGAAGTAAACGGCCGTATTGTAGATGGCGGCCGGCAGGTCGCCGTAAAAAACGTGGAGCATGGTAGCGTCCTCATATCGTTTGTGAAACACGAAAAACCGTTGCACTCGCGTGCAACGGCTGATTTTCAAAGATGGTGGAGACGAAGGGGATTGAACCCTCGACCCCCAGATTGCGAACCTGGTGCTCTCCCAGCTGAGCTACGTCCCCGTCAACGAAAACTATTATACTGCGGCGGGAACGAAAATGCAAGCATTTTTTTCGCAAGGCCGAAAAAATTTTTATTCCAGCGAGATGATCTTGTGCTTCAGCACGTAGACGAGCGCTTGCGTGCGGTCGTTGACGTTCAGCTTGCGGAAGATGTTCGTGAGGTGGTTCTTGACCGTCTTCTCGCTGACGCAGAGCGCCTGGGCGATGTCTTGGTTCGAGAAGCCTTTCGCGATGCATTCGAGCACGTCCATTTCGCGCGACGTCAGGCGTTCGGAGCGGCTCTCGCGCCACATCTCGCGCGCTTTCTCCGTGAGGTCTTCGTCCTCGCCGACCCCGCCGAAGAGGCGCTCCGCGAGCTTCGGATAGACGAACGTGTTGCCGTCGTTCACGACGTGGATGGCCTTGATGAGCACGCTGGGCTCGACGTCTTTCAAAAGATAGCCGAGCGCGCCGTTCTTCAGCATCTCGAGCACGTAGTTGTCGCTGTCGTGGATCGTGAGCGCGATGATCTTCGTCTTGCACTTCGCGGCCTGGAGCTGCTTCGTGACTTCGAGGCCGGAGAGGCCCGGCATGTTGAGGTCGAGGAGCAGGATGTCCGGCTGCAAGACGAGCGTGCGCGCGAGCGTCTCCTGCCCGTCTTCGGCTTCGCCGACGACTTCGAGGTCGTCTTCGAAGTTCAGCACGCGTTTGATGCCCTGCCGCAGGAGGGCGTGGTCGTCGGCGATGAGGATTTTGATTGCCATGGGAAAATCTCTCCCTTCCATTCGTTCGTAAATCAGGAGCGGGCGGCTCACTGCTTAAGGATATGCGCCGTCAAAAAAATCACGATTTCCGAGGTCTGTTTCGTTTTTTGCGACATGCGGAACAGGGCCCCGAGGAGCGGCAGGTCGCCGAGCCCAGGGATTTTCCGCAAGGTCTTCGTTTCTTCGCTGCCCATGAGGCCGCCGATGACCATCGTCTCGCCGTCCCGGAGGCGCACGGTCGTGTCGGCGCTGCGCTTCTGGAAGCGGTAGGCTTTGAGGTCGGCGACGTAGGCGGGCGCGCTGACTTCCGTGTGGACGGTGGCCGTGATGTCGCCGTCCGCGCTCACGAACGGCTTGCAGCGCAGGATGATGCCGGCGTCGTGGTACTTGAACGACGTCGTCGTGGAGCGCGCCGTCGTCTCCACTTCGGGCACGGGCACCTGGCTGCCGATGTTGATGACGGCTTCGCGGCCGACGAGCGTCGTGACATTCGGACGCGAGAGGAGCTTCGCCTTGCCGGCCGTTTCAAGCGCGTGGAGATGCGCCTCGTAGTACCACTCGAAAGGATGCCCCTCGGGGCCGCGGCCGAATTGCACGATGCCCGGGATGTAGTCGTGGCCTTCGTAGCTTCGCGTGATCTCGGTCTTCGGCACGTCTTCGTAGACGGTCACGGCCTTGCCGTCGGGGCCGATGTAGCTGCGGCGGTGCGACTCGTACGTGTCCTGCGTCTGCGGCGATTGCGGAGCGCCGGACCAGTCCCATGTGACGCCGAGCTCGCGCGAGGCTTCGTTCGTGAGCGACACGACTTTCGCTTCGAGCGCGACTTGCTGCGCGGGGACGTCGAGCTCCCGCAGCAGGCGCTCGCATAGGTCGCGCTCGGCAGGTGTGCCGTAGAGCACGACGGACTGGCCGTCCGTGCCGACCGTCAAGCGGATGTCGTCGTCGTCCGTACGCGAGAGGTCCTGTCGTGCGCGGGCCTTTCGGTCAGCGTCATCGTCCCCAGAGGAAAAAGAATTTGCTTGCGAAGTCCCAGAGCGCTTCGCAGTTTCTTTTATATCGTTATCATTATTCGCCGTGCCGTCCCGATTTCCTTCTTTCTTTAGGGTTAAATTTAGCGCCGGAAGCAAATCTTCCGGCGCACTGTAGTGGACGGGGAACACGTACGCCTCGCGCACGTCGCGCGCGTGCGACGCGGACGAGACGAAAAAGGTCCCATCCCGCAGCGTCGCCGTGAGGCCATACATTTTCGCGAGTCGCGGCAAAAGCTCCGACGGTTCGGCCTCAGCATCGATCGTCACGCGCCCCGATGCCAAGCCATCGATCACGATGCCATAGCCGCCGAACCGCGCGATCGTCTGCAACGCGTCCGCGATCTCCGCGTCTTGGAAGTGGAGAGCAACGGGGGCGGCGAACGTTGTTGCGGGGAGGAGGGAAAGAGATAATGTTATCAGGCAATTGCGAAAGAATTTCGGCATGGAGAAGCCTCCTAGAATGGAAAAGCGGGCGGCAAACGAAAATAGGGCTCAATCTTCTTTTTTGAACTTCAGCGCCGCTGCCATGAGGCCGATGGAGGCTTCGAGGCATTCCTGTGGCGTCATCGTGACTTCGGAGCCGACGGCTTCGAAGATCGCCTTGAGCTGATTCGGATGCGGCTCGAGGATCGGGTAGATGCTCGCGAAGTACGAGATCATCGTGAAGGTAAACGTGTCGAACGTCGTGTCGTCCGTATCCGGGCACTGGTGGCGCAGGATGTCCTTGACCGTCGGGAAGACGCGCAGCATGATGCGGTTGAACGCGACGAGATTTTCATAGCGCACGTTTTCTTCTAATACGGTATGCCGCAAAGCAAACAGGCGCAACGTCTCCTTGTGCGCGATGAAGTGGCGCGCGACGCACGCGCAGAATTCCTTGCGCGTCATAAATTTTCCCTCGGGAAACATCGTGTGCAGCGACCCGTAAAATTCTTCGAGCTTCTCTCCGAGGAGCGCGAGGAGCACTTCCTCGCGCGTATGATAATAGGTATAGATCGTCTGGCGCGTGAACGAGACGTCTTTCGCGATGCGGCTGAACGTCACATCTTCGAGCCCGCCTTCATTAAAGAGGCGCTCGGCAGCGGCGAGGATCTCCTGCCGGCGGACCTCGATCTGCTCTTTTTTGCGTGCGCGTTGGAATGTCATGGAAACCAGCCTCATTTCTGCCAAGCCTCCCCTTCTGGGGGAGGTGCCGAGCGAATGCGAGGCGGAGAGGGTCACGCCGTTACAAAATTCACGATTCCATCGAAAGGATAGAGAATCGACCTGCGCCGTTACCCTCTCCGACCCCTTCGGGGCCACCTCCCCCAAAGGGGGAGGCGCGGTAACAGTTATCAGCCCTAGTATAGTATAGAAGCTGACAGGTTGCAAGTTAAAAGGGTGGCGGCGATGTCCTTTCCAGAAAGATTCCAGCAGATTTTCGCTTGGTGCAAAGTTTCACTTTACAGAAACTTAACCGTCAAAATGCAAATTACTAATTGACAGTCTGCAAATAAAGACGTATACTTAATACCGTCGAGAGGCGAAAGGGCACAGGGAAAGCCCAAAGGAAACATGGACACTTCGGAATCTTTTCCGAAGCCCGCGCCTCCTTGGCAATCCGATTTTTTCAACCGCGGGACGACCTCCCGCAGGATTCCAGAGGAGGAATTCATCATGAAAAAGACTTTGATCTCCGCTCTCACGACGGCGCTCGTCGTCGGCGCTGCGTCCACGACGTTCGCAGCGGCCAACCCGTTCTCCGATGTCCCGGCGGACCATTGGGCTTATGATGCTGTCACGCAGCTCGCTGCCGACGGCGTCATCGAAGGCTACGGCGACACGACGTTCCAGGGCGACAAGAGCATCACGCGCTACGAGATGGCGCAGATGGTCGCGAAAGCCATGGCGAAGACGGATGTCTCCGCTGCCGACAAGGCCATGATCGACAAGCTCGCTGCCGAGTTCGCTGACGAGCTGAACAACCTCGGCGTCCGCGTCTCGAACCTCGAGAAGCATGCCGACATGGTGAAGTGGAACGGCGAAGCGCGTTACACGTACTCCAGCCGCCGCATCGAAAACACGGACAATGACAGCAAGGACAAAGCGAACAACGACGAGCTCCTGTTCCGTCTCGAGCCGACGGCCGAAGTCAACGATCACTGGTCCGTGAAAGCCCGCCTCGATGCGAAGACGGATATGGCCACGGACGCGGGCAATGACGGCGACGTCAAGCTCCAGCGCGCGTATGCACAGGGCGACTACAAGAACTTCCAGGTCCAGCTCGGCAAGTTCGGCTTCTACACGCCGGAGCAAGGCCTCGTCTGGGATAACGAGATGAGCGGCGCGAAAGTCACGGTCGGCAGCGATCTCAAAGCGAGCCTCTACGGCGGCCGCATCGACCTCTCCGATTCCAAAGCCGTCAAGAACTTTGACAGCGCGACGAAAGCTTGGAAGAGCACGAACGGCGATGACACGGCCAGCATCCAGGGCATCACTCTCCAGTATGCGAACGCCGCGAAGAGCAAGCTCTCCGGTGGCGCTGCCTACTATCATGTGAACAGCGATGCGTTCAAGGGCCTCTACGACACGAAGGTCAACGGCGCGAAGACGACGGGCGACGGTGTTGCCTACACGAACGGCGCGAACAACGAAGACACGGCCAACATCTGGTCGGTCAACGCCGCTTACAACTTCGACGGCACGAGCAAGCTCTCCGCTGCCTATGCGCAGAACACGGAAGCTGACACGCTCGACAAGAGCTGGCAGGCTCTCTACAACTACAAAGGCGCGCAGGCCGCGAACAAGGGCACGTGGGGCGCTTACGCCGGCTACCGTTACCTCGGCACGTTCGCTTCCATCTTCGGCACGCAGGATGCGCAGACCGTCGGTGCAAAAGGCTGGGAGATCGGCGCAGACTACACGCCGTTCAAGAACGTCGTCGCCACGGCGAAGTACTTCAACGGCGAAGGCATCGAGTCCGGCCGCGACACGGAAACGCTCTGGGGCCGTCTCGACTTCAAGTTCTGATTGTAGAACGAACTTCTCAAAAAGCTTCCTATCCTTTATGGATCCCCATAAATATCTTGATGCTTCATGCATCCAGCTCCCGCTCTGCGGGGGCTCTTTTTTTGCTTTTTTTGCGTGAATTTTTTTGGTAGAATAGAGAAAAATGGAAAGTATGCGAGCGTAACAAATCCAGCAGCCTTCCCCTCAGGGGAAGGTGCCGAGCTTGCGAGGCGGAAAGGGTCCCCTGTACGTTGCATGAATTCGTACGGCTGAACTCTTCGCGGGTGCGCGCACGAAAAGTTACAAGTGCCTGCGCGCACCGGCGACTTCAAACTACTTACGTATGCGTCAAAACTGCAAGCGACCCGCTCCACCGCTTCGCGGTCCCCCTCTCCCAGAGGGAGAGGCTGCTGTAGGAGTTACGCTCGCAACAGGAAGGAGCTATCCGTATGAAGACCCCGAAAATCATATTCTCTGATATCGATGGGACATTTCTGCGAGACGACCACATGACCGTCTCGCACCGCACGGCCGAGGCCGTGCATGCCGTGCTCGCGCAGGGCATCCCGTTCGTCCTCGTCTCGGCGCGCATGCCGGAGGCCATCTACCCGATCACGGACGGCATCGGCGTGAAGATCCCCGTCATCAGCTACAGCGGCGGGCTCGCATTGACGGACGCGGGCGAGACGATCCTCGATGAGCGCATCGACGCGGGCGCGGCCTCCATGGTGCTCTCCGCCATCGACGAAAAATTCCCCGTGATGGCCGTGAATTATTACGCCGGCCGCCGCTGGTACGTGCGTGACAAGGAAGACCCGCGCGTGCAGTACGAAGAGCACATCACGCACGCGACGGCCGAAATCGGCAATTTCGACATGCTGCTCTCGATCAATACGCTGCCGAGCAAGCTCCTCCTCATGGGCGCGCCCGAGCCCTGCAAGCGCGCCGAGCACGACCTCGCCGAGCGCTTCCCCATGCTCCACGTCGTGCGCTCCTCCGACACGCTCGTCGAGATCATGCAGGCCGGCGTCTCAAAAGAAAGCGGCCTCCGCGCCATGCTCGACCACTACGGCCTGACTGCCAAAGACGCCCTCGCCTTCGGCGACAACTACAACGACCTCGAGATGCTCCAATTCGCCGGCACCTCCGTCGCCATGGGCAATGCGCCCGAAGCCATCAAAAAAGCCGCCTCCCACGTCACGAAAAGCAACGAGGAAGACGGGATCTGGGCGTTCTTGAAAGAACACAAGATGATATAAGTTTGTTGTACCCGTTGCAAAACGTAACGAGTCAAGCAGCCTCTCCCTTTGGGAGAGGGGGACCGCGCCAGCGGTGGAGAGGGTACTTGGGTGCGAGCTGTAACAATGCTGTGTTTGTAACATAGCAGTACGACTTCTGGGGACATTATGCTATGTTAATACAATTTATTTGCTTCGCTATCGCACCCTTGTACCCTTTCCACCGCTTCGCGGTCCCCCTTCCCCTGAGGGGAAGGCTGCTGTAAATGTTACATTCGCAACAGATAGAGGCATTTTTGTAAAAGCAACCATCTCTTTCGGAGCTTACGCCAGCGCATGAAAGCTCTCGACCGGCGCTGCTTCGTCGCTCCCGAGCCGCCGCACGCTCTCCCGCTCGATGAGATGCAGCGGCAGCTCGCCGACGGGCTCGTCGGTACCGCTGAGGACGTCCAGCAGATACTGCGCCGTCTTCATGCCGACGAGGTCGTAGTCGAACTGGACGGTCGTGAGCGCGGGGTAGACGACGGCGCTGACGTCGTAGCCGCCGAAGCCTGTGACGGAGACATCCTCCGGCACGCGTACGCGGCGCTCGTGGAAATAGCGCAGCACGCCGAGGGCGATGTTGTCCGTCGCGCAGACGACGACCGTCGCGCCTCCGGCCATATGCTGCTCGAGCGCGGGGCCGCAGCCGTACGCCGAGAGGAAATCAAAGCCCGTCTCGACGAAATCGACGAGCGCTTCCCCCGTGCGCCCTTCCTGGAACGCATCGAGGAAGCCGCGCTTGCGGTCGCCACCGACGGCCTTGTCGCACTCGCTGACGCCGAGGAACACGGCGTGCGCATGCCCCATCTGCCGCAGGTACGCGCCCATGAGGCGGCCGGCCGCGTAATCGTCGAGCTTCAGCCAGTGCACATCCGCATGCTGCTGGCCCGTGAAGACGATCGGCACGTCGAGCGAGCGCGCGAGCTGCACGTGGCGCTCCGTGATGCCGACGGAATCGACGATGATGCCATCGACGCCCTGCTGCGCGAGATTCCGGATGTTCGCGAGCTCTTTGTCCACGGAAAGCTGGCTCGAAAGCAAGAGCCCCTGATAGCCGCGCGGCTCGAAGATGCGGCCAATGCCCGTCAAAAGTTTTCCGACCGTCACGGAATCCATACGCGGCAGCACGACACCGACGAGCTTGCTCTCCTTCATCTTTAGCCGCTTCGCGAAGAAATTCGCCTTGTATCCCGTCGCGCGGATGACCTCGCGGATGCGCGCGGCCTTCTCTTCGCTGATGTAGCCCTGGTTCAGATAGCGCGACACCGTGCTCTTCGACACGCCCGCCATGTCCGCGATTTCCTGGATGGTGACTTTATGCTCGCTCATGCTGCTCGAACGCTCCGTTTCCAATAAAGTTCTTGCGCTCATGGTATCAATTCCATGAACAATTGTCAAGAAGCGGCAACAGGATTTTTCGATGATTTGTCGAATAGATTCTATATTAGAATAGGCGCCATTTCGCACCTTACGCCTCCCCCTTTTGGGGGAGGTGCCGAGCGAATGCGAGGCGGAGAGGGTCAGGTGGTAGATTGATTCTAGATTCGTTCAAAAGAATAGAGAATCAAACTACGTCGTAACCCTCTCCGACCCCTTCGGGGCCACCTCCCCCAGAGGGGGAGGCGTAAATACACTGGAGATGGAAACGATGGAAAAAGGATATGAAGAAGGCTTCGTGCTGACGGTGCACGACGGCATCGCGGAGATCCGCATCGGCCGGCACGCGGAGTGCATGAGCTGCGGCGCGTGCGGCGCGGCGCGGCAGGCCGTCGTCGAGGCACGCGACGGCATCGGCGCGCAGCCCGGCGACCACGTGCGCTTCACGCTGCCGGAGCACTCCGTCGTGCTCGGCTCGCTCATCGTCTTCGCCGTGCCGCTCGTGCTCGCGCTCGCGTGCGGCGTCCTCGGCGCCTGGCTCGATGGCGGCGGCGTCGTCGCAAGCGGCACGCTCGGCGGCCTCGTCGGCGCAGCGATCGGCCTCGCAGCCGGCGGCCTCGTCGTGCGCTGGTTCGACCGCAGAGCGGCCGCGCAGCAGCCGCAGATCGTCGAGATTTTACGGTGAACAAAAAAATTCTCTTTTTTCGAAAAAAGTTGTTGACAAACCGTAGGCCGCCCGCTATAATAAATCTTGTCGTTAAGACATGGCGCAATGAAGCGCGAAAAACATATGGGGTTATAGCTCAGTTGGTTAGAGTGTCTCGTTGACATCGAGGAGGTCACAAGTTCGAATCTTGTTAACCCCACCATAAGACAACGCAAGTCTTGCTAGAAATAGCAAGGCTTTTTTGTTTCTCAAAATCCACTCGTACGATATAATAGATGTAACGTTGCAACAAGATCCCAGACGGCGTTATATTCAGCAAACAAACAATGATGGAGGCGCATATCTATGGAACGGGAACAACGGATGAAACTGGCGCAGGACGGCGTGGAAAAAGTGATCCGCCGGAAGCCCGCGAGCTGGCGCGCAAACCTCTCGACGTACGTGCTGCTCGTCGAGCACACGGACAAGCTCCTCGCCGACCTCGACCTCGAAGACGCGATGGACGCCTTCCCCGAGAGCGCGGAGGCCGACGGTGGCGCGAAGAACGAAGTCGTCTGGCTCGCGAAGGACGGCGCGGGAAAGACGCTGGGTGAGATTGGCCTCACGACGTTCCTGCGCACGTACCGCGTGAACGACGCGCTGAACGAATACGCGAAGCTCCGCAAAGCCGTCCAAAGCATCCTGCGCCCGCGCAACATCGTCGAGCGCGTCCGCACAAGAGCCTTCCGCGCCATGAACTTGCGGCCGTGAGGGCTACCATCCGCAAACAAAAATGACCGTGTACCAAATACAAAGTAGCCTTCAAAGCATTACGTTTTAACTCAAACGACTCGATGCTTTGAAGGCTGCTTATTTTTTTGTTTGGCTATCGCACCTTAGTACAGCCGACTTCGTCGGCATAAGCGAGTTCTAAGCGCTAAAGCGCTAAGAGCCTGCTTACCTTTCCACCGCTGACGCGGTCCCCCTTTCCCAAAGGGAAAGGCTGCTGCATTCGTTACGCTCGGCAACAGATCCATGTGGAATCGATCTAGTAATTGCAACAGCCCCGGTTTTTTATGCGCCAAACGCGTCCTGCAGCACCTTCGCGCGCAACGTCGCAAGCGTTGCCAGCTGCGCCTCGGCAGCGTGACGCGCGGCGTCGGTTTGACGGACGAACGCGGCGAATTTTTGCTGGAGGGAGAGAGGTGGGACGCAGATTTTTAGATGCTTCAATTTTGAGACATTGATGCCCGCCATAATTGCGCCCATGCTGATGCATTCAATCTGCGTGCAAATGGCGCGGCTGAAGTGCAACTGGCACATCAGAAAATGTGGTTCACAAATTTCGTGGTTGACACGAATACGCAAGACATCAGAATGAATAATGCCGTCAGGATAATCATCTGGATAAATGGCGCATTTTCCAACGTTGCCCTTTCTCGACATGGCAATATCGCCGGCACGCAAGGAGTACGCGTTCAATTGTTGCGCCTTTTCCAGTGTGATAAAATCAACTGCTGGCACTTGAAATTGTTTGTTGATTTGCGGAATTTCCCAGACTGGGACGCCGTCTGAAACATATTCGTCTTTTCCAAGCTGCGTGCCAAAAGGGCCGCATTTAATATCGTCGGGATTTTTACAGACCTCAGAAATCATTGCACTCTTCCAACAATAAGGGTTGAATGCGAGGTCGCCGAACATCTCCACAAACCGCGCCTGCACGATTTTTTTGAGCCACGCGATCACCTTTTTCCGGTTCGCCATGGCCGCAGAAATTTCGTCCATTTTTGCGGCCATCTTTTTTTGTACCGCCATAGGGACATCCGGAATTTCGATGGCATTTAATTTCTTGGCCGAGAGATGTTTGACCGTCACGAACGGTGTCGCATCCTCGATGCGCTTCAACGCCTTGGGCAGGAAATACAGAAGATATTGGTCGTGGATATTTTCATGCGGCGTCAATTTGCAGACCCGCTGATTTAATGCGGCCGTCCCGCCATGCCAACGCGCGATGTTAAATTCGCCGTCCATGCCGATCAGAATATCACCGTCATGGACGAGATAATTTTCGGGGAACGGCTCGAGCGTGTAGGTTTCAGAAAATCCCCGGACAACATCACGGATGCGCACGAGCGGCATCCCTTTCGATACATCCGTGGTGAATAAATCTGCATTGAACGCGAAACCATATTGCAGGTCGCAAACATCAGGCAATCGACTCATGAGCTGCCCCTCACTTCTACTACCGTATCACTACCATAAGCTCACCGCAGCTCGAACACAAGCTTGAGATTCATATTGAGCCCGTCGGCAAGGTATATCTCGCATTTCAAACCGTTTTCTTTTCGCGTTCCTGATACGTCCGGAGTTTCGCTGCAATCTCCTCCATCGGCCGATCTGGCTCCAAATATTTTTCTTTCGTATAATCTCCATACCCACCATCAAACTGCTGAAGGAATCGCGCAAAGCCGACAGGACCGAGCGCTTCTGCCAGCACTTGCATTCCCGCCGCACGAAGATCCGCAGGATTATTCACATTGATATCCATCATGTCCGATCACCTCCGCCAAATACGCTACAGGATTCATTACGCGGACGGAAAGCTCCACATCACGGCAAGCACGCAACAATTTGTCGTCTGTTGTCAAAAAAACATCTGCGTGACCAGCTTCGGCACTCGCAAGATGCAAACTGTCCATAGAATGGATAGATGACTGTCCCTGGATTTCTTCCGCACGCCTCTGAATCCCATCATCGAAGTCTACAATTTCGCGCGCCGCACGATAAAGAGATTCCACTTTGGATTTTTTCCCTTCATCCCGAATTTCATCGATTTCCATCCGCAAAACTGTACTGCCAAGAAGAATCGTTCCATCCTTCCGACTGCGTCTCAAGAGCGAAAGGATTGCCTCGCTTTCGTCATGAATGCGATCTTGTGACAAATCATCAAACGGACGATTGTAGCAGCAGCAATCGAGATACAAGCGCATCGCCATCGACTCCATCCAATCAAAAATTTATATCACGATGATACCATTTCATGAAAAAACACGCAAGCAACAAAAGCAGGCCGCACCGCAAAGGTACGACCTGCAAACTTTTTTAGGAGGCTGCCGCCTATCCTTTATTCTCCATCGAGCTCTTCGACGACAGTTTCGCCTTGAACTCGGTGATGAAGGCCTGCATGATGATGAAGACGCAGAGGAGGGCGCCGACGACGATCTTGGTCCACCAGGCCGAGAGCGTGCCCTGGAAGCTGATGAACGTGAGGATGACGCCTTGGATCAGGACGCCGACGAGGGCGCCGGGGATGAAGCCGACGCCGCCCGTGAGGAGCGTGCCGCCGATGACGGACGAGGCGATGGCGTCCATCTCCATGCCGAGGCCGTGGAGGTTGTAGCCTGTCAGCATGATGAGGCTGTAGGCGAGGCCGCCGAGCGCCGAGCAGAAGCCGGAGATCGTGTAGACCATCACTTTCGTGCGGAAGACGGGGAGGCCCATGAGCGCGGCAGAGGACTCGCTGCCGCCGACGGCGTAGACGGCGCGCCCGAAGCGCGTGAAGCCGAGCACGATGGCGGCGACGACGATCGTGAGCAGCGCGACGACGGCGCCGACGGAGAGGAAGCCCGCGCCGAGCGGGATGCGGTAGCTCGCAATCGCCACCCACGTCGGATTCGTGATCTGGATCGTGTCCTGCGAGATGACGGCCGTCATGCCGCGGCAGAAGAACATGCCGGCGAGCGTGATGATGAACGGCTGGAGGTCAAATTTCGTGATGATGTAGCCTTGCAGCGCGCCAAACGCCGTGCCCATGACGAGCACAATGGCGACGCAGACGAAGACGGGGATCGTCGTATTCGCCAGCAGCCACGCGAGCACCATGCAGACGAGCGCGAGCACGGCGCCGACGGAGAGGTCGATGCCGGCGATGATGAGCGTGAACGTGATGCCGACGGCGACGATGATGAGCGCCGCGTTGTCGATGAAGAGGTTGAAGAATACCTGCGGCCGCATGAAGCCTTTGTACATGGCGATGCCGGCGCCGTAGAGGATGATGAAGAGCAGCAGCGTCACGGCAAAGGAGAAATACGGCGAGGCGATGAGCTTTCCAAGTGTCTTTTTCATACCGCTCATGCCTCCTTTCCGCCAGTCGATGCAACGGCCGGCTTGCTATGGCGTTCTTTCCAGCGGTTGAACATTTCCTGTGCCCGCTTCGACTGGATCAGGCAGATGATGATGACGGCGATGGCTTTCACGACCGGCAGCTGGTCGGACGAAACGCCGAGCGCGTACATCGTCGTCGTGAGCGTCTGGATCGTGATGGCGCCGATGACGGAGCCGCCGATGTAGAACTTGCCGCCCGAGAGCAGCGTGCCGCCGAGCGCGACGGCGAGGATCGCGTCCATCTCCATGTTCAGGCCGGCGTTGTTCGCGTCCGCGGCGCGGATGAGCGAGCTCTCAATGAGGCCGGAGACGCCGGCGCAGAAGCCGGAGAATGCGTAGACGAGGAACAGCACGAGCGTGACGTTGATGCCGGCGTATTTCGCCGCCGTGGGATTGATGCCGACGGACTGGACGAAGAGGCCGATGCTCGTCTTTTTCATGAGGAACGCGACGAGCAGCACCATCGCGAGCGCGATGAAGATGTTCGTCTGCAGCGGCATTCCAGGCAAAAAGCCCGAAATGTAGGCGAACGGCTTGTAGTAGACCGTGATAATCTGGCCTTCCGTCAGGAGCTGCGCGACGCCACGGCCGGCCGTCATGAGGATCAGTGTGGCGACGACGGCCTGGATCTTGAATTTTGCTACCAATAAACCGTTCCACATGCCGCACAGCACGCCGACGGCGACGGCTGCGAGCATCGCGAGCGCCATCGGCGTCTCCGCGACGCCATCGCCGCGCCCGCCGAGCAGCGTGCAGACGACGGCGGCCGAGATGGCGATGACGGCGCCGACGGAAATATCGATGCCGCTCGTCGCGATGACGAACGTCATGCCGAGCGCCAGGATGACGAGCGAGCACGAACGGTTCAGAATATCGACGAGGCGTCCGTAGAGGTGGCCGTCCTCCGTCATGGAAATCTGGAGGAAGCCGTCCGTGAAGAACGCGTTGAACAGGAGCAGCACGGCGAGCGCCACGACGGGCAGGAAGAGCGAGCTGTTCGTGAAACGTTTCAAAGCTTCCATTATGCTGCACCTCCCGCAATGGCTTTCATGACTTCGTCGGAGCTGATGCGCTCGCCCGTGAGCTCGGCGACGCGGCGGCGGTCACGGAGCACGACGAGCTTCGTGCATGTGCGCACCATTTCGTCCATTTCCGACGAGATGAAGATGACGGCCATGCCGCGTTTCTTCGCGAGAGCGACGGCCATTTTCTGGATTTCGGACTTCGTGCCGACGTCGATGCCGCGCGTCGGCTCGTCGAGGATCAGGAGGTCGGGCTGCGTCGCGAGCCAGCGGGCGATGATGACCTTCTGCTGGTTGCCGCCCGAGAGGTTCTTGACGAGCTGGTCGCGGGAGGACACCTTGATCTTGAGGAGCTGGATGCAATCGTCCGCGATTTTCACCTGCTCCGCATACGGGATGTGCCGGAGGATTCCCTGTTTCGCCTGCATGGCGAGGATGATGTTCTCGCGCACCGTCAGGTCGCCGATGATGCCCGCGACTTTGCGGTCCTCGGGGCAAAAGGCGATCTTCTGCTCCATGGCCGCCATCGGCGCGGGGAAACGGATGGGCTTGCCATTCACGGTGAGGCTGCCTTTATCGATCTGATGCAGGCCGAAGAGCATTTCCGCCGTCTCCGTGCGGCCGGAGCCGAGGAGGCCGGCGAGGCCGATGACTTCGCCCTTGTGGATCTTCACGTCCACGCTGTCGAGGAAGCCGACGGCGCCGAGGCCTTGGCCGTCGAGGAAGACTTCGTCGGACGGCGTGCTCTTTTCCGCGCTCTTGTCCATTTCCTGGACCGCGCCGACGCTTTTGCCGACCATCTTCGCGATGAGCTCGATGCGCGGCAGGTCTTTGAGTTCGTACGCGCCGACGAGCTCGCCGTTCCGCAGGACGGTCACGTGGTCGCAGATTTCATAGATTTGTTCGAGGAAATGCGAAATGAAGATGATGCCGAGCCCCTGCTTTTGGAGCTGCCGGATGATCTTGAAGAGGTGCTCCGTCTCCTGCTCGTCGAGCGACGATGTCGGCTCGTCGAGGATCAGGATCTTCGCATCGACATCGACGGCGCGCGCGATGGCGATCATCTGCTGCAACGCGACGGCGAAATGGTCGAGCGTCTGCGTGACGTCGATGTGCACGTCGAGCTTCGAGAGGAGCTCCTCCGCACGCGTGTTCATCGTATTCCAGTCGATCATGCCGTGCTTCATGGGCTCGCGACCGATGAAGATGTTTTCGGCGACGGTGAGGTTCGGGCAAAGATTGACTTCCTGGTACACGGTCGAGATGCCGCATTCCTGCGCCTCTTTCGGCGTCTTCGGCGCGATCTCTTTGCCATTCATCGTGATCGTGCCGCCGTCTTTCTGATAGACGCCCGTCAGGACTTTGACGAGCGTGGACTTGCCTGCGCCGTTCTCCCCCATGAGCGAATGGATTTCGCCGGCGTGCAGCGTGAAGTCGACATTCGACAGCGCGCGCACGCCCGGGAAGCGCTTGTCGATGTGGCGCATTTCGAGCAAGGCTTGTGCCATAAATGCTCCTCCTTTCGGAGTATCTATACGTAAATGATAATTTCTAAAGCCTCCCCCTCTGGGGGAGGTGGCCCCGAAGGGGTCGGAGAGGGTAACGACGTACCTACATTCTCATTCCTACCGATAGGAATACAGAATTTGTCCATGCGCTACCCTCCGCAGCAAGCTGCATAAGCGACCGCATCGGCGCTAAAGCGCCGTGCGTCTGCTTATCCGCCTCGCATTCGCTCGGCACCTCCCCCAAAGGGGGAGGCGTAGGTCGCGGGGCATAAAAATGGCCGCGTCCGCACGTTTGACCTGCGGGGCGCGGCCACTTTCTGAGGGTTATGAAGATGTGGTGATAGGAAGGACTAGGTCATACCGGGAACGCGAATAAATTAATATTTACGCTCCGGCAGCGTCTTCTCTGCGACGTCGGCCGGGAAGATGCCCTCGTCGACGTAGACGAGCTTCTCAACCTTTTCGCCATTGAGGATCTTCTTTGCCGTCTCCATGAGCAGCGGGCCCTGGAGCGGGTTGCACTCGACCGTGCAGTTCGATTTGCCTTCGATCATGGCCTGGAAGATGCCTTTGACGCCATCGACCGAGATGATCGTGATGTCTTTGCCCGGTTTCATGCCGGCAGCCTCGATGGCCTGGATGGCGCCGAGCGCCATGTCATCGTTGTGCGCATAGAGGACATCGATCTTGTCACCATAGGATTTGAGGAAGGACTCCATGACTTCCTGGCCCTTCTGGCGCGTGAACTCGCCCGTCTGGGAAGCGAGGATGTTGTACTTGCCAGCATTCGGCGAAGCGGCCATCGCATCTTTGAAGCCTTCGTTGCGGCGGATGGCGACGGACGAACCGACCGTGCCTTCGAGGATGACGACGTTGTACTGGCTGCCGCCATCGCGCGGCTTCTTGTTCTCTTTCGTCATGTACTCATCGATCCATTTGAAGACGTTCTTGCCTTCGGTGAGGGAATCCGTGCCGATCTTCGCGACATAGAGGCTGTCATCGGCGAGCTTCACATCGCGGTCCACGACGATGACCGGGATGTTCGCATCTTTTGCTTCTTTGAGGACCGTGTCCCAACCGGTCTCGACGATCGGCACGAAGGCGATGATGTCAACGCCCTGCGCGATGAACGAGCGGATGGCTTTGATCTGGTTCTCCTGCTTCTGCTGCGCGTCGGAGAACTGGAGGTTGACGCCGGCATCCTGCGCGGCCTGCTTGATGGATTCCGTATTGGCGGTTCTCCACTCGGACTCCGCTCCGATCTGCGAGAAGCCCATCGTGATCTGCTTGCCGCCCGAGCTCGCTGCGCCCGAACCGGACCCGGAGGATGCCGCTTGGTCTCCCCCGCCGCAGCCGGCGGCCACGACCATCATCATGACGGCCAATACCAATGCAAGGATTTTTTTCACTTTTTTCGTCTCCTTTTTCCGTGGAAAGTCATGACGCTGATCTTTCCTTCGCATGGACTTTCCAAATTTCCCCTGTGAAAAATTTTTGGTCTTGCGTGTGTGATTGCTGCGCCCGTTTCTTTTCACCTCGCTGGAAGCGCAACGGTCAAACTGTGTTCGTGCACAGTTCTGAGGAAAAAGACTTGCCGAAAAGATTTTGAAAACTCACGCTTGTGAGATTTTCTTTACGGTTCTTAGGATACACGTTGCGGTTTCGTTTGTCAATGGGTTTTGAAAATTTTTGTGCTCGCGCACAGAAATTTTATTTGAGAAGAAATTGTTGGCAAACGAATGCAAGTGCGCAAAAAGAGAAAATTCTTACGCTCTATAGATTTGTTTCGAACCATTGCCGACCATAACGCATACAGCAGCCTCTCCCTCTGGGAGAGGTGCCGAGCGAACGCGAGGCGGAGAGGGTACAAGGGTGCGATAGCCAAACAAACAAATCGCATGAGCATAGCAATACGGCGTCAGAATCCGTACTGCTATGTTACAGACGTGGTATTTGTTACAAATCGCACCCTTGTACCCTTTCCACCGCTAACGCGGTCCCCCTTCCCCTGAGGGGAAGGCTGCGCACGCTCAAACGGTCGGCAACAGAACAAACGTCAGAGGATCTCCACCAATTCGCACCCGAGCATTTCCGCGAGGTCGTGGATCTGTTCTTCCGTGATGGTGAAAGACAGCACGGTGTGGTGGCCGCCGCCGGCTTTGAGCCATTCGGTCGCGCCCTGCTTCAGGCCGCATTTCGGCGTCCAGAGCTGCTTGGCGACCGGGAGGTGCGGCGTCTCGGCTTCAGCTTTGCGGCAGGTGACGGGATAGCTGATCATGCGGAAGCCCGTGCGGAAGTCAGCGATCGTCACGTCGACGCCTTCGCCGTCCGCGCCCGTGAAGACGAGGCGCGCCGGGTCGTCCTTGCCGCCGATGTCCAAAGGATGCACTTCGACTTTCGGCTGGTCGCTCGCGATCGTCGGATCGACTTCGAGCATGTGCGCGCCGAGGATGGCCTCATGGCCTTTGCGCAGGTCGAGCGTGTAGTCTTCCATGAAGACCGTGCGGTCGTTGTGCGCGAGGATTTTCAAGAGACGCACGAGCGCAGCCGTCTTCCAGTCGCCCTCCGCGCCGAAGCCGTAGCCGTCGCGCATGAGGAGCTGCGCCGCGAGGCCCGGCAGCTGCTTCAGGCCTTTGAGGTCTTGGAAGTTCGTGCAGAACGCCGTGTAGCCGTGGTCGTCGAGGAACTTCTTGATGCCAAGGTATTCGCGCAGCTGGTAGCGCACGCTGTCGTCGAACTTCGCCTGCGGGTTGTCCTGCGGATTCAGCACATACTTCGCCTTGAGGTCCGCGAGCTCTTTGTCGATGTCCGCGTCCTTCACCGCGTCGATCACCTCGACGAGGTCGCCGACCGGCCAGTAATCGACCGTCCAGCCGAAGCGGATCTGCGCTTCGACCTTGTCGCCCTCGGTGACGGCGACGTCGCGCATCGTGTCGCCGAAGCGGCAGACGCGGATCTTGAAGCTTTCGTTGTACGCGACGGCGACGTTCTGCCACGAGGCGATTTCCTTCTCCACGTCGGGATCCTGCCAATGGCCGTAGACGATCTTGTTCTTGAGACCGAGGCGCGCATTGATGTACGCATACTCGCGGTCGCCATGCGCCGACTGGTTCAGGTTCATGTAGTCAAAGTCGATCGTGTCGTACGGGATGCGGTCGAGGTACTGCGTCGCGAGATGCAGCAGTGGCTTCTGCAGCAGCACTTCGCCACGGATCCAGTTCTTCGCGGGGGAGAACGTGTGCATCCACGTGATGACGCCGGCCACGTCGTCCTGGTAATTGACCTCTTTCATGAATTTCGTGATGCCGTCCGCCGTCGTCATGACGCCTTTGAACTCAATGGGATACGGCAGCTTGCCGCTCGCGTTGAGCTTCTTCACGATGTCTTCCGTATCGCGCGCGACATTTTTGAGCTGCTCCTCGCCATAGAGGAACTGGCTGCCTGCGACGAACCAGAATTTATATTTTGGGGTTTCGAGCATAGATGAATGCCTCCTTGGAGAATTGTTTTATCGTGTGTTTGTTACAAAAATTAATTGCGAACCCTTTACGCCCGGTCATCGAGTGCTGTACCCGCCGCCCGCTCAAGCTCGAGCGCTTTTTCGTAGGCCTCTGTGAAGACGGCGGCGCCTTTTTCGCCGGCGACGGTCGGGTCGCGGCGCGTGGCCTCGGTGTCGCGGAAGATCTCGGCATCGAGGAAGTCGGCGAGCGGACGCGCTTCGCCCGCTTGGCACTTCAGCGCGTAGAGCGCGAGGACGCCCATGCCCCAGGGGCCGCCCTCGCCGGCACTCGCCATGACCGTGATCGGCACGCCGAGCATGTCGGCGAGGACTTGCTGCGCGACGATCGGTGTGCGGAAGAGGCCGCCTTGCGCGACGAGGCTGTCCATCGCGACGTGCTCTTCTTTCAATGCTTTCATGCCGATGGCGAGCGGCGCAAAGGCCGACAAGAGCTGTGCGAGCATGAAGTTCGCGAGCGTGAAGCGGCTGTGCGGCGCGCGGAGGAACAGCGGCCGGCCCGCTGCAACATCCGTGATGTTCTCGCCCGAGAGGCATGCGTAGTTCATGAGGCCGCCCGCGTCCTTGTCCGCCGCCCCGACCTGCTCGAACAGCAGGCCATAGAGCTTGTCCGGCGCGAGGTCGCATCCGGCCGCTTTCGCAAATTCGCCGAACAGCGAGACCCAGGCGTTGATGTCGGACGAGCAGTTATTGACGTGCACCATGGCGACGGGCGCGCCGTCCGGCGTCGTGACCATGTCGATGTCGCGATGCGGCTTCGTGAGATCGTGTTCGAGCACATGCATAGAGAATGCCGACGTGCCGACGGAGATGTTGCCCGTGCGCTTCCGCACGGCGTTCGTGCTGACCATGCCCGTGCCGGCGTCGCCCTCGGGCGGCGCAGCAAGCGCGCCTGGCGCGAGCCCGCCCGTCGGATCGAGCAGCCGTGCGCCCGCCTCCGTCAGATGGCCTGCCGGTTTCCCCGCGGGCAGTGCCTCTGGCAAGAGATCGATGAGCTTCCACGGCATGGCGGCCGCTTCCGGCAGTGCGTTGAACTTCTCCAGATAGTCCTTGCGGTACGTCCCCGTCTCTGCGTCGATGGGGAACATGCCGGACGCATCGCCGACGCCAAGCACTTTTTCGCCCGTCAGCTGCCAATGGATGTAACCGGCGAGCGTCGTGAGGAACGCGATGTCCTTCGTGTGCGCTTCCTTGTTCAACAGCGCCTGCTCGATGTGCGCGACGCTCCAGCGCTGCGGGATGTGGAAGTGGAAAAGCTCCGAGAGCTTGTCTGCCGCCTCGCCCGTGATGTTGTTGCGCCACGTGCGGAACGGTGCGAGGAGCCCTCCGTCCTTGTCGAAGGCCAGGTAGCCGTGCATCATGGCGCTCACGCCGATCGCCCCGAGCTTTGTGAGCTTCACATGATACGACTCCTCGACATTCGCGGCCACGGATTCGTACGCCGCCTGCACGCCGCGCCAGGCATCTTCGAGCGCGTACGTCCAGACGCCATTTTCGAGCGCGTTCTCCCAGCCGTAGCTACCGGAAGCGAGCGTCTCGCCGTCTTCCGAGAGCAGCACCGCCTTGATGCGCGTCGAGCCGAGCTCGATGCCGAGCGCCGTCCGCCCCGCCTCGATGGCCTCCGTCGCCTTGCGGATTTTCATCATTCGTTTCACACTCCTTTGTGTGTTCACGAGTTGCCTTAACGGTTTCTTTTCGGTTCGTCTGCGTGCACTCACACATTTCTGTGTCCGAGCACACTTTTATGTTTTCAGAATAGCACGGCGGTTGCCGCATGTCAATAAAATTTTCCGTTTCTCTTCACTTTCGATTTCTTTTCATCGGCTCTTGCTGTTCCACGATTTATCTTCTATAATGAAGGAAATTGTTTTATCGGCACAAAAATATTTTCGCGGCGCACGTCTCGCCGTGTCCTCCATTTCAAAAATCAAAACACGTTCATGAAAGGAAGATCTTCATGGCGAGCAAGGAAGATTTGCTGCTGACGAGTGACGACATCGACCGCATGCGGCGGCCGCGGCTCGCGGAGATGCTCGACATCGCGGCGGGCGCGGCGTATCTCTTGTCGGCCGAAGGCCAGACGACGCGCGCGAGCGACGAGCGCATGACGGTGCTGATCGTAAGTGCGGGCACGTGGGGCCTCATCACGGACACGCCGGCCGACCTCGAGCGCGGCGAGAACTACCAGATCACCGTGCTGACGGCAGAAGCGCGCGAAAATCTCCGGACGCTCCTCGGCATCCAGCAAAAAGTGCGCAAGGAATCGACGGGCCGCCCGAAGAAATACACGGTCGAGCGCGACGGCATGGACATCTTCCTCGCGCACGTCTACGAAGGCCAGAGCATCAAGAGCATTGCGCTCGAGCGCGACATGAGCCCGACGACCGTGCAAAAGCTCCTGAATGAAGCCCGCTTCCTCGCCGCCGACAACCTCGTGAGCGGCACATGGAGCGCCACGCCTGGCACGCCGAGCTACCAGAAGAACCTCGACGTCCTCGCCTGGGCCGCCGAACACGCGACGGGCGAAAAAAAGGCAGCCTACGAACAGCTGCAAAACACACTCGCGTCATCCTCGCACGTATAAAGGATCTTTGTGTGGCAGGCCTCTCCCAAAGGGGGAGGCTTTTTTGTCTGAAAAAATTCTGAATCTTTGTTGCGCCTGCAACGACGAAGCACGAACGACCCTGATATAATCAAGATAAATCGTGAGATAAACTATTTCATGATGAATGAAGGCGCTGCGCGCATAGGATGCTATTTGCCTGACGGCAAATGGCTAAGGCACCTCTTAAGCGGGCTCTTAGTGCTTCAGCACTTAGAGAGCGCTTATGCACTGCAAAGCGCTGAAGCGCTAAGAGTTGCCTTAAGAAAGGGGGAGCGAAAGTGGAACTTCAAAACCTCGTCAAAAAGCACACGCTCCTGTGCCTGGCGGGCGGCTTTGCTGCCGGTATCGTCGCGTTTGCATTCGGGAGTGTCATGCTGAGCGCTACGGGTTCGCCGGCGTTCTGCGGGACGTGCCACTCCATGAAGCACGAAGCCTGGACGTTTGCAGACTCGGCGCACAATACGCTCGAATGCACGGACTGTCACTTGCCGCACCAGAACGTTGCGATCTACCTCGTGGAAAAGGGTCGCACGGGCATGGTCGACATGTATCATGAAGTCGTGCGCGACTATCCGGCACACATCAAGCTGTCGAAGGATGGCTGGGACATGGTCAATGCGAACTGCGTGCGCTGCCACGAACCGACGATGCAGAATGTCCACGCGGACCTCGGCAAAGACCTTGACACCGGCGGCGACTGCCTGAAGTGCCACAGCCGCATCGCCCACGGAACGAACCATCTCGAAGGAGGGATCAAAGTTGAGTAAGCTGCAAAAAATCATCGCAGGGATCGCTGCGGTCTGCCTCGTGTTCTTCGGGTTCGTCGCCGTGCGCATCGGCGCCGCGCCGAACGATGACAGCGTGAAGCTCGCGAAAATCCCGGAGGATCAGAAGCTCGGCAAGGAAGCGTACAAAGAGGCGTATCCTCTGGAGTACAATTCCTACATGAAGAACAACGAGACCGACCCGTCGCCGACCGGCTACGGCGGCAGCATGGCGGGCAACTCGTACTTCGACATCGAGCCGGAGATCCTCGAGAATTTCAAAGGCTACAAGTTCTCCATCCAGTACGACGTCGCCCGCGGCCATACGTACGCCGGCGAAGACTTCAAGAACACGAAGCGCCTGCCGGGCCAGAAGGGCAGCTGCATCACGTGCAAAGGCTCGTACATGTATGATGTCTACTTCAAGCAGAGCGGCTGGGAGTACGCATCGAAGCCGATCGATGAGGTCATGGCCCCGATCCAGGACGACCAGTGGTTCGGCTGCTCGACGTGCCACGATCCTGACACGATGGATCTGCGTGTCTACCAGCAGGGCTTCGTCGAGGCCATGGCGCGCAGGGGCATCGACGTGAACAACGCGCCGCACAACGACAAGCGCGCGTATGTCTGCGCCCAGTGCCACAACGAGTATTACTTCACGGCGGAAGACGGCCGCGTCAACCATCCGTTTGACAACGGCTACGAGCCGGAAGAAGAGTTCCAGTTCTACCAGAGCGGCCAGGCTGGCGCGTTCAAGGGCGACTGGATGCATCCGGATTCCAAGACGATGATGCTCAAAGCGCAGCATCCGGACTTCGAGATCTGGGCGACGAGCGTTCATGCCGAGAACGGCGTCACGTGCATCGACTGCCATATGCCGTATATGCGCAAAGATGGCAAGAAGTACACGTCGCATTGGATGACGAGCCCGCTGAAGACGACGCAGGAATCGTGCCTCAAGTGCCACGATGAGAGCGCCGAGACGCTGACGGCCCGCGTCAAGACGATCCATGACAACAACTTCCGTCTGCAGCGCATCGCCGGCAACACGGTCGCGAAAGCGCACCTCGCCGTGCAGGCTGCGATGAATGCCGGCGCGACGGACGAGCAGCTCGCGAATGCACGCCTGAAGCTCCGCGAAGCACAGTTCTATTGGGATTGGATCGCTGCCGAGAACGGCAACGGCTTCCACAATCCTGACAAGTGCATGCGCGTCTCGGGCGAAGCCATCGACCTCGCGCATCAGGTCATCGAAGAAGCGAACAGCCTCGCACATATCTGATGTGATACGACAAATCAAAGAGCGACTACGAATTTTCGTGGCCGCTCTTTTTCTGTTCTGCTTGGTTGAAACTTGTGGTATCATAAAGGCAGGAGGGATGAAGGATGCGACGGTTTGATGATTTTTCCAAGGCACTTGCGAATTTGCAGCAGATTCGTGGCAAAGAACCGCCGTTCGATGCAATCACGCAGGCGCAACGACGCGATGGCACTCTCTATCATCCGTGACGCGCAACAGCGGTATTTGCCACTCTTAGAGCAATTGAAAGCGGAGCTGCTGAAAGGATGGGAGCTGGTATGAACCTTCGAGATGATATCAAAGCGGGCATCATCGCTCTCGCGAAGCAGCACGGCTTGGAAAAGGTGCTGCTTTTTGGCTCCCGGGCACGCGGAGACAATTGGGAACGGAGCGACATCGACCTTGCGGCGCGCGGCGGCGATATCGTGCGGTTCACGCTTGATGTGGACGATGTGATCCCGACGCTCCTCATGTTTGATGTCGTGAACCTCGACGGTCCCGTGCAGCCGGAGCTGCTGGAATCCATCCGGCGGGACGGCATCGTGTTGTATGAAGCTGTCGAAGACAAGCAAATTGCGTAAAAAAAGACTTCCATTGACACAATATGATTGCATCGATGGAAGTCTTTTTTGTATCGTGGTTAGGATTCTTTCGCCGCAACGAACCCGCCGATGACGACGGCGATGGCGCTGGCGAAGAGGACCCAGATGAAGGGCTTCGTGGAGAATGCGACGGTGACGCTTTCGGCGGCGAGCTCTTCGATGGACGGCAGGAGCTCGAGACGGATCGTCTCCTGGTTGCCGGAGACGCCGGTGAGGCGGATGCGCTTTTGTCCGTTCATGATCGTGATGGGCTCGCTCTTGCCGCCGGTCTCGGTCGCGAGGATGACGGGTTGCGCGTGTTCGACGGTCTCGCCGTCCGTCACGGCGATGTCAGCTGTCACGCGCATATGGTCGCCCTCGGGCGTCATCTCGATGTTGTCGTAGCGGTACGCGTAGAGGTCATCCATCTGCATATGGCCGCGCTTCAGCATGATCTCCTCGTGCTCGCTTTCCGGCGGCGTCGGCGCGAGGTAAAGGTCGCCCGTGAGGCGGCGGACGATCGCGGGCTCGCGGGCCGCGTCCTCGCCGGATTCCTTCAGTTTCGTGAGGGCGGTGACGGATTCGCCGTCGACGGTGTAGTCATACGTTTTCGCGTCGCCCGTGGCGTTGAACGTCTGCCCTTCGAACGTGAGTTCGTGGCCGAGGACGGTTTGCGTCTCGCCGGGCGCGAGCGTGACGGACTGGCTGCCGCCGCTTGCGCTCGTGACGATGGCGACGAGCGCGAGGAGCGTGCCGACGTGCACGAGGATCGCGCCCTTGCGCTGCATCCATTTTTTCACGAATGCGTAGATCATGAGCACGACGAGAACGAGCGCAAGCGGCGCGGTCGTGCGCGTGTAGAAGCCCGTATCGACGGCGGCCGGCTGTCCCGCGAGCTGCGTGAGGAGCGGCATGGACATGCCGACAAAGACGATGGCCGCGATGAAAGCGAGGACGAGCGCGCCGAGCAAAAGGAGAAACGGACGGCTGGCGTAGCTTTCATACATCGGCGTCTGCGGCAGGGACTTGGCACGGAAGAACAAGAGCGCGAGCCCTGCGAGGAGCACGAGGCCATTGACGACGGCGAGCGTGAGGCCGATGCTTGTGCCGGCGAACGAGTGCACGGAGAAGTCACCGAGGATGCCACTGCGCGTCAGGAATGTGCCGTAAAGTACGAACGCATACGTGAAGATCGCGGCGAGATGCAGCACGGGCAGCACGCCTTCGCGCGTGCGGGCGGCCGTCAGGAGGTGCAGCAGCGCGCAGGCGAGCAGCCACGGCACGAGCGACGAGTTCTCGACGGGGTCCCAGCCCCAGAAGCCGCCCCAGCCGAGGACTTTGTATGCCCAGTAGGCACCGATGAAGATGCCGGCGCCGAGGAAGCTCCAGGCGACGAGCGTAAAGCTTCGCGCGCTAGCGAGCCACTGCTTCGTGGGCGCATTCACGAGGAGCGCTGCGCAGGAGTACGCGAGCGGAACAGCGAGCAGCGCGTAGCCGAGGAAAAGGATGGGCGGATGGACGGCCATCCACGGATCCATGAGCAGCGGGTTCATGCCCGCGCCATCGACCGGCACGTCCGCGATGAGCTCGAACGGGCTCTTTGCGAGTGTCAGGAGCGCGAGCACGGCGAGCAGCAGAGAGAAGATGCCGACCGTCGCGTTCATGACGCTCTCGCGCTCGGGCGCGGCCTTGGCCGCCTGGCGCAAGAGCACGAGCAGCGCGACTGCATGGAACACGACCCAGAGGAGGAACGAGCCCTGCTGGCCGGCCCAGAATGCCGAGATTTTATAGAGCAGCGGGAGCGCCTGCGACGAGTAGCCCGCGACATACGCGACCTCGAAATGATCGCCGAGGAACAGCGCGTAGAGCACCGCGCCCGAGGCGAACGAGCAGAAGGCCGCGCACAGCGCGTCAATGCGTGAGATGCGCCGCCACTTTGCGCCGCCGAGCGCCGAGAGCGCCGCGAAGAGCGATGTGCCGAGCGCGAGGGCCAAAAGCAGTTCACCTAATTGAGGAAGAAAATACATAGATCGTCACCTTTGATTGTTATGAATGTGCACACTCTCTGCAGCCTCTCCCTCAGGGAGAGGGGGACCGCGAAGCGGTGGATAAGCAGGCACACGGCGCTTTAGCGCCGATGTGATCGCTTATGCCGCTTGCGGCTGCGGGTCCCTTGCACGGTAAAACAATTCGCACATCGTAGCTTCCGCGGGTGCGAGTACGAAACGTTTGCGTGCGCGCACCCGCGAGAAGGGATTCCCTACGGATCCATCAAATGTGCAAGGGACCCTTTCCGACCCCTTCGGGGCCACCTTCCCCTGAGGGGAAGGCTGCAGTTTGAGTGCCCCCGCTTCATCCGTTCCCCTTTTCTTTTTCATATTTCGACGGGCACTTGATCAGCAATTTGTCCGCTTGGAACACGGTGCCGTCGTATTTGCCGATGGCGACGATGTGATGCGCCTGGTCGAACTGGTCGGGCTTCTGCCCATGGTAGCGGATGTCCATCGTCTTGCCGTCGTTTTCATCCACGAGCGTGAAGACGAAATCGTCGCCGTCCATGTGCGGCGCGGGCGCGGATTTGTCCAAGAGGCCTTTGACCTGGACGTTCGATTTCGAGGACTCGGCCTCGGCGATGCCGACGTACGGCGTCACGGAATCCATGAAAGAATAACCGACATAGCCGAGGAAGGCGAGGGCGATGATGACAAATAAAATTTTCCGGTTCATGTGCGTGATTTCGCTCCTTTCCGCAGGAGTGCAAAATAAATTAATGTTACGTCGAGAAGCGCAAGCAGCAGCGTCGCGAGCATGACGGGCTCCATGTCGATGTGCCCGGCGCTATTGAGCACTGGCTCGGGATGCAGGGAAAAGTAGAAGCGCGGGATGACGAAGACGAGGAACGGCACGGGCAGCACGGAAAACAGCGCATAGATCGCCGAGATCCGCGCCCGTCGCTCCGGATCATCAAGCACGGCGCGGAGCGCGAGGTACGCGGCGTAGATCATGAGCAGACAGAGGATCGTCGTCTGCCGCGGGTCCCAATTCCAAAATGCGCCCCATGTAAGCCGCGAAAAAATCGCGCCCGTGACCGTCGCGAGGACGGTGAAGAGGAGGCCGAGCTGCGCAGAGCGTGCCGAAAAACCATCGGCACGTAAAAGCGTTGCCCGGTCGTCGTCCCGCAACCGCAGCACGCGCCACGCATAGATCGCAGCGACGGCGAAGGCGACGACACTGACCCAGGCACACGGGATGTGGAGGAAAATGATGCGCACATAGTAGCCGAGCCCTTCGGCGGGCGGGACGACGAAAAAAACGAGGCCGAGGGTGAGGAGGGTGAGAACGGCAATCAATGGGATAAGATGTTTCATATCATAAATTCCTGTTACTTTGGTTGCGAAATGTGACGGATCGGGCAGCCTCTCCCTCTGGGCGCAATGTCATTAAGTTAAGAGACAGCCCTCCTCCTTGGAGGAGGGACAGGGCCGGCAGGCCCAGGGAGGTGCGGCCTGTAGTTTATTACAATCAGCAGGTCGTCACACAGCGCCCGTGCGCGCACGTCCTCGGATATGTTACGACGTACGGCCACAGGGCCTAAGTTTTGACGTACGAATTGGTACGATCTACAGGCCGCTCCCTCCTGACGCTGCGCTTCGCTCCGCGTCTGTCCTCCCTCCAAGGAGGGAGGCTGGGGGTTGTGAGCCTTTTGCGCTTAACTTAATGACATTGTCCTCTGAGGGGAAGGCTTGCTTAATCTTCATACCACAATGAATCAAACAGCAGTGACGCACCGACGATCAGTAATAAATCGTAGAGCCCCATGCCAACGAGCAAGGAGATGCCAGCTTCCCGTCCGCCGAAGGTCGCAGCCGTGAGCGAAATGGCCGGCAAAAACACGGGCAGGATGACGGGCAGCAGCAGGACGGGCAGGAGGCCGCTGGCACTCGTTTGGCGTCCGGCGGCTCCTACCGTTAATGCGGATAACAGCGTCCCCGCGCCTGCGAGGCCGAGCAGGCCGAGGGCGAGTGTCAGGGCGAACAACAGCGGTGCGACGCATGCGGCGTCGAGCAACACAAAGAATAATGGCACGAGCACGATGGCGAGGCAGACGAGCATGAGGAATGCAAACGCCGTCTTGCCTGCCAGCACGGCCTGCCCTGCGCCATAGACGCGGAGCGCGAGCAGCGCGCCCGAAGACTCATCACTCGCAAACGTCCCGCCGAGACCCATCGAGGCCGCGAAGAACAGCAGCACCCAGAGGAGTGCCGCGAGAAGCGGCGGCTCGAGGATCGCTCCGCCGAGCGCCATCGAGAGCGCAAGGAGCGCCGTGATCGCGAAGAGCGCCATGATGGCGAGGGACGAGCGGGAGCGGAGCGCCGTCGTCGCCTCGCGGCGGAGGAGATGGAGGGTGGAGGCACAAATGGAAATGTTGTGCTGTTTCGTTACAGCGTGACCCTCTCCGCCTCGCATACGCTCGGCACCTCCCCCAAGGGGGGAGGCGTAGGTTGAAGGATGTGGCAGGTTGGTGTCCACAAACTGCGGCTCCCCCTCTGGGGGAGCTGGCGCGCGTAGCGCGACTGAGAGGGTCACGGCTGGTGCAGTAGTCGATTGCTTGTCATCAAGTTTAATATTTTCGTCCGCCCACGCAACTTCCTTCTCATCATTCGTCGCCACGAGCACGAGCGCCCCGCGATCCGCCGCATTCCTCGCCTCTCTCCGAACAACTTCCCGCCCTGCCGCATCGAGATTCGCGCCCGGCTCGTCGAGCAGCCAGAGTTTGGCGTTTGAGGCGATCAGCACCGCGAGTGCGAGGCGTTGGCGCTGGCCGGTCGAGCAGGACTTTGTCCGCTTGGCCGCGTCTTCTGCTTTCAGACCGACGCGCCCAAGCAGCGCATGGAGTTCTTCGTCCGTTAACGTGAATCCGCGCAAGCCGAGAAGGAATGCGATGGCCTCCGCGCCCGTGAGCTCTGGCGACAGCGCAAGCTCTGGCGAGAGCAATCCAAGATTGCGTCGAAGAGTTTCGCGTGTCAAAGGAGTGGTCGCCGCGTCGTTATGATGCCTCCCCCTTTGGGGTAAGCAGACGCAAGGCGCTTCAGCGCCTATGCGGTCGCTTATACCCTCGCGGTTGAGGTGGCCTCCCGTCAGGGAGGCCGGAGAGGGTAGCGTGGTTTCTTCTACGACGATACGACCATTCGAAGGACGTAATAAGTGTCCCGCGAGCCGCAGAAATGTGGACTTGCCGCTGCCGTTCGCGCCGGTGACGGCGTAGATATGGCCGCCGGTGAGCGTGCACGAGACGTCCTGCAGCACGTCCTGCGTGCCGAAGGTTTTCGAGACGTGGTCGAATGTCACGGCGAGACGCGTGTCCTCGCGTGTTCCGCTGGTTTCTACCGGTCTCGCTTTTTCCTGCGCCGCGCCGTCTGCGCCCGTCATCTTGTCCCCTCGTCGAGCTTCGCGTGGTCGAGCTCGATGCCGTCTTCGCTCACGTGCAGCAGCCCTTCTTTTTCCATCGTCCCGATCTCGCGCGTCAGCGCGCTGCGGTTGCATGAGAGCTCGCGGGCGAGCTGCGTGCGGCCCGGGACGGCCACGCGGTGCAGGCCTTGCCGCTGCTCGCGCTGCAAGATGTAGAGGATGATGCGCTCGCGCAGCGTTTTTTGTGACAGCACCTCGATCGTCTGCGTCATGAGATAATTTTTGCGGCAGAACGCCTCCAGCAGATTTTTCATCACGATGCCGTGGATGCGGCCGAGCCGCGTGCCCGCCGTGATGAGCGCGCGCCACGTCACCCAGAGCACGTGCACGTCCGTCAGCGCTTCGACCGACGCGAGGCCGGGCGCGCGGAGGATGGCCGACGAGCTGCCGAGGAGCGCGCCGCGCTCGAGCAGGTGGCTCGCCGATTCGCCGCCGAAACGGTCTTCCGTCAGCACTTGCGCGCGTCCGTCGAGCAGCACGCCGATCGAGCCGTTCTCCTGGTCGGCGCGCAGGATGCGCTCGCCTTTCGCATAGCGCTTGAAGATCGTCCCCGTCGCGTGGAGGAAGCGATGGATTTCATCCTGTGACAAGTCCTGGAAAAACGGCAGCGTGACGAGATCGCTGAACATTGGCATAGGCAGGCCTTCTTTCTTTCTCATTCCTGAAATATTATAGCAGGGGGATTTTATAAATTCTGTTGCAAATGCAACACTCTTTGAACGTCGCCTCTTTTGCCGATGAAAACAAACGAAAACGGATGAAAATTTTCTAGAAGCAAGAAGGAATTTCGCCGCGCTCCGCGAATATAAGAAGTTAGAAAGCCATCGAGATTCAGATAAAGGAAGCGATGATTTAGGACGGTCGTCCAATCAGCGCTTCCGAGAAGTTAAGGGGGAATTTTTCAATGAAGCTCAGCAACAAAGGTTTCGGCGCGTACGACATCCGCGGCGTGTATCCCGAGGACGTCAATGAGGAGCTCGCGTATCGCATCGGCCGCGTGTTCCCGGGGCTCTTCGACGCGAAAAAAGTCGCGGTCGGCCACGACATCCGCCTCTCCGGGCCTTCGATCCGTGACGCGCTCGTCAAAGGCCTGACGGAAGCGGGCTGCGATGTGATGGACATCGGCCAGTGCGGCACGGAGATGATCTACTTCACGACGGCGCACTTCGGCCTCGACGGCGGCATCATGATCACGGCGAGCCACAACCCGAAGCAGTACAACGGCATGAAGTTCGTCCGCAAGGAATCGCGCCCGATCTCGAGCGACACGGGCCTCAAGGACATCGAGAAGGCCGTCATGGAAGGCACGTTCGAGCCGAAAGAGGCGACGGGCAAAGTCGAGCAGAAAGACGTGCTCGACGAGTACGTCGATCACATCCTCACGTACGTCGACGTCTCGAAGCTGAAGCCCTTCAAGGTCGTCGCGAACACGGGCAACGGCGCGGCCGGCCCGATCATCAACGCGCTCGAGAAAAAGCTCCCGTTCGACCTCATCAAGGTCTACAACGAGCCGGACGGCAACTTCCCGAACGGCGTGCCGAACCCGATCCTGCAGGAGAACCGCGAAGCGACGGCGAAAGTCGTGCGCGAGCAACACGCAGATGTCGGCGTGGCATGGGACGGCGACTTCGACCGCTGCTTCCTGTTCGATGAAAAAGGCGGCTTCATCGAGGGCTATTATATGGTAGGCTTCCTCGCGAAAGCGTTCCTCGCGAAGAACCCGGGCGCGAAGATCATCTACGACCCGCGCCTGATCTGGAACACGATCGAGATCTGCGAGGAGAACGGCGGCGAGGCGGTCATGTGCCGCAGCGGCCACGCGTTCATCAAAGACAAGATGCGTAACGTCAATGCCGTCTACGGCGGCGAGATGAGCGCCCATCATTATTTCCGTGACTTCTCCTACTGCGACAGCGGCATGATCCCGTGGCTGCTCGTCCTCGAGCTCCTCTCGCAAGCCGACGGCAAGACGCTCTCCGACCTCATGAAAGAGCGCATGGAGAAATTCCCGACGTCCGGCGAGATCAACAGCAAGGTCCAGGATGCGCAGGCCGTCTTCGACCGCATCGAAAAAGACTACGGCTCGAAGGGCAAGGTCACGAAGGTCGACGGCCTCTCCGTCGAATTCCCCGAGTGGCGCTTCAACCTCCGCAAGTCGAACACGGAGCCCGTCATCCGCCTCAACATCGAGACGCGCGGCGACCAGAAGCTCTGCGACGAGAAGACGAAAGAGCTCCTCGCGGAGATCCGCAAATAAAACACGAATCCTCAATTGTATGTGATTCCCAAGATCAAATGCAACCTCCGGCAGGAGCCGCAGCCAAACGCGCTGCGGCTCCTGTTTTTTTGCGTGAGATGAACGAAATGAGCGTCGACGCCTAAAATCCATTTACAAGAATTCCTTTTAGGTGTAAAATCCTAAATAAAAACAGGAGGGATGTTCATGCAATGGATCAACCGGCCGCAGGAGCTCGCTTTTTTGCAACGTCATCGTGACCACCACATCATCAAGGTCGTGTCCGGCGTGCGCCGCTGCGGGAAATCGACGCTGTTCCACTTGTTTCGCGACCGTCTTCTCGCAGATGGCGTGCCGGCATCGCGCATCCTGACGATCAACCTCGAAGACTTGGCATTCGAATCCTTGCAAGAGTACCACGCGCTCTATCGCTATGTGCTGGAACACCTCGCTCCGGGCGGGCGCAATTACATTTTCCTCGATGAGATCCAGCAAGTGCCGTCGTTCGAGAAAGCTGTGGACAGCCTGTTTTTGCGCGACGATGTCGATCTCTACCTCACGGGCTCGAATGCGTATTTTCTTTCCGGTGATCTTGCGACCGTGCTCGCGGGGCGCTACGTCGAGCTCCGCATGCTGCCGCTCTCGTTTTGCGAGTTTTGCGAGGGGCTTCCCGCGCAGCCGCCGCTCACGGAAGCACAGCGCTATGCAGCTTACGTGCAGGGGAGCTCTTTTCCGTATCTTTTGACCGTGCCGCACGATGCGCAAGGCGTGCACGAATATCTCGAAGGGCTGTACCACACGATTCTCATCAAGGACACGATGACACGGCTCGGCACGGCGGACACGTCGCTCCTCGAGAAAATCCTCCGCTGTCTTGCAGCGAACATCGGCAGCCTCATCTCGCCGACGAAAATCGCAAACACGCTCACGAGCCAAGGGCGGCGCACGGACAACAAGACGGTCGAGCGCTATCTGCGCGCGATGGAAGACAGCTTGCTCATCTACCGGGCCGACCGCTATGATGTGCGGGGCAAGAGCATTTTCAAGACAAACGCGAAATATTATCTCGTCGATCCAGCCTTCCGCGCGCTTCTCGTTGCGGACACCAGCCGAGACACCGGCCACGTCCTTGAAAATATCGTCTACCTCGAGCTTTTGCATCGCGGCGCGCGTGTCTACGTCGGGCAGCTGGCGAAAGGTGAAATCGACTTCATCGCCGAAACCAGCGAAGGCCGCTTCTACTATCAAGTCGCGGAAACGACACTCGCCCCGGACGTCCTCGACCGCGAGCTCGCCCCGCTCCGCGCTGTCCCCGACCAGTATCCGAAAACCCTCCTGACGCTCGACGAAATCACGCCGGAAGCGGACTACGACGGAATCCGGAAGCGGAATGTGCTGCGGTGGATGCGGGAGGAAATGAAATGAATGAGAAAAAGGAAGCACAGCCGATGATCCGTTCGAGTGCCGCTGAATATCTGACGTATGTGGCGTCGACGGGCGATGCGGAGACGAGTGTTGAGCTGCGGTATGAGGATGAAGATATTTGGCTGACACAACGCATGATGGCGCTGCTTTATCAAGTGGATGTGAAGACCATTAACTCACATATTCAAACGATTTTGAAAGACCGAGAAGCGAGTGAGGGGGCAACTATCCGAAAATATCAGATAGTTCAACAGGAGGGCGTTCGGAAAGTTCATCGTCAAGTGAACCACTACAACCTCCAGATGATCATCGCTGTCGGCTTCAAGGTGAATTCGGAGCGCGCCGTGCAGTTCCGCAAGTGGGTGAACCAGATTGCGCGGGAGTACACGCTGAAGGGCTGGGTCATGGACGACGAGCGCTTGAAGCGCGGGACGTATCTGACGGACAAGTATTTCGAGGAGCAGCTCGCGAAAGTCCGTGAGATTCGCGTGAGCGAGCGGAAGTTTTATCAGAAAATCACGGACATCTACGCGACGGCCGTCGATTACGATAAGGATGCGAAAGCGACGCGGCGGTTTTATGCGACCGTGCAAAACAAGATGCATTTTGCCGTGCACGGCCATACGGCGGCGGAAGTGATCGTGGAGCGCGCCGACCACACGAAACGTCACATGGGGCTCACGACGTGGAAGGATGCGCCGGACGGGAAAATCCAGAAGACGGATGTCGTCGTTGCGAAGAATTATTTGACGGAGGAAGAGCTCGGCCAGTTGAACCGCATGGTGACGGCATATCTCGATTACGCGGAAAACATGGCGCTCCGCCACATCCCGCTCACGATGGCGGATTGGGAACAGCGACTGAATCGCTTCATCGAGATGTTCGAGTACGGCATGCTGAAGGACGCGGGCAAAGTTTCTGCCGAGGTCGCAAAGCTTCACGCGCTGTCAGAATTCGAGCAGTACCGCGTGATCCAGGACCGGGAATACCTTTCGGATTTCGATAAGTTTTTGCTGGAGCAGGAGACCGAGAGAATGTAACGATTTTCTGCGAACAGCCCCTTCGTTATTTTTGCAGGCTCGGAAGTGCATCGAGCATGTCCTGTACCTGCTTCTGATCTTCGTTTGACAATGAATGCAAGACTTCCTGTACCTGCAGGAGGTCTTTTTTTGCACCCTCTTTATCTCCCTGCTGGCTGCGGGCGATGGCACGGTAGAGGTAGGCATTGGCGTGCAGGAGGTTGCGCTCTTTCGCGGGATCTTGCGGGCGCTCCTCGGCCGAATCCGCTGGTGCGAGACCGGCAGGCGGTGCGGGGAGTTGAGGCGCAGGCGTTGCGAGGCGTTCGATCAGGCGCGTGTAGAGCGTTTCAGCTGCCGCGTAGTCCTCTTTGAGGATTTCGGCACCGCCGTAGTCAAAGAGGAAATGGTCGTAGATGTCAGGCCGCACGGTGCGCAGGTCGAACTTGCCTGCGAGCTGGTCAGCCGCGCGGAACTCGTCAAGCGCGCCGTCCGTATCGCCTTGGAGGAACCGGGCGCTGCCCGTGATGCCGCGCAGCAGGAACTCCATCATGTGCGCGTCTTCCTCGCTGTAGTCGGCATCCTTGCACTTCTTTGCGGCGTCCGCGAGTGCCTTGCGTCCGGCGTCGGCGTCGGCGATGCAGCCGGCGAGGTCATCCGTGCTCAGGCGATGCGCGGCGCGTGTGGCATAGGCAGGGACGTTCGCGCTGTAGAGCGCCAGCGCGCGGTCGAGGAGCTTTGCTTCTTTTTCGGGATGCGCGTACGCTTCTTGCAACAGCAAGTAGGACTGGTACGCGGCCTCGTTCTTGTGCAACGCTTCCTTGATTTCCTGTTTCTCTTGCGGCGTCTTCGCGGCGAGGAACGCTTTCTGCAGTACGGCTGCCTCGCGCTGCAGGCGCGCATAGCTCGACGTGAGCTGCTGGTACGCCGCGACGCGCGACGGCTCCTGCGTCATCTGGCGGATGCGTTGCAGGTCGCTGTCGTCGGCCTCGGCCGTGATCGTCGCGCGGACGGTCATGGCGAGCGCGTCGCCGACGGCCTCCGTCTCGTAGCGCGGCGTGCCCGTCACGCGCAGAAAGCTCGCCGTCATCGTCGTGACGGTGTCCTGCGTCAGCGCGAGGTTTTCGACCGTCGAGGACGACGTGACATAGACGCCGGCCTGCTCGGCCGCGCGGCGCTTCGCATCTTCGAGTGCGCGCTCCTTCGCGACGAGCATCGTCTCGGCCTCGCCCATCGTATACGACCCTGTCGCCGTCACCGTGCGCACAGCGGCGGCCGCGGGCACGACGAAGAGCGTGCAGAGGACGAGGAAAAAGGCACATCCGCCTGCGAGACAGTGGGATAGATTCATTCGAGAGAGCATGAAGGTTGGCTCCTTTCCAGCAGGAAACAGCGACAAGAATTTCCTCCATCATAGCATAAACTAGGACGGGGTTCACTATTTTTATAGAAAAGTACGATAGGAGACGAAAAGTGTCTTGTAGGGGGGAGACATCAATGGTAGAATAGAAGGAAGATATCCACATGGACGAATGGATGAAAAGGGGAGAGGAATCGTGGAGATTCTGAAACATATCGGAAGGAACCGAAATGCACGGTCGCTCGCGGCAGTGCTCGGCGTGCTGCTCGGGGTTGCCGGCTTTGCGTCGCAGGCAGAGGCGGCAACGATCCGTCTGGCGCAGCAGGAGCTTTCGCGGCCGAATGAGGCGCAGGTCACGCTGTTTGACGAAGCGCCGATCCGTCCGAGCGGCACGCCGCGTCCGGCGGCCGTGCAGACGTCGATGGAGCAGGCGCCCGTCGAGCTCTTTGAGCAGGAGCGAAAAATCGCGGAGCAACAGGCGGCGGCGCAGGGCGGCACGGCCGCAGGCGCGCAAAAAGACGCGTCGGCTGGGACGACTGGCACGCCTGCGGGCGCTGGCGCAACATCTGCAACAAATCCGTCAACGCATGCCAATGCAGCTTCTGCATCGAACAGCACGACGCCTGACGGCACAGCTGCCACGATGCCAGCGAACGCGCAGGTCCCGCAGGGCGTGCGTCCTGACCGCGCGTTCGTCCCCGTTTCCTCCCTCGTCGTCGATACCGACGCCGCGATGACGGAGGCGCAGCTTCTGCGCGCCATCCCCGAAGCGACGAAGAAGATCGTCGGCATCCATCAGCTTTCCCGCCAGATCCAGTTTTTGAACGATGGCGGTGCGCTGAAGGTCGGCGCGAATTTCCAGGCGGGCACGGATGGTTACATCTTGACGCTCACGTCGCAGAAGCAGCAGGAATACCATACGACTGTCACGGTCTCGAACACGGGCAATGACTACACGGGCAACTGGCGCGTCGCGACGAGCTACGTGGATCGCAACCTCACGCACAATGGCGACACGCTCGGCATCGCCTATGTCACGTCGCCTTCGGGCGGCCATCTCTGCGACGTCCAGCAGGCCGCGCTCGCCTATCGCTTCCCCGTGCCGAAACTCTCGGACGCCCTCGTGCTGACGGCGAGCTATTCCGACGTCGATCTCGGCAGCATCTACAGCGATGGCCTCTATGACATCGGCGCGAGTGGCAAGGGCACGACGGCCGGCCTCCACTATCAGCATAATCTCGCCTACACGTCGCGCGAGAAAGACGCATTCGACTTCGGCATCAACTACTGGAATATGAAGAACGACTACGCCTATCGCGCCGGTACGGCGACCGCTACGGACGACAGCGACTATGACGTCACGACGGCCAGCGCATCGTTCCAGCACAACGACCGCGACGAGCACCATTCCTTCAGCTACATGGCAGGCATCGAGACGAACCTCGGCAAGGCCAGCGGCAGCCGGGAAGCGCTCTACGGGCATGACAAATCATTCCAGATTTTTAAAACTGGAATCAATTACCAATATCGCACGACGAGCGATTGGATTCTCGGCGGCCGCTTGTTCGGACAGTATTCCAATAATGATTTACTGCCGGCCTTGCAGCTCGGCGCGGGCGGCCGTACGTCCGTGCGCGGCTTCGCCGAGCGCGCGATTGCGGCAGACAAGGGCATCGTCGGCAGCCTCGAAGCCTACACGCCGGAACTCTGGCCCGGCTCGCGCTTTGTCTTCTTCGTCGATGCCGCGCACCTCGCAAACAACCACGATGCGCAGCTTTTCGGCAGCGCCAACATCGCCTCGGCGGGCGTCGGCTATCGCTACGAGGACAAGAAACATCACATGAACGTCGCCATCGACTATGCAGGCATCCTCAAGGACGTCCCCGACGATTGGGATCAGCAGCACAAGCGGTGGAACATGCTCTTCAGCTGGAGCTTCTAAAATTTCATAAAATTTCATAGGGAAATCACGGTGCGGACAGGGAAGGACGGATCGATATGAACGTGAAAGGAACGCGGAAACGGAACCTCGGAGCGCTGGCGCTCGCCATCGCGCTCGCTCTCTGCGGCAGCCCAGACGTACAGGCCATGCCGCAGGGCGGGACGGTGGCCTCGGGTACGGTCTCAGGGCTGTCAGGGGGTACGGTCAGCTCGGGCGGCACACTGACGGCAAATGGCAACAGCATCCTTAACTGGGATTCGTTCAGTATCGGCAGAGGCGAGAGCTTGACGCTCAACACGTCGAACTATGCCATGCTGAACCGCGTGACAGGGACGAGCCTCTCGGAAATCCTCGGCACGCTGAACCAGACGGGCGAGCATATGGCAGTCCTTGTCAATCCGAACGGCATCACAGTCGGCGGTTCGGGCCTCATCAATGCGCAATATCTCGTGCTTTCGACACTTGGTTTGAGTGACGGAGATTTTCAGTCGATGATGAATGGCGGTGGCGGCAACTTTACGACGTATACGGGAAGCGGCATTGCGGCACCTGTGACGTTTCAACATGGAGCAACGGTGACGGCGACGGATGTGTATGCGGGAGGCTATACGACACCGTTTGCAGCTTATGGTGGCACAATCGATGTTGCTGATGGCGTGACTTTCACGATTTCTGGTCATACGCCAGGCATGGATCTGGTGGCGGCAATGTCGTTTTATGATTCTGGATCGCAGAGTACGTCCAACATGATGGCGACATCGGAAAATACCATCCAGTTTCGTGGAAACGTCGATTTTACGAATACAACGAACGAAAGCTATTTGAATTTGATTGGCGGTGCTGTACACCTCGATGGTGCCGAATTGAACCTTTCTCGTCACGACAAGACGTCGTATTCCAGCGAAGTAGATCTCGTGGCGGTCAATCGTTTCGGAAATGATTATAATAGTGATGCTGTGACGTTTGATCGTACATCTGGCAACGTCGTGACGCTCAAGGACACGAAGATTTCTGCAGATGGCATCTACATCGTCGCGGGCAGTGCGAGCAAGAACGGCGGCACGGCGCTTGACATTGGCGACGATGGGACGAACCTGATCACGGGCATCGGCACTGGGACGTTCTCCGATGGCGCTGCTGGCACGGGAAACTGGTCGGCGTGGAGTGAGAGTGCGGCTTCGGGGGGCGGCTCGTCGAGCGGTTTTTCTGGTTCTTCCAGTTCCTCGGGAGGCAGTTCCGATACGCTCACCGCGGATGCGGTTTCCAGCATGACGGGCGATGTCCTGACGGATGCTACGATGCAGGCGACGAAATCCGCAGAGACCGTAGCGGATGCCGGTACGGGCGTGAGCCTGTTCTCTGACGCAGAGGAAACTCCCGTCCAGATGACGGAAGAGGCAGGAAGCACCTCCACTGCGAGCGGTACGGCAGGGACCTTCAGTGCACCCAGCGGTGCATCAGCTGGGGCTGCGGGCCGTACAGGTGTGCCGGATGACCGCACGATGCCCGCGCTTTCCGCGACCGTCCTCGCTGCTGTCGAGCAAGGCAACGCCCAGTTCGAGTCGTTCGTCCATCAGAACATCCACGATGGCTACTCTGCGATGGAAGGCGTCCTGAATGCTGCGACGTCACCAGCGCAGCGCATGGAGGGCGCGAGCACGCTCGTCAGCCGCATCGACAGCGACAAGACACTCGACGAGGGCGCGAAGCTCGCCCAGGCCTACGGCATGATCCAGGCCGTCGACGACAATGCTTCGATGAGCGAGGAGGAGAAGAAGGCACTTCGCCGGATGATCGCGAAGAACTTCCGCTCGCTCAGCAGCAGCGTCAAGACATATCTTGCTTCTGTCGCCGGCAATGCGGCGAAACGGAATGCATGAGATATATTGTGATATGGCAGAAAAGAGGCCGTTGCAGTTATTGCAGCAGCCTCCTTTTTTTATCGCATCAATAATCGATCTTGTGGAAGACATCGCGGACGTTGACAATGAAGTCGTCGTAGAGCGAAATTTTGATATCTTCGTGGACGTCGGCGCGCTCCTTCGGCTCCATGCGCTCGAGCTCCCACGATGGAACATCTTCGTAGGTGTCATCGAAGACGAGCTGGCCGTCTTTCAGATAATAGACTTCGACGGTGCGCGCAAGCGGCGAGATGATCCAATATTCTTTGACGCCGGCGCGCGCGTAGGCCTGCATCTTCTTGCCGCGGTCATATTTTGACGTGGACGGTGACAGGACTTCGACGACGAGGTCCGGCGCACCGTGGATGCCGTCCAGCTGGATGATGTCCCTGTTGCAGACGATCATGGCATCGGGGATGAAATGGTTTTTTTCATCGAGATATACATCGACATTATCCGTATAGGCTTTGCACGGCTTGTCCCAGAGATAATTTTGGAAAAGGCAACCGATGTTGATGATGACATCCGCGTGCATCGTCCGCGGGCACGGCGACATCATGACGGTCTTGCCGTCGACGAGCTCGAACCGGGGCGGGTCGCGGTAGGCTGCTTCTCCCATGGGGATTCCTCCTTTCAGATCAGACAAAAAATCTTTCCTTCATTATAGCATGAATGCGAACGAAATGCGTGGAAAGATGTTTCCTAGAAATCGGAGACATGGTATAATAAATACAGCGTATCGCGCATTTCTTTGACAGATGCGCAGAAGATTTTTAAACGGTCGCAGAACGGCGGCGGAAAAAGAGGAGTGGTTTTCATCATGAGTTTGAAATTGAAGTCCGGGTTCGAGTTCGACTATGACAACCTGTACGGCGAGGGCAAAGTCACGGAGGACGACCTGAAGTTCTACGAGGCTGACCTCAAGAAAGCGCACGAGGCGCTGAAGGTCATGCGCGAGAAAGGTTTCATCCGCGCGCATCTCTCGAAAGACGGCGAGCCGGAAAAAGTCCTGTTCTCCCAGCTGCCGTACGTCGAGGAAGGCCATCTGAACTCCCCGTCGTCGCTCGCGCATCTGCAGGAGCTCACGGATCACGTGAAAGACAACGTTGATGTCGTTGTCTCGCTCGGCATCGGCGGCTCGTACCTCGGCAACAAGGTGCTCTTCGATGTGCAGTGCGGCGAGTTCTGGAACGCGCTCACGAAAGAGGAGCGGAACGGCTTCCCGAAAGTCTATTTCTCCGGCAACAACATCGACCCGCAGCGCACGCACGACCTCATCGCGCACATCGAGAAGATGGCAAAGGTCTCGCAGTCGCATCAGGGCCGCAAGCTGAAGGTGCTGCTCCTCGTCATCTCGAAATCGGGCGGCACGCTCGACACGATGTCGAACTTCCTCGTCATCTATGACGAGCTCAAAAAATGCGCCGACGTCGAGCAGGAAGTCGTCGCTGTCACGGATCCGAACAAGGACAAGCCGACGCTCCTCAAGAAGCTCGCGATGGAGCACAACTGGCCGCAGTACGCCGTCCCAGATGGCGTCGGCGGACGCTTCACGATCTTCTGCGAAGTCGGCCTGTCGCTCGCTGCCTGCATCGGCTTCGATATCAAAGCCTTCCTCGACGGCGCGAAAGACATGGACAAGGAATGCCAGAACGACGACATCTGGCAGAACCCGGCGATGCTTAATGCATTCTTGAAATTTGCCGCTGCCGAGAAGCATGGCCGTGACATCGAGGTCATGATGCCGTATGGCGACTACATGCAGTCGATCTCCGAGTGGTACATCCAGCTGCTCGCAGAGTCGCTCGGCAAGCAGTTCAACAAAGAGGGCAAAGAGGTCTGCTATGGCCGCACGCCGCTCGTCGCGGTCGGCACGCGCGACATGCATTCGCAGACGCAGCAGCATCAGGAAGGCAAGCTCAACAAGGTCGTGCAGTTCGTCAAAGTCGCGAACTGGCCCGTGGATTACCCGATCCCGAACGTCTTCCCCGAGGCGAAGAAGCTCGCCGATATCGCTGGCGTCACGATGAGCCAGGCGCTCGAGACGGCACGCCAGTCGAACGCGGACGCGCTCACGTCGAACCACCGCTACAACGCGTGCTTCACGCTGCCGAAGCTCGACGCGTACTACCTCGGCCAGCTGCTCTACATGCTCGCGATGTCCGTCGCCTACGAGGGCGAGCTCGCCGACGTCGATGCGTTCAACCAGCCGGGCGTCGAAGCCTACAAGCGCATCATGTGGCCGCGGCTCAATGAACTGAAGAAAGAAATCGACAAAAAATAATTTTTGTCGCAATTGCTTGGGTTAACCAAAAAAATTCCCGCAGGGCTTTGCTCTGCGGGAAATTTTTGATGTTGAAATTATTTTTTCATTCCACCAAAACATGGAATGCGTAACAAAATATATTTACTGAGCACGTAGCAGATTCCGAGCGTCAACGTGCAGACGAGCACGTACTTGAGGTAGACGTTGAGATCCGCGAACGTCGTGAAGAGCCAGGCGACGGGGAACAGGATTTCCATGTGGAGGTAGTAGACGGGATATGAGGTCGCGGAAAGTTTGGAAAGCAGCGGCGTCGTGAAGTCGAGCTGCTTCTGGAAGAACGCGACGAGGAAGAGCGTTGCTGACCACATGAACGGGCCCTGCGTGACGGCATTCGCAAGCGCGAGCGTCGCGGCGTCGGCACCGCTCGCGGCGAGGAAGAGCTTCTGATAGAGATACGCGGGGCTGAGGACGAGCGTCGCGAGGCCCCAGAACCACGCGGACGGCACATAACCGCCGAGTTCGAACCAGCGCGAGCGCCACGCCCACGCGCCGAGGAAGAACACAAGGATGTACGTGCCGATGCGCACGGGCTGGAGGACGAGGATGTATGCGTAGAACGTCCACGTGTCCGGATGCATGATCGAGCCGGTTGCGTAGATGCTGATCGTGGAAATGACAATGAGCGCGGCGTAGAGCATAACGCTCGGGCGTTTTGGTGTCATGCTCTGCCGCCAGAACGATGGGACAATGGCGACGGCAACCGTTAAGAGCACGTAGAGCGCGAGCAGCGCGCCGAGATACCAGTACTGCGCCTGCTCGTAGAGCGGCCCCCAGAAGAGCGTCGCGTAGAACGTCCAGAAATCGACGGGCGCGTGGCGGCTCGCGAGGATGATGTACGTCACGAGCGGCGCGAAGACCATCGAGCCGAAGATCCACGGCAGCGCGATGCGACCGATTTTTTTGCGCCAGAACGTGCCGGCGCCGTGCTTCGAGAGAGACATCAGGCCGAAGTAGCCGGAGATGAAGAACATGACGGGCATGATGAAGATGTCGACCCAGAGGATGAAGACCGTCGCGGAGAACACGGGCTGTGCTTTGTCCACGACATACCACCACTCCGGTGCGTACGCCATGTAACACATCGCGGCATGGAAGACCGTCATGAGCCAGATGATGAACCATTTCAAGTTGTCGAGGAAATACAAACGTTTTGTTGGCATGGAAAGCCCTCCTATTATATAGGGCGCCACAACTCAAGCCTCCCTCAAGGGGGAGGCTTTGGGCGTGTGCTTTACAGTTATTTTATTCGTCCACACGAAAAGTGTCAACTTTGTCTTGTTCACACGTCATTCCATCGTCCTGTATGATGAATACATGGAAAAACACGCGAAAACTTCTCATCGAGGTGTTTACAAATTCCAATTCCGTGGTATAATATCCTTTGTTGCTTGTCCACGGGGTGTGGACAATCGAGATTATAGGTAAGGAGTTATTTCTATGCAAACGGAAGAAAACGAGTTCATGCAGCACGAACTAAGGCTGCCGGAACTCACGGTCCGCGGCATGGTGCTCGGCGCGATCCTCACGGTCATTTTCACCGCGTCGAACGTCTACCTCGGACTGAAAGTCGGACTGACCTTCTCGTCGGCGATCCCGGCGGCGGTCATCTCCATGGCCATCCTCAAGATGGCGAAGGATTCGAACATCCTTGAGAATAACATGGTGCAGACGCAGGCCTCGGCGGCCGGCACGCTGTCCGCCATCATCTTCATCATCCCGGGTATGCTCATGATCGGCTACTGGCAGGGCTTCGAGTTCTGGCAGACGCTCGTCGTCTCGGCGTGCGGCGGGTGCCTCGGCGTGCTCTTCACGATCCCGCTCCGCCGCGCCATGGTCGTGCACAGCGACCTCGCGTACCCGGAAGGCGTCGCGGCCGCCGAAATTTTGAAAGTCGGCAGTTCGGCAAAAGCGCATGAAAAAGGCGGCTCGGGCCTCAAGGAGATCGCCTCGGGCGGCGCACTCGCCGGCCTCGTCGCGCTCTGCTCGAATGCATTCCAAGTGCTCGGCTCGCAGTTCTCCCTGTGGTTCTCCGTCGGCCGCGGCATGACGCAGCTGCCGCTCGGCTACTCGACGGCGCTCGTCGGCGCGGGCTACCTCATCGGCATCGCCGCCGGCCTCTCGATGCTCGTCGGCATCCTCATCGCCTGGGCAGGCTTTGTGCCGTTTTACACGATCACGAGCGCGCTGCCGGACGGCATGACGATGCAGAAATTCGCTGGCGCGGTCTATCAGGAGCGCGTGCGCCTCATCGGCGCGGGCGCGATGGGCGTGGCTGCAGTGTGGACGCTGCTCACGCTCGCGCGCCCCGTCATCGACGGCGTGAAGGAATCCCTTGCCGCCGTCCGCATGCCGGATGCTGACAAGGGCAAACACCGCATGGACATCGACATGAGCGCGAAGAGCGTCGGTCTCGTGTTCCTCGTGACGGTCGTCGGCCTCCTCTGCATTTTCTACGCGTTCGTCAGCCCGGAACATCTGCCGGGGAGCCAGACGCTGACGTTCACCGTCGTCGGCGTCGGCGTCGCCGTGCTCATGGGCTTCTTCGTCGCCGCGGCCTGCGCCTACATGGCCGGTCTCGTCGGCACGAGCTCGAGCCCGATCTCGGGCATCGGCATCCTCGCCATCATTGTCGCCTCGCTCGTCATGTACGCGCTCTGCCAGTCGTTCGGCATCTTCGCGCTGCCGGGCGGCGAAAAATTCGCGACGGCGACCGCCATTTTCACCACGTCCATCATCATGGCCATCGCCTGCATCTCGAATGATAACATGCAGGACCTCAAGACGGGCTACCTCGTCGGCGCGACGCCGTGGCGCCAGCAGGTCGCGCTGCTCCTCGGCTGCGTCGTCGGCGCGCTCGTCATCGCTCCGGTGCTGAACCTCCTCTACGAAGCGTACGGCTTCCCCGGCGCGATGCCGCGTCCGGACATGGATCCCAGCCAGGTGCTCGCCGCGCCGCAGGCCGCCCTCATGACGACCATCGCGCAAGGCATTTTCTCGGGGGCGCTCGAGTGGGGCTACATCTACATCGGCATCGGCCTCGGCGTCGTGCTCGTCGCCATCGATCAGATCCTGAAGCACACGACGAAATCACTCTGCCTGCCGCCGCTCGCCGTCGGCATGGGCATCTACCTCCCGCCGTCCGTCCAGACGCCGCTCGTCGTCGGCGCCGTGCTCGGCTACTTCCTGCGCAAGCACCTGCGTAGCATCGGCGGTGAGGAAGCGGAATCTGCCGGCAACCGTCGCGGCACGCTCTTCGCGTCCGGCCTCATCGTCGGCGAATCCATCATCGGCGTCCTGCTCGCAGGCGTCATCGTCGTCTCCGTCTCCGGCGGCGGCAGCGACGCGCCGCTCGCGCTCGTCGGCAAAGACTTCGCGGACACGGCCGAATGGCTCGGCCTCGCCGTCTTCGCCGTCTCGCTCGTGATCTTCTCGAAGATCGTGCTCGGCGGAGCGAAAAAATAAGATACCTCGTTTTTGGGGGAGCTCAAAAGCCTCGGGACATCGTGTTCCGAGGCTTTTTTGTTCCTCAAAATGTTGCGGAACCGTCGCTGGATTCCTGCTATAATGAAGGAAGGAGGTACGATCCTTATGAAAATTACCATCGTCTGCGCTGGCAAGCTCAAAGAGAAATATCTCACGGCCGGCATCGCGGAGTATCAGAAGCGGCTTGCGCCGTTCACGCAGTTCGAGATCCGCGAAATCCACGAAGAAAAAATGCCCGAGAATCCCTCGGACGCGGAAAAACAGCAGGTGCTCGCGAAAGAAGGCGAGCGCCTGCTGAAACAGGTGCCGGACGGCAGCTACCTCTACGTGCTCGACGTCTATGGAGAGGAAAAAAGCAGCGAAGAGCTCGCGGCGGAGCTCGGCAACCTCATGACGCAAGGCCGCAGCAGCATCACGTTCCTCATCGGCGGCGCCTTCGGCCTCTCCAAAGCCGTCCGCAAAGCCGCCGCCTGCCGCCTCTCGTTCTCGCGCATGACGTTCACGCACCAGATGGTGCGCCTCTTGCTCACGGAGCAGATTTACCGCGCATTCAAGATTCTGCGCGGGGAAAAGTACCATTGGTGACATAAAAATGATATAATCAGGGTAAGAGGTAGGCAAGGAGGTGAGGCTGTGGCGGAGAAGGACACGGCGGAGAAGCAATTGTTCCAATATGCGGATGTGTTCGCGAATGTCGTCAATGTCTTGCTGTTTGCTGGCGAAGCGTTGATTGCACCGGAGGAGCTCACGGATGTGCTGCCGCGCTCGACCTATCGCGGCAAGAAGGGCAAGCTGCGCGAGCAGGAGCGCGATGTGGCGAAGCTCTGGAAGAAGAACAAGATCCGCATTGCGTTTCTGGGACTCGAAAATCAGTCGAATATCGACAAACGGATGCCCGTCCGCGTCATGAGCTATGACGGCGCGGCGTATCGGGATGAGATGAACAAGAAGCAGGGCGAACTTTATCCCGTGGTGACGCTCGTGCTGTATTTCGGGTACAAGAAGCATTGGCGGAAACCGCGAAGGCTCAAAGATTGCTTTGAGGTCCCCGAACGGCTGAAGAAGTACGTCAGTGATTATCGCATCAATGTAATAGAAATCGCTTGGCTGCCTGAGGAAACGATTGCGAAATTTGATCCGACGTTCCGCGTGGTGGCAGAATACTTCAGCCAGATGCGGAAAGGGGAAAAATATCGTCCGAGCGAGTCTGTCGTCCAGCACGTGAAAGAAGTGCTGGATTTGATGGCTGCGTTGACACAGGATGTTCGTTTCATCGAAGCGGGCGAAGATGTACAGGAAGGAGAGGAATATACCATGAGATCGGTTATGTTGGATCGTTTGGAAGATGAGGCAAAGGCCAGAGGATTGGCTGCAGGTATGGCAGAAGGCCGAGTAAAAGGCAGAGCGGAAGGCAGAGCGGAAGGCAGAGCGGAAGGCAGAGCGGAAGGAAAGGCCGAGGGTATCGCCGAGCGGACGCTCCGCACGATCCGCAATCAGCTGCGCCGCCGTGAAGTTTATGACATCATTGCATCGGACAATGATGTGACGGTGGATGAAGTCATCCGCATCGCGAAAGAATCTGGTTTGGCGTATTGAAGCATGCGCAAAAATTGCTCCGTCGAAGTAGTTCCTTCGACGGAGCAATTTTTTTGTGCAAGATGATATTTTATTTCCCTTCGACCGCATCCCAGCCGACCTGCAAGGCTTTCATATTCTGGTCGATGGTGTGCGGCGGGACGCGGTGGGAGACGGATTTTTTGACTTGGTCAAAGGAGACGAGGCCCGTGAGGTGCGTGATGGCGCCGAGGGCGACGATGTTCGCGAAGAGGGGCTTGCCGACTTCTTCGATGGCGAGCTTCGTGATCGGCACGCGGACGGTGTGCGGGAACTTCGGCGGTTCGGGCACGAGCTCTTCGTCGAGCACGAGGATGCCGTCCGGGTTCAGGTCGGTGACGTATTTGTCCGCCGCTTTCTGCGTCATGGCGAGCACGATGTCCGGCACTTCGACGTGCGGATGGTAGATCGTCTCATCGTCGATGATGACTTCGGCTTTCGACGCGCCGCCGCGCGCCTCCGGGCCGTACGACTGCGACTGCACGGCCTCTTTCCCCTCGGCGACGGCCGCCTCGGCGAAGATGATGGCCGCCGTGATGACGCCCTGGCCGCCGGAGCCGGAGAATCTGAGCTGCTTCCTCATTTCTTTGCACCTCCTGCGCGTTCGATGACTTCATCATAGGCCGTATCATAGTCTTCGGCTGGCGCGCTGTAGAACACGCCGATCGGGAACTTTTCGCCGGTCTTCTTGTCGTCCGGCAGCTTGTCCCACGCGGCTTTCATGACGGCGTTGTCGCGCATCCATTTCAGCATGTTCGCGGGCGAGCCCATCTTGTTCTTGCGGCCGTAAGCCGTCGGGCACTGGACGCAGGCTTCGATGAAGGAAAAGCCCTTGTTGTCGAGGCCGCCGGCGATCATGTCGACGAGGTGGTTCACATGGAACGCCGTCGAGCGGGCGACGTACGTCGCGCCAGCGGCCTGCGCGAGTTTGCACGCGTCGAACGTGCGGTCGACCGAGCCATACGGCGCCGTCGTGGCCTTCTTGCCGAGCGGCGTCATCGGCGACGCCTGGCCGCCGGTCATGCCGTAGATTTCATTGTTGAAAAGGACGACCGTGAGGTCGACGTTGCGGCGGCAGCCGTGGATGAAATGATTGCCGCCGATGGCCGTGCAGTCGCCGTCGCCCGTGATGACAATGACGTTGAGGTCCGGGTTCGCGAGCTTGATGCCCGTCGCGAACGGAATCGCGCGGCCATGCGCCGTGTGAAGCGTGTCAAAGTCCATGTAGCCGGACGCTCTAGACGAGCAGCCGATGCCGGAGACGATGACCGTGTTGTCCTGCGAGAGTCCTTTCTTCTCGATGGCCTGCACGATGGCTTTCATGGCGATGCCGTTGCCGCAGCCGGGGCACCAGAGGTGCGGGAGGCGGTTCTGGCGGAAATATTTTTCGTAGCTTCTTTCCATTTCGTATGCCTCCTTTTACTTGTGTGCGGCGACGAGGTCGTCGATGGCCTTCTCGATCTCGTGCGGCTCGAATGCCTGCATATTGTACTTGCCGCAGAGCTCGACGGGGCAGGCGCCAGCGGCCGCGCGGCGGACTTCGCCGACGAGCTGGCCGTAGTTCATCTCGGCGACGAGGAGGCCTTTCATCTTGCCCGCGAGTTCCGCGACGACCTTGTCCGCGAACGGCCAGATCGTGATGAGGCGCACGAGGCCGACTTTCAGGCCTTTCGCGCGGGCGGCGCGGACGGCCTCGTATGCCGTGCGCGCCGTGCCGCCATAGGCGAGGACGGCGTACTCGGCATCATCCATGAACGCGGTTTCCGTATGGATGATCTCGTCGCCGGCGCGTGCGATTTTTTCATGCAGGCGGCGGATGGAGTCTTCCGTGATCTTCGGGCTGCCGACGGGGAAGCCCGTCTCGTCGTGCAGGAGGCCCGTGACGTGGATGTGGTAGCCCTGACCGAAATCGGCGACGTTCGGCACGAGGTCGTCGTCCGGCGTGTAGGGCTGGTAGCCTTCGGCGCGTGTGCATTTCGGCTTGCGGCGCGGATAGACGTCGACGCTCTCGGGCAGTACGACCTTCTCGCGCAGATGGCCGACGACTTCATCCATGAGCAGGATGACGGGCGTGCGGAAGCGCTCAGCGTAGTTCACGGCCATCACCGTCACGTCGTACGTCTCGCGGACGCTCCACGGCGCGAGCGCGATGATCGGATGATCGCCGTGCGTGCCCCAGCGCGCCTGCATGACGTCCGCCTGCGACGGCGCCGTCGGCTGGCCGGTCGACGGGCCGACGCGCTGCACGTTGACGAGCACGCACGGGATCTCGGCGCAGGCGGCGTAGCCGATGAGCTCCTGCTTCAGCGAGAAGCCCGGGCCGCTCGTCGCGTCCATGACTTTCGAGCCCGCGAGCGACGCGCCGAGGATCGCGCCCATCGAGCCGATCTCGTCCTCCATCTGCACGAACTTGCCGCCGTGCTGCGGCAGCAGCTTCGCCATCGTCTCGGCGATTTCCGTCGACGGCGTGATCGGGTAGCCCGCGAAGAAATTGACGCCCGCGGCGATCGCGCCCTCGGCGCACGCCTCGTTGCCCTGCATGAGCCTTGCTTTCACTGTCATACTGCCGCCTCCTTTTTATCGACAAAAATCGCGTAGTCCGGGCAGCGCAGCTCGCACTGGCCGCAAGCGATGCACGCTTCGCCGTTCACGACGTGCACCTTGCCGAGCTCATCGAGCGCGAGCACCTGCTTCGGGCAGAAGGCGACGCAGATGCCGCAGCCCTTGCACCGGGCCATCTTGATGGTGATGTCCGATTTCATACGGGTCCCTCCTAAAACTATACACAAGAAGTTTGAGAGCTATATGATTTTTGTATGCCTCATATGATATACTGGCGATACTTTTTACATCATAGCAGAATAGAAAAGAAAAATCTACCGCTTTGTGTAAATCTGTAAGATGTATACAAGGAAACAAGATGCGTGCGCACGGACGATGAAATGCGACGAAAATTGAATGAAGGTAAAGAAAAAATCCATGTGCGATGATTGCGCATCACACATGGATGGATTATACTAAGAAGGAAGCAGCTACCAAGCGGTGGCGGTTGGCGTTTTGCGCCTCGCAGAAAGGTCGAAATACCTGAAAGCGAGGTGATTCGGATGGGCGAGACGATTGTGGTCTTGTTCCTGATGCTCTGCATCCTCATCGTGCTGAGAAAGCAATAACCGCCCGGGCTACCAAACTGAGGCGGTTCACGTCGTTATGATATAACCAACAAGGCGAGGCGAGCCAACCGCCATCCGTAGCTGCTTTTCTTACGTTCATTATAAAACAGCCTCTTGATTTTTTCAAGAGGCTGTTTTCTTTTCATTCATCCTTCAAGTACTGCGACGGGTCGAGGCTGAGCTCGTGGACGAAGTGGCGGAGCTCGTTGTCGGCGATGACCATCTGGATGAGCTTCGCGCCCTTCGGCTCGGCGGCGAGGTCGATGGTCTGCGCGTCCTTGAAGATTTTGCCTTCGAGGTTCGCGAAGACGACGATCGTCGGCGCTTCCGTCTTGCCGAACTCGCATTTTTTCACGATGGCGTAGCCGTAGTCCGTCTTGAGGATCGTGCCAACCGGATAGATCGCGACGTTATTGAAGAAAAGATCAAGGAGGTCGGGATCAAACTGGCCGACGTTCACGTTTTTCATGATGTTGTACGCGACGTTCGGCGTGTACGCTTTCTTGTACGGGCGCTCGCTCGTCAGCGCGTCGTAGACGTCGGCGATGGCGACGATCTTTGCGAAGCGGTGGATGCGCTCGCCCGTGAGGCCGGCCGGATAGCCGCGCCCGTCGATGTGCTCGTGGTGCTCGCGCGCGATCGTCGCCAAGAGGCTCGTCGACGGCAGCTCGTGATCCATGGCGTGGATGTGCTCGGCGCCGCGCTCCGGGTGGCCTTTGATGATGGCAAATTCCTCGTCACTCAGGCGTGACGTCTTCGTGAGGATTTTCGCCGGCACTTCGATCTTTCCGAGGTCGTGGAGCAGCGCGCCGAGTGTCAGGATGCCCATGTCCTTGCGCGTGTAGCGGCAGAGCATGCCGAGCATGGCCGAGAGGATCGCGACGTTGACGCTGTGCGCGAACGTATACGTGTCGTGCAGGCGGATGTCCGTGAGCTGCACGAGGTTCTCCTTGCGCTGGATGATGTCGAGGATGATGTTGTCCGAGACCTTCTCCATCGCTTTCGCGTCGAGGCGCCCCTCCTCTTCGACGTCTTGGAACGCCTGGTAGACGTGCTGGATGGCATCGATGCGCGTCGTCTCCTGCACGACGTCCTCCGGCGGCTTCAGCTGGAAGCGCGGGTCCGCGCTCGTGACGTTCACCGTCGGGATGCCGATTTTCTTCAGCTGGTGGATGTACTCCGGCGTGATGGCGCTGCCCTTCACGAGGTAGCTGCCGCCGTGATGATTGTAGATGCTCTGGGCGACGATCATGCCCTTTTTCAGATTCTTGACGGGTAAGCGCAGCATAGTTTGTGTCCTTCTATCGAAATGGTGTTTGCCGAATTTTTCAGAGAATCTTTCTATCATCAACTATAGCATAAATGGGAAAATAAAGCTACCATACAATTGTGACTTCGTGATATACTAAAGAACAAATCGGAATACGAACTACATGCCTCCCACCCTGGGGGAGGTGCCGAGCGGATGCGAGGCGGATAAGCAGACGCACGGCGCTTTAGCGCCGATGCGGTCGCTTATGCAGCTTGCTGCAGAGGGTAACGTATGAAGAAGTTTTGTATTCCTCTCGAAAGGAATGTGAATATCGTCACGGCGTTACCCTCTCCGACCCCTGCGGGGCCACCTCCCCCAGAGGGGGAGGCTTTGGGAGAGTGATACTACATGACAACCTTGCAAGATACGCCGCGCGCGTCGCGGCTGCACATCGGCCTCTTTGGCCGGCGCAACAGCGGCAAGTCGAGCCTCCTCAATGCGCTCATCGGCCAGAGTCTCGCCGTCGTTTCGGAAAAGCCGGGCACGACGACGGACCCTGTCTACAAGTCGATGGAGATCGCTGGCATCGGCCCCGTCGTCTTCATCGATACGGCGGGCTTTGACGATGACGAGGCGGAGCTCGGCGCGGCGCGCGTGCAGCAGACGGGGCGGGCGGCGGCCGAGACGGACATCGCGCTCGTGCTGTTCCAACCTGTCGCGGACGATGATGACGCGGAAGAACTCGCGTGGGTGCGCCGCTTCCAACGCGGGGGCAAGCCCGTGCTCGCCATCGTCTCACAGGCCGACACGCTGAAAGACGAAGGCCACGCGAGAAAAGAAGCCATCCTGAAAGCGACGGGCTGCATGACGCTCGCCGTCAGCGCGAAGGCGAAAAGCGGCCTCGAAGCCGTGCGCCGCGAGATCGCGCGGCTGCTGCCGGCCGACTACCAGCTGCGCTCCATCACGGGCGATCTCGTGAAGGCGGACACGAATGCCGTCGTGCTGCTCGTCATGCCGCAGGACATCCAGGCGCCGAAAGGCCGCCTCATCCTGCCGCAAGTGCAGACGCTCCGCGAGCTCCTCGACAAGCACGCGCTCGTCATGAGCTGCACGACGGACTGCATTGACGCGGCGCTCGCGGCGATGACGGAGCCGCCAAGCCTCATCATCACGGACTCGCAGGCCTTCCGCATCGTCGCGGCGAAAAAGCCGGCCGCGTCCAAGCTCACGTCGTTCTCCGCGCTCTTCGCTGCGCTTAAAGGCGACATCGACTACTTCCTGGAAGGCGCGCACAAGCTCGCCGCGCTCGCCGAGGCCGCGCGGGCTCGCCGCACGGCCGATGATGACGCGCCGGATGTCGCGAGCGCGTTCGGCGCGGACGCAGGCGCGAGCAAAACGAAACCTTTGAACGTCCTCATCGCCGAAGCCTGCACGCACAAGCCGCTCGACGGCGACATCGGCCGCATCAAGATCCCGCGGATGCTCAAGAAAGCGTTCGGCGAAGATGGCGTCGTGACGAAGACGGTCAGCGGCAAAGATTTCCCCGAAGACCTTACGCCCTACGATTTCATCATCCACTGCGGCAGCTGCATGTTCAATCGCAGCTACGTCCTCTATCGTGCGAACGAAGCGAAAGCCGCCCACGTCCCCATGACGAACTACGGTCTCGCCATCGCCGCGATGATCGGGATTCTCGATGAGATTTCGCTGCCGGGCGAACTGGCCTGCTAATTACGCCTCCCCCTTTGGGGGAGGTGCCCCGAAGGGGCGGATAAGCAGACGCACGACGCTTTAGCGTCGATGCGGTCGCTTATGCCGCTTGCGGCTGAGGGTAGCGCATGGACAAATTCTGTATTCTTATCGAAAAGGATACGAATTGCAAACAATGTTACCCTCTCCGACCTCCCTGACGGGAGGCCACCTCCCCCAGAGGGGGAGGCACAGTTTGATTGATTATTAGAGGTGAACACCATATGAAGACAACACGCATCCTCACAGCCATCCCTCTCGCTCTCGCGCTCCTCGTTACACCTTGTGCAACGCCATGCACGCCCATCGCTGCGGCTGCCGAGGCCGCGCCGGATGTGGACACGGGGTGGTACTGGCTCTCATCCAATGCGAAGTACAGCAATTTCTTTGACCCGTCCTCCGTCAAGGCGACGGGGCTCATCGAGACGGCGCATGGCAAAGTTGCGACGGAGATCGAGGCCTACATCAAGACGGGCTACAGCTACGGCGGCGCGCAGGAGACCATTACGGCCTATGGCATCAAAGATGTCATCCCGAACCCCGCGCAGCTCGCCTACAGCGTCGCGCTCGTGAAAGTCAACCCGCAGAACCGCACGTTCCAATACATCAAGGAGGATCTTTACAACGCACAGAATCAGGTCCTCTGGGCGCGCGCGGAGGGCGATGGCAAGGAAAAGGAAATCAACTCGGAATCGTTTGACGAAAAATTCTACACAAACATCGTCGATTGCGTCTTCGGTCAGGGCGAGACAGCGCGCGCCGAGGCGGAAGACCGCTGGCTCGACCTCTACACGAGCGAGATCGACGGACTGACGACGACAGCCATCGCTGACACCTCGACGATGCGTATGAAAGGCGACAACCTGTTCTTCTGGGAATGGGACACCGTGAAAGACGCGGCTGGCAATACGCTTGAAATCAAATTTTTGAAAAAAGCCGTGAACCTGCCAAACGGCACGGAAGCCATTGTCAGCGCCGAATACTGGAGCGGCCAGACCGGCTGGCAGACGCTCGAAGACGACCTCGACGGCGCATACCGCTACATCAAAGCCGGCACCCCCCAAGCCCAAGGCGTCCGCGTGCTCCGCAACTACGCGCATACGCATGAGAAATGGGTCAACCGGTACAGCATCAACTGAGAGGTATCTACGCCTCCCCCTCTGGGGGAGGTGCCGAGCGAATGCGAGGCGGATAAGCAGACGCACGGCGCTTTAGCGCCGATGCGGTCGCTTATGCCGCTTTCGGCGGAGGGTAGCGTATGAAGAATTCTGTATTCCTATCGAAAGGAATGCGAATTTAGTTACTGCGTTACCCTCTCCGACCCCTTCGGGGCCACCTCCCCCAAAGGGGGAGGCGGGGTTCGCAATTTTTGACACGATATAACGCCTATACTATAATAGAAGCATCATTTTTGACTTTTGGAGAGTGAACCAAACATGCTGGACATGAAATTCGTGCGTGACCATCTGGACGAGGTCCGCCAGATGCTGAAGAACCGCTGCAATCCGTTGAACCTCGATGATTTCGAGGGCCTCGACAAGCGCCGCCGTGAGCTCCTACAGGAGACGGAGACGCTGAAGAGCGAGCGCAACGCGGTCTCGAAAGAGATCAGCCAGATGAAGAAGAACAAGGAAGACGCGACGCAGCGCATCGCGGACATGCGTGCCGTCGGCGAGAAGATCGCCGCGCTCGACAAAGACCTCAAGGATGTCGAAGCCGAGCTCCGCGACATCATGCTGCACATCCCGAACATGCCGCGCGAAGACGTGCCGATCGGCAAAGATGACACGGAAAATCCGGAAGTCCGTCGCTGGGGCGAGCCGCGGCAGTTCGACTTCGAGCCGAAAGCGCATTGGGACATCGGCACGGATCTTGACATCCTTGATGCCGACCGCGCGGCCAAGGTCGCGGCGGCCCGCTTCACGTTCTACAAAGGCCTCGGCGCCCGCCTCGAGCGTGCCTGCATCGCCTTCATGATGGACCTCCATGCGAATAAGCACGGCTACACCGAGATGCTCGCACCGTACATCGTGAACCGCGACAGCATGATCGGCACGGGCCAGCTGCCGAAATTCGCCGAAGATATGTACAAGCTCGAAGGCATGGACTATTACCTCGTGCCGACGGCCGAAGTCCCGATGACGAACTACCATCGCGACGAAATCCTTGACGGGGCGAAGCTTCCGGAATACTACAGCTGCTACACGGCCTGCTTCCGTGCCGAAGCGGGCAGCGCCGGCCGTGACACGCGCGGCCTCATCCGCCAGCATCAGTTCAATAAAGTGGAAATGATCAAATTCTGCACGCCGGAGACGAGCTGGCATGAGCTCGACACGATGGTTGAAGCCGCCGAGGACGTCCTCAAGACGCTCGGCCTGCCGTACCACGTCGTGAAGCTCTGCACCGGCGACATGAGCTTCACGTCCGCGACGACGTACGATCTCGAAGTCTGGTTCCCGTCGCAGCACAAATACCGTGAGATCAGCTCCTGCTCGAACTGCACGGATTACCAGGCGCGCCGCGCGAACATCAAATTCCGCCGCACGAAAGGCGCGAAGCCCGAGTACGTCCACACGCTGAACGGCTCCGGCCTCGCCGTCGGCCGCACCGTCGCCGCCATCCTCGAAAACTACCAGCAGGCAGACGGCTCCGTCGTCATCCCCGACGCCCTCGTCCCGTACATGGGCGGCGTGAAAGTCATCAAAAAACCAGAGTAAGCACCTGTTTCTAAGCCTCCCCCTTTGGGGGAGGTGCCCCGAAGGGGCGGAGAGGGTAGCGCCGTATGAGATTCTTAAACCTAACGAAAGGCTATGGAATCTCGTGACAACGTTACCCTCTCCGCCTCGCGTACGCTCGGCACCTCCCCCAGAGGGGGAGGCTTTGGATATGTACCCTTATCCGCCCCCTGTACTTTCCAAATAGGACTCACTAGGTTATAATAGGCACAAATAGGACGAATCGGGAACTTGAAGAAGGAGATGGTAATCATGGCACAGCGCATCCGGCAGAGCATGAGCGCGCATCTGCGCCTCGGACGGCTCGACCGCACGCTTCTCACGGCCGTACCCGTCTCCGTAGCCCTGCTGTTTTTTGCCATGCTCGCGATGATTGCTTGCTATCAGATGGATGGCTCGCCGATGTGGCTTGTGCGCATGGTCTTCGCGATCAGCATCGTCACGATCCTCTTGCTGTACGGCTTTTTCCATATCCTCCAGAGCTGGCGCCGCTCGGACGCGTACCTCTACACCGACCCGCTCTGCCCCTGCGGCAGCCGCACGGCCATGCAGGAGCTCCTGCGCCGCCTCGAACCGCGTCGCGATATCGACGTCACGATCCTCTACGCCGACCTCAACCACTTCAAATACGTCAACGACACGTTCGGCCACGAAGCGGGCGACCAGCTGCTCGTCCTCTTTGCGCGTACGCTGGGCCGCGTGTTCGACGGCTCGCACGCCATGACCGCGCGTGTCGGCGGCGACGAGTTCGTCGTCATCCTCAAAGACGTCGACGAGCGCGAAATCCTCGAAGCTTGGCAGCAGGTCGAACTCGACCTCCAGGAAGAGAGCCGCCGCCTGCCGTTCCGCTACTGGATCACGTCGGCGCACGGCTGCGCCACACGCCCGAAAGGCGACGCCCGCCCCCTCGAAGACATCGTCCGCGCCGCCGACCACGCCATGTACAAATGCAAAGAAGCGATGAAGCGCAATGCGCAAGTCCAGAGCACGACCGCGCGCCGCTCGGCTTGAAAAATCCGGAACATGATGCGAAGGAAAACGAAATCACAAGAAAAACGCGGAAACGAAAAATCTAATTTGTAATTATTATCCGTTGATGCTATAATAGGCCGTGACAGGGCAGAGAGGATTCTGTTCTGTCACGGCCGCTTTGGCATCCGAAAATGTTGTGTATTTTGCAAAGGAGAGATTTTTCATGGAACTCAAGGGCTCCCAGACGGAAAAGAATCTTTGGGCTGCGTTCGCCGGCGAATCGCAGGCGCGCAACAAGTATACGTATTACGCCTCCCAGGCGAAGAAAGACGGCTACGTCCAGATTTCGAACATCTTCCAGGAGACGGCCGACAACGAAAAAGAGCACGCGAAAATCTGGTTCAAGCTCGTGCATGACGGCAACAAGATCCCGGATACGGTCACGAACCTCAAGGACGCCGCTGCCGGCGAGCACGACGAGTGGACGAGTATGTACCCGGGGTTTGCGAAGACGGCGCACGAAGAAGGCTTCGAGCGCATCGCGAAACTCTTCGAGGCCGTCGCTGCCATCGAGAAAGAGCACGAAGAGCGCTACAACCTCCTGCTCGCAAACGTCGAAGGTGGCAAAGTTTTCGACAAGGGCGAGAAGATCATCTGGCAGTGCCTGAACTGCGGCTACGTCTGCGAAGCAGACAAAGCGCCGGAAGTCTGCCCAGTCTGCGCTCATCCGCAGTCCTACTTCCAGCAGGTCGCGAAGAACTACTGATCTCTGAAAGGCTCTCCCTCTGGGAGAGCTGGCGCGCGCAGCGCGACTGAGAGGGTACAAGGGTGCGATTTTGCCCGACTATGAAGAAGCCTTCGAAGCATAACGTTTTAACTCAAACGACTTGATGCTTTGAAGGCTTTTTCTTTTTGTTCGGCTATCGCACCCTTGTACCCTCTCCACCGCTTCGCGGTCCCCCTCTCCCAAAGGGAGAGGCTGCGGTATTCGTTATGCTCGACAATAGATGCATACGGAATCAGTCTAGTCACTATAATGGTTCTTTTTCTTCATGAACTTTTCGCCAAAATATGCTACCATCAAACCAGAAAAACTTTCGAAGGGAGAACTTTTGATGAAACATAAAAACGCAAAGATTGCGTTGGCGCTCGTCCTGCTCGTCGCCATTTTCGCCACCGTCGGCTTCGTCTATGCGAAAAGCGCCGAGCGCACGCCGGAATACGCGCTCCAAAAAATCATGACCGCCGTCAAAGACAAAGATGAAACGACGCTTGCGTACTACGTCGACACGGACGCACTCGCCGCTGCGACGTACGACGAGGGCACGGCCATCCTCGCGCGCGACATCGAAAAGCTCCACGCGCTGTATCCCGCTGACTGGTTTTTCCGTCACGACACCGCTTTCATGACGAACTATATCGCCGACCGCCGCACGGACGACCTCGCGCTCATCAGCCGCACGCTCGACTTTTATTTCCATCCGAGCGAAACACCTGTCACGCGCGTCGACGGCAACGCACACTGGCTTGCGAACGAGACGCGCGCCTTCGAAGACCACTACACGGCAAAGCTCGCGGGCGTCGAAGAAGACGGCAACACCTCCATCGCCACGATCGACATCACGGGCGATGCGGAGGGCTACGGCCAGCTCGTGCCGACGCTCACCGTCAAAGCCGAGCTCACGAAGCAGCCGGACGGCCACTACATGCTCACGCGCATCACGAATGGCGAAGACATCTTTTACCCCATCGTCAAAGGCATCGAAGACTACTGGACACTGCAAGGATGGCAATAAATGGTCAATCCTCTGGAAAACCACATGGAAGCACGCTTCCAAGAAGCCCTGCGCCGCAATCGTGAACTGTCGTTCGGGCGGCGGCTGCTCGGCCACACGTGGATGATCCTGCGTCACAAATACTGGGTCTTCCACTTCGCCTGCATCGCCGGCATCCCCTGGCAAGGCCTCATGCACGATTGGTCGAAGTTCTCGCGCATGGAATTTTGGGAAAGCGTGCACTGGTACAACGGCATCGGCTCGCCCATCTGGCTCTGCAAGCGCATGAACCACGGTATGAGCTGGGCGTGGATCCATCACCACGGGCGGAACCTCCATCATTATGAAGCGTGGCAGGACGACTTCGACCACGGCGCGCATCCCGTCGACATGCCATACAAGTACGCGGTCGAAATGCTCTGCGACTTCCTCGCCGCCGGCAAAGCCTACGGCCGCGAAAACTTCACGTTCCAAAGCGAATACGAATGGTGGCAGCGCAAAAAGCAAAACGGCGTCGCCATGACCGATCACATGAAAGCCTTCGTCGAAGCCGTGCTCGGAGAGCTCGCGCGGACAGAAGACGTCAACCTCCTGAAACCAGCCTCCACAAAAAAACTTTACGAAAAATACGTTTCAGGTGTTGACAAAGAGAAGAAAAGCGTGTAATATATTGCAAGTCGGCAACAGACGGCGAGAGCACAGCATTACCGGCAACGCCAAAGAAGCAAGAGCTTCAAAAAAAGAATTTCGAATTTCTTCTTGACAAAGCGAACGCTTCGAGGTATCATATAGAAGCTGATTCACGAGAGACCAATCAAAAACCTCCGAGATGACGCAAAGGTGTTCTTTGAAAACTAAACAATGTAGATGATCATGCAACATGATCAGCCAGATGTTTGCTGATACGAAAGTATCACAAAAACATCGATTGGTATGAACGAACATGTACATAGCAATCGGCAATTCTTTTAACAAGAATAATTGAGAGCCATTCAGGTTCTTCAAAAAGAATGGAGGCTATTTGCCTGACGGCAAATGGCTAAAATATCCGTAAGCGCTGAAGCGCTAACGGCTCTTTTATGGAGAGTTTGATCCTGGCTCAGGACGAACGCTGGCGGCGTGCTTAACACATGCAAGTCGAACGAG
>Ga0256404_1000902_pt1 | contig 75597 bp, 80 predicted proteins | sample RumenRJG_01DNA_FD_185990 | JGI IMG/M metagenome (GOLD analysis project Ga0256404, IMG submission 185990) | Bovine rumen microbial communities from Lethbridge, Alberta, Canada - RJG_01 | ecosystem: Host-associated > Mammals > Digestive system > Stomach > Rumen | place: Canada: Alberta | collected...
TTCCGTTGAGCAGCTTAATTCTGACATGAGCGCATCAGCCACGCCACGGAGATTATAAAAAGATGGAACCAGTTATAAGAGAAAGATGGTTTGATCTCAGCCTCCCCGAGCAAATGGTGAACATCGGGAACGAGGTAAAGAGAGCGGTCCGTTTTGATAAAGACAATCAAAAGAAGAGAGCTTTCATTGAAAAAGCGCTAGAGTATATCGAACTTACAATGAATGATCCTAAGAATAAAACAGTTATTCCAGAAATAAAGATTGGCAAAGAGATCCTGGAGGATTACGTTGGGGATCATGTATTGAATTATACCAAAGAGCAGATAAGAGACTACTATCTGAATTTTATGTATCTTTTGTAGAATGAACGCATACCTGCAAATAAGCAATGGGGGACATAACAATGTGCGAAGCTTTGAAAGATCTGATGAAAGATGAAATCGAAGCAGCCCGGAAGGAGGGCTGGAAAGAAGGCTATAAGAGAGGAGTGACAGAGACGATATACAGCCTTGTGTCGGAGGGCGATCTTTCCCCGGAAAGGGGAGCGCAAAAACTCGGGATTTCCGTTGAGCAGCTTAATTCTGACATGAGCGCATCAGCCACGCCACGGAGATTATAAAAAGATGGAACCAGTTATAAGAGAAAGTGTTCTTAAAGAAGTTAAATACGGAGAACGAGTTTATCTGACACGAAACGGTGTTGGCGAATGTGCAATCATTAACATGAAGGAGTTGGACAAACTTGATAAAATGGTTGCATTACGTGGACTGATGAAAGACCTGGATCGAGCAAAAGCCCGTGCGGATCGTGAAGGATGGATTGACGCAGATGAGGCAGAACGCATACTGCAGTAAGATGACGCTCAGAGAAGTATAGATGATATGGCAGGGGTACGGTTGATGAATAATGAGTCATTGAAGCAGTTTGCAGAACTTTCCTTGAAGTTACTAGGCAAAGAAAGAATGATAGAGTTGATTCAATGGGCATCCTGGCACGAAGGCCGTGCAGAAAAGATGACAGAATACCTTAGAAACAATCCTGAGGCCAAGGATTCGGAGATAAATAATGATATTCGGCACATGGTAACACAGAGAAGGAGCGGAATAATCATTATTTACGATCAGGACAAGACATATATTTATATTGCTCAGAGCGGCGTTAAAGAGACAAGTCGCTGCAATGGCCAAGAGGATTGTAGGGAAGAAGGACGTCGAAAATGATTAAGGAAAAAGAACAGATCTGTTTGAGCGCTGTATCGCAGATTCTCCGGGAACATTACGGCGATGGTTTTTTTTGATTGGCGGGCCGAAGGAGTGCGCAGCCTGCCTGGAGAGATCCGCAGACGAGTGGAAGGTCTACTGCGTTGAGCGTGGGAATAAATTTGATGTCAAAAGCCATCGCAACGTGGTTTTTGCCTGCGTAGATCTCATTTTGCGGCTCGGGATCAATGACGATCCGGAAGATCTCATCGATCAGTTTTTCTCGGCGATCATCAGGGACGGGGATGTACTTAAACCGTGAACAGTATGAGGAATCCCTTGCACGCACGGGCTCAAAACTTAAGACATATGGCAAGAAGCAATTTACAATATTTTCGAGGAAGCTAAAAAAGCGGTAGGACATAGCAAACTACATTGCCAGGCACCTTCTTTGTTTTTGTTATTTATAAAAAAGCAACGCCAAACAAGACTTTGATCGTCGGCCCCGTATATTATCCCTATTAGCGGGTATTAGGTGCTTTTAGGCAAAAAAACAGCATAGCCGAAGCGATGCTGTTTTTGAGACATTACTTAAATTCCATCACATTCAGTACCGCGAAACACATCATTACATCTGCCATGTTACATTAACAGTGTTTCCGCTGCCTGTTACGGTTCCTTTTAACCAACAGGAGCTGGCCATAATGCCAGAATAAGCTTCCGCTTTGAACGAAAGCTTCCCGTAGGTCGATGTTTTTGTAAGAGATTTGTCACTGTAAGTACCACCAACAATCAGAATCCAGTCATCGTAGACGCTTGTAACCCTATTGTTAGTAACCGTCATATAAAAATGACAATTAACAATGCCCCCTGTGTAATAGACTTTCCAGGAGTCTCCAGATGCTCGTGTTAACGCATCATCATTATGTGTTCTGATGCGTTCGATGCCAATTGTTGCGGGCTCTCCATTCTGATCGGCAATGATGAATTCAATATGTTCACCCGGTTTTAGGTTTTCGAGATTTGAAAAGGATACTTCATTTTCTGCTGTCATTTTAACCGACGGGGCTTTGTTCGTTGTGTCTGCGGCAAACACAGACGCCCCAATAAACGAAAATGCAAGCATAAGACACACGATTGGCGAAAAAATTTTTGTGAGCCAATTTTTCTTTGACATAGTATTTACTCCTTTCAAGTCAAATTGCTGATTTTGAACGTCCTGTTCCAGAAAAGCCCAACCACCTCCTTTTTAATTCAATTTTTTTTAAATGAAACAATCCTATACAGCCAATGAAAAAATAGATAGAGCACAATGGCTGTTCCAGCGAGCAGGAGAAACAACAAAGATGTAAAAACCGAATGATTTATGACCCCAATAATTACTGCGCATGCCGCAGCTGCTGCTGCGATAAGGACACGAATTGCGGTACGTTTATTGCTTAATTTATAGTAAGCCTCGGCCGCTTTAACTGTTGGTGTATCAAAGTCAGACTCAGCTTTGTCATCGACAAGAAAATCAACAGAGACACCGTACAGTTTGCTGATTGAAACTAGGTTTTCGAGCGTTGGGACAGCAGTCCCCAGTTCCCATTTTGAAATTGCCTGGCGTGAAACGTTAAGGATTTCTGCCAATTCAAGCTGTGACATTCCTTTCCTTTTTCTTAACTGAATGAGTTTGTCTTGCAGGTTCATTTTCTTTTCCTCCTTTCCCCGATTGTACTAAATATCAGGTTGAAGAAAAACCGTCTGTCGTTGGCATTTGTGCAACCGGTAGTTGCACCCTAAAAAAGCAAAAGTCGCACCGACAATTAAGAAAAGATATTGTAATGAGCCTTCAATTTTAAAATTGTATTCAGGTTTCAACGTTTCCGTTCTCTCCAAGACAATTTTCGTCTCGTCAATCTTCGAGTGACCCATAAACGTCTTCTGTTCTGAGTCTTTTGGCGGCTTTAATATATGTCGGATGCAACAGCAAAGATAAATATTCCCCTGTCCCAACACGCGTAATGCACTAGTTGTTCCAAAACTTAAAACAGAGAACCCGCTCTTGCCCATGATCCTAATCTGATCTTAGGCAAGAGCGGGTTCTCGAGTATGATTTTATCATCGATAAAACACGTAAAGGGCGTGGGACGCCAGCAATGCAGGCATACCCTTGCCGTGTTCTTGTAGATGATTTTTGTTGTCAAGCCGTTACGACGGTCGACTGTCGCCCCTTTTTTGCTGCCTCAAAACGCCACAAACCGAAAGTAAAAAAGAAAACAGCGTCGAGAATGCAAATAATGTGAACAGCAACGGAATATTTGGCGGAAGCAAAAAAACACTACTGAACGCAGACAGCCGCTCACCTAGAAGTCTTGATATAATAATTGGTCCACATGACAAGAATAGGATAGAATATCGCAACGCCCCATACCCAAACCAGAACACAACTGGAACAACGAAAATATTGTATGTAACAACAATTAAAAAAGCTATCATTGAAAAGAAAACGACATGTTCTTCTTTTACAAAAAAGAGAATTCCAGAAACAACGCCAGCGCTTAATAATCCGAGAGAAAAAATTAAAACATATTTACTTGCCACCAAGCTGGTTGGAGAAAAAGGATATGCGTTCCGAAACACGTCCCATCCGGCCAACTCTTCTTCAGAAAATACAATCAAAACCTGCATTGCCACTACAATAGATATAGAAAACGTAATAACAATTGACCGGTATTCCGTATCGATGCTAAAAAAAATTGGGGCGGCACAAACAAGTAGTATCGGGGAGAGTTTTCTCAAAATTAGCAAAATGTCTTTGTATATTAGCGCTCTCATGTGGCCTCCCTTAAAATATTAAGAACGGTTTTTTCCAAATCTTCTGTTCCGAATAGCGACTGCAGCTCTGTTGACGTAATGTTTCTGACTATCTTGCCATTGGAGATGAACAGAATTCTGTCGACAAATTTTAGCAAGTCAGATAAAATATGCGAAGAAAACAATATACTTATCCCCCCCTTTTTTGTCTCTTCGTGAATCCTTCGAATAAGCGTATCTCTGGCCAGCGGGTCTAAACCAGAAAATGCTTCATCATATATCAAAAAGTCTGCATTATAAGAAAGAGATACTTATATGTTAAGTATTCTGTTTTATAATGATATTGTGGTCCTTTTACTCGTGTTAAATCCTCATCTGCACGTATTCTGGCGCGTTCGATACCAATTGTTGCAGGCTCTCCATTTTGATCAGTAATGATGAACTCAATATGTTCACCCGGTTTTAAGTTTTCGAGATTTGAAAAGGATACTTCATTTTCTGCCGTCATTTTAACCGACGGAGTTTTGTTCGTTGTATCTGCAGCAAATACAGAAGTCCCTGTAAACGAAAATGTAACAAGGATCTCAGAACACCGTGCTACTCTGTTTCATCTTTCTGTTGTTCAGAAAGCGCTTCGTGATAAAGATAGATCGCGTTAACAACAGCAATTAGTTCTTTGGTTTGCGCGGAGGCATCTTCTTTGTTAATGCCTCTTTGCATTATTAAATTTAGATGCAATAATTCGCAGTTTGAAAAAAAACAATCATCGTTTTTGTTATAAAAAACATATATGTGTGATTTATTATAAAACCGATCATGGTGGTATTTATAAAAGGTGGTCGACTTTTTATTGTTTTTTAACATCCACACCGTGTTGTTTTCTGACAGCCATCTTTTTGATAAAGCCCCCCTTGTCACTGGGTCAATCTCCGCGACTGTAATCTCTGATAGATCGAACGATCGAGACAAAAATCCAATAAAATCAGATGAAGATTTTTTGGGACATACAATCTCATCTTTGTATATTTCTATAAGTTCCTTAATGCTTATTACGATATCTCCGTTCAACATCACACCCACCTTTGGTCATTTTACTCTGTTAATCATGGAAGATTTAAAATACCGTTTATTTCATTTAGCCTGATCCAAAAATCGGCGGTATAAAAGAACGCCTGTAGTCCCGTGCTTTTAATCCTTACTTTTTTTACATCTTTCGGAATGTAGCATGTTCCAATCAATTTATACCCCGACGTTCCACTCAACCCTGAAATGCGGAACCCTCCGGAATGATACGTTTTCGGATTCAGTGCGCTTGTATTGGTTATTTTAAGATTATTTGCGCTTATTGATTGTACCGCTTCGTCCCCGCTCCAGCGTATGTATATATAATAAAGAGTTTCTACTCCACCGGCATTTCCGCTTAAAACACATGAAATAGCCGAAACGCCCTTGGTTCCTAATGTCCCTTTAAAACTACCATCGTTGTAACGATACAGCACGCCTTCCAAAGGGGTAATTGACGACGGCCCTTCCAGAGACATAATGTAATCATATTCTGTTCCATAATCGTCCCCAGCTGGTTCTTCTGTCGATTCGTTTGCCAACGTCTTCGACGAAAACAGAAGCGTCACCAACGCAACCAAAAACAAAGAGGAGGCTGCCCTGACAAGAAATGAGTTTGGCTTGATAATCATATGTGTCTCCTTTCATAATCTTTATAACCGAGTTTTTATAAAGTTTTATTTTTTTAAACTTAAAGGAAACGAACAAACGCTTTAAGAACGGAGTTCCCCTTTCGGTATCAAAACTTAAAAGTTATGAGACTGTATGATGACGAGACCATTTTAGCGTGCTGACATCCAACGTCCATATGTCGTGGATGCGGGCCGTCGCAGGCAGGCTCGAAATGCGTTACAGATATAGTAAAGATATTGTTTACAACAACTTCCCGTGGCCGGATCCGTCCCCGGAACAGAAAGAAAAGATAGAGAAAACGGCACAGGGGATCATCGACGCGCGCGCCCTGTATCCAGACAGCTCGCTGGCAGATCTATACGACCCGCTGACGATGCCACCGGAGCTGCGGAAAGCGCACCAGCTTAACGACAAGGCTGTTATGCAGGCGTACGGCATGCCGATCAAGGAGACAGACGAGGCTGCCTGCGTGGCGTGGCTGATGCGCATGTATCAGGAGATGACGAGCTGAACACTCAAACGGTTCCCCAAAACATCCACCAAATAATGCCGTTCATTTCTAAGGAAATGAGCGGCTATTTCTATTGCAAGAGAAAGGTTGCGCTTTTGGGCGGTAGGGTCAGCAAAAGGTTGCATTTTTAGGCGACGTCCATTCCGTTTTCCGGCTAAAAACAGCGTATTTGGGCGATTCCGGCTTCTATTTGCTCAAAATCTTGGATTTTGGATAAAACAGCCGCCCAAAAACGCAACCTTTTCTCCATCAGCTGTGACTGCAACTGCACACAAATGTTGCCCCCGCGACAGTGAGAACATTAACGTCCATAACGCGCCAGAATGTATCGACAAGAATTCCATATTGCAAAAAAGGAAAGGACAAGTTATGAACATAATTAAGATTGAAGACAGCAGATTCCTGATTAAATATGCGTGTGAAGATCTAAGGTCGCTGAGATCTGTGTTGCAAAGTTTACAAAACCGAGCCGACTGCCCAAACAGCCAGGATGTGCTCGCAGTGGTCATTCGGGCGCTCGAGCCTATCATTGGAGACATCCATAAAGCAGTTGACATGCTTGGCGAAGAGTTAAAGGGAAAAGAGAGGGATCCTGATAAGCAGTAGACAAGATGTTTGAAGTCCTGTTATTCTAGTTTTCGGCGTTCGCTGCCTGTTGATTGATTCGGCGGGCGGAAGACATGAAATCATGTATGTTCTCTGTAAAGCAGGGACAGCCGTTCGTATGATGAGGACACGGTGGCTGTCCCTGTATTTTCAAAAATGAAGGGGAATATTAAGTAAATGAGCAGAAACCTTTATATAGCAGACTTGCATTTGGGGCACCAGAACTGCATCGGTTTTGATGGCCGCCCATTTTCAAATATCGATGAGCATGACAAGGCACTGATCACAAACTGGAACGCTGTCGTCATGCCTGACGATCATGTATACGTCGTCGGAGATTTTGCGTATCGGAATGAGAAGCCGGTCTCTTACTACACAAGCCAGCTTCACGGTCATATCCATCTTATACGCGGAAACCACGACAAGCGGTCTGCGGAATATGAAAGCTGTTTCGAGAGCGTTGATGATATTCTAAAGATCGGTGATATGATGCACGGCAGTCCTGTAGAAGTGATAATGTGTCATTACTGGATTCCCTTCCTTCCGGAGCTCAGGCGCGGCGCATACATGCTTCATGGGCACACGCACAAGGGCGGCAAAGAACAGCATCTTGAAGAACAGCTTAAGGCAAAGATACGGCAAAACTATAAGCTTCACCGTGCGTACAACGTGGGCTGTATGTGGCAGGATTACTATCCGCAGACATTGGAACAGATCGTAGCGAGGCAGAAAAGGCTATAGATAAATAATAGAAATCGATCAGAGAAAAAGAGTTGCAGAAAAAGGGGAATCCGAGAATGCCAACAACCGAAGAAAACGTTAAACGATTCGAAGAGCTGTTGTTATCAGTCGAGCGTACAGGTGCAGACAAACTCATGGGCTACATCAGGAACAAAACGGACTTCTATACAGCACCCGCCTCCACGCGCTTTCACTTAGCCTGCGAGGGCGGCCTCTTGCAGTACAGCCTGAACGTTTACGACTGCCTCATCGCCAAGAAGGAAAGTCCAGTATGGAAGCCGATTCTTGCAGAGATCCCGGACGAAAGTCTGATCATCATGGCTCTGCTCCACGACCTCTGCAAGACAAATTTCTACGTAGAAGGGACGAAAAATCAGAAGACGTACGAAGCCGAAAAAGTTGCTGCGGCCGAGCCATGGCAGCGCAAACATGATTAAATGGGGGATTTTGTATGGGAGACGATAAAGACATACCAGATCGACGATCAGCTCCCGCTCGGGCACGGGGAGAAGTCTGTCATGCTGATCCAGTGCTATATAAGGCTCACGATGCAGGAAGTCATGGCAATCCGGTGGCACATGGGCTTCTCAAAAGCTAAGGAGAATTATAACGCTGTTGGGCAGGCTATGGAACAATACCCGGTTGCACTGGCCTTGTGCGAAGCAGATCTTGAGGCCACTAAAATCTTAGAAGCAGGAGATTAAGAAATATAAGTTTATGAGCAGTTCAAAGAGTCTGAAAATGTAAACTGGGCATATATATTGGTATAGCGTAGACAAAGCAGGAGGTATCTTCTGCTTTTTTATGTTTATTTACACTTCTTTGTTTTTGAAATGAGTTTTTTGCTATAGCGGAGAAATCTGGACATATACATTATGACAAGAGATGATACGGAGTGCTAATTGGAAACTCATGGTGAGTGGACAGGGAGGAAAAAAGAACATGTTGCATTTTAAAACCTCCGCATAAAGGTAGGGACTGATATTCGGAGGATTAAAAAAGGACTCAGGAATAATCACTAAGGACAGACCACGGGGTGAGCTGAGCCGCTCCACAAAGAATGAGGATTTGACGTCAGGAAGTGAGGATTGGTTTGGATATCAAGAATAAAATAGTTTGGACTCGGAAGACTCGGGACGGACTATAAAACACGGACAAGAAGCGTCCTATGCCTGACTCCCGTCTGCAGGGATTTGATAATAGCAGCGTGCAGGGACACGAGATAAGCCCCAAAATAATCCGGTCGTACGGAAACTGATGCACACCCTGCCAGGTGAAAAACAGGACCGTATGGAATCGGGGAGACTGCGAGAATGACCGGCTGGCAGCTCCGGACGACGGCAACCAAATGCCGTTGTCAAATAATAATGGAGAAAACCTAGCAGCGAGGGATTAGAAAATAACCAGTTTAACAGGGATATCACGGGATTTTTCTAAAAAACTCTACAAGAAAAAGGCTAGTAAATAACCATTTAAGATGTTAATGGACTATCAATGGCGACGGCGACGGCGGTGGCCGGCCGGAAACCAAGCGTGTGTAAAAACACTACATACCCTAAAGGGTGACCTCAGCGCGATAGGCCCATGCACAGACATACCCAGTCTTTTAAACAGGGTGGAGGCATCTTAACAATTTGGCAGTAACAAAAGAAGGAGAGTATCAATGGGCAGAAAGACTGAAAGCTTGCAGTACTCGCTGATACGACAAGCCGAATACAAAAAAAACAACAGGACATCAAAAGCCACCAAAAGCAACATAAAAAAGTTTGCCAAATGGGCCAAGGATAAAGGCTATAAAATGCCGGATCAGATCGATGTAGATGTAATACAGGAGTATGAAAAGGCGCTGGAACAACATCCGAAGAGATATCAGCCTGCCACTATCCATACATATCTGGCTCCAATATGCGGTGCGGTGGGGTTACCGATGGAGCAGATCTCTAAACCACGACGTACAGCGGGGAATATCACGCGAGGACGTGACAGGGATGCCGAAGGAAACAAGATCGAAAAGAACAAGCAGGGACGGGAAGAGGGAAAGGATCAGAAATACTCGCGTCTGGTAAATGGACAGAAGGTCATTGGAATTAGGCGGGCCGAACTTGGAAAGCTTGTGGGAGCAGATCTTGTAAAAGAAGAGGAAGACTGGTACGTCCGCGTAAAACGCGGCAAAGGTGGCAAGCCACAGTTGCAGTACATTTTGCCGGATGACGTTGATACTGTACGGGCAATCTTTGCGGACGTCACGGCGGACCAAAGAGTGTTTTCGGCAGAGGAGATGAACAACAAGATTAATTTGCATGGAATGCGGGCACAGCATGCGCAGGATTGCTATTACTACTATGTCGAGATGTTCGCACAGGATCCAGTATCTAAAGAGAGGCTTCGCGAGAAACTTCTTCGAAGGTGGGACGAAGGGCATGAAAAGCTGAAGAACAGTAATTATAAGAAGTGGGAAAGTCACAGGAAAAAGTTTGTGGAAGATATGGATGACAGACCGTATCTGCTGCGAGGTGAAAACCTGCGTAAGGCCCAGGCATTGGGCTTGCCGGACACGTATAACAGACTTGCGCTGATGTGTGTGTCGGTTTTGCATTTGAGCCATTGGAGACTCGACGTCACAGTCATCAACTATATTGTGATGTAGTAAGATCCAACAAATATAACTAACCAGAGGAGGAGAATACAATGAAATTTAACACAGATAACATCACATTGCAGCCATTTAACAATGCTGCACACCTTCATAACCATCTTAAATATCTGTTTCGGACAGACGAAAGACAAAAGTGGACAAACAAATATTCATATATGAATTTTGTCATTATGGATAATATGGTTTATTCAGCGGGGAGGGATATGGAGGAAAGAAAAAAAGCGCAAAATATGGCTCGGAAGATTATCAGGGAACATAATGCTAATTATGATCGACTGTATATGTGCAGGATTGAGTGTCCTGATAGTGCAGTATATTTTTTTGACGAGCAGTTGTTCGATGAAGCTATGTACATTATTCGGGAACTTGGGAAAGAGCTTAAGAGGGATGGTTTAAAGATCCTTTTTGCCGTCACCCACAATGATCAGACAGACGTATATCTGCATTTTCATCTTCTGATTTGCGAAGAGCAGTGATAGATATGTTGGTGTTATTTGATTTATTTGTGAGTTGACTGAGATACACCCACTCCGCGAGAATAGCGCACTACCAAACAGAATCCAGGGCATTAGCCCTGGATTTTGTCATGCGCGGATAGTCAAAACATATTAAGAAGGGTTGAGAGCACGGGGTTGAGAGCACGAGAGCACGGGGGGGTGAGAGCACCTATGGATGTAACGCCTTCGGGCGGCGCGAATAGAAGGGTTAAAAACAGACCAATCGCTACTGTTGATATCCCTGTTTCTAAAACCTGAAGCGATGCGGACAATCAGGATGGCATCCGGCCTAAGTGTATCACAGTAAAGCTTTTGGCTAACGATGCGGATACCGGAAAGACGCTGGAACTAAATGCGGCAAACAACTGGGCAGGGAGTTTGCTGATCTTGAAGAATACCATGACGGACAGAAGGTTGTCTACAAAGTAGAGGAAGTTGGTGTTACAGGTTATGCCACTATAGTGACGGGCGACGCCGAAACTGGCTATGCAGTCACAAACACCCATGAGCCGGAAAAGATCGACATAAACGGGTCCAAGACTTGGGATGATAATGATAACCAGGACGGCGCAAGACCCGAGAGCATTACCATCCGTTTGCTGGCTGATGGTACTGAGATTGACAGCGCAACAGTTGGTGAAGCTGACAATTGCAGCTGGAGTTTCACTGGCCTGCCGAAGTTCAAGAACGAAGGCACAGAAATCGTTTATTCTGTCTCGGAGGACGCCGTTGATGAATATTCAGCGTCTTATGACGGGTTTAATGTGGGAAACAGACATACCCCCGGAAAAACAAGTGTGACAGTAGCAAAACCCTGGAGTGATCAGAACGATAAAGATGGATTACGTCCGAAGAACGTGACAATTCATTTGCTGGCAGACGGAGAGGACACAGATACACCTAAAGTTGATATTTAAGGCTTTTTCGGGAATTGGTGACAAAAATGGAACTTTTAGTGGAGCTCAAATGCGGAGTTCTCATCTATGCTTCTTAACACGATATTTTAACTGCAGAAATCAAAAAGATAAAGTATTATTCACGCAGGAGGAAATACATGAAAAGGATATTATCATTACTTTTGGCAGCCATGCTATGTATAGGTTCTTCCTCTGCGGTATTTGCTGCAGAAACGGATTCCGAATCTATAGAAGAGCGGCTTGCTCCATATATTGAAGTGATCAACAGGGTGAACGCTGAAAGAGGGGCTCAAATATATATTCCCGAGGGGGAAGAGGAACGCGTATACGAATACTATAAAGGATACTCGTTAGAGGAATTTGAAGAATCTCTTTTAAATGATCTTGCGCAAATGGGCAGACCTGCAAAGGCAGTTCCTGATGATGATATGGAAATGAGCATAGAGTTTTTTCCTTCTCAGGATTCAGGTAAAACACCGGATATTGAACCAAAGAGCGTAGTGGAAGACATTACGCAAGTATCTCCGATCTCCCACAATTCATATCTTTACCTTTACTCAACGATATTTGGTTCCGGGAGCCCGGTTATGTATCACTACCAATCAGTTAACAGAGCTCGCGTAGGATGGTCAAGCAGTTTTACAGGCTTTCATTTTGCTTTAAGTTCCTGGTCTTACAGTCTTATTAATAACAGGAAAACCTGCAAGGTTACCATCCATGGGTCACCTCAAAATGCTGCCGGATTGGTACAGCCAGTCTATCTTACTGAAACTGTAACGTTCAACGCCAACTAACCATTAAGAGCATAATCTTACCATGACCAAAAGCAAGGAGGGGAAATCAGGCCCCTCCTTTTTTGCTCACTCATAATATCAATAGAACCTACGTCCGTGTCATAAAGAAACAGGCAAAATTACGCTCCCATCGCAAGCATTATTAAGAACATTCCAAAAATAGCCGTCATCGCAAGACTCCCCATGACAACTGCTATAACGGACAGCCCGGTCCAGTTTCTTCTGACTCCGATGACCGAACACAGAAACCCGAGGACGGAAAGCGCGGCCATGCCTATTAGAAGGAAAGAAGAACTTGTCGGGCTTGTGAATTCCAAAACCAGGAATCCGTACACAGCACAGGATACAATCAAAGAAAGGATGCTTAGTTTTTTGGACATATCGCCTCCGGACACATGGATTAAGGACAGATACCCAATTATAACATGAAACACTAATGCAGCCCTAACGCGTTACTGCTTCTAAAAATAATTTATTAAATACCAACCCGCAGGAACAGCCTGCGGGTTTTTCTTTGCCCTGTATAAAGGCCTCCTCGGATAGTTTTCCCAGAAATAAATCATTTTTAAAAAAGAAGGCATCCTAAAGAAAAAACATCTATAGGAGGTAAAAATGTCCATATACAATGCAAAGAACAGGGACCACGACTATGCGCTGATAAAAATGAGAGAGATGGAGATCATGCTGAAAAGGCCGCAGGACATAGAAGATCTGTTCATGGAAGCATCCGGCGAAAACATAGCCTACATGGAAAAACACGGCAAAGAATATCTTTCCCACGGCAGCGGCGAGCGCCTGTCTGTTTTGCAGAAGGCGGAAACCCTGGCTGAACGCGCAGCAGAAAGCGGAGGCCGATCTTTGAAAGAGAAGATAAACGGGATCTATTTTTCATCGCTTTCAAAAAGAAAAACCGAGGCCCTGCAGTCCGCAATAGACAGAACCAATGGACAGCTGGATCCCGGGAACTTTATAAACAAAGCGTTCAGTGCTTCGAACTGCATAGAAAAAACAAAGACAGGAAAAGGTATCGGCCCGGACGGTGTTCTCTCTTATGAAAACTATATTGAAAAGGCTTTTAACCTGAAAAAGGATCTGTGGGAAAATGAGATCGCGCAAAGCGCCGTAAGGAAAACATACAAAAAGCTTTCCGCACATGTCTGCGGAGGGACAAAAGAGGAAGGCGGAGAGACCTCCATAGAAGAAGTGATTGCAAGCGCCATAACGGGGTTTAACAGGTATGTGCCGGATGAGACCTCATGGAATACAAGGATGTTCGAGGTATACACACAGCGAGGACAAGGAGATCAATGACGGGCAGTTCATTCCCTTCCTTTTGTTTTGTGGAATATCAAAGTGGAGGAGAGCCTTTGGCAACGGGCGAAAGGATTTCCAGACGCTTTGCCGGACCACAGAGGACGCCGTGAAAATGGTCATAAGGCGTACCTTGTTGGTTTTCTTGTCAACTGGCTGAACGAAAAATACAGCGGCCTGTTTGGCGGAGCCGGGGGCGGTTTGGACAAACTTACGAAGGGGCTGCTGCTGTCGGAAAACGACATGCGCTTTATCTTCAAAGAGATCAACGGCATCAACTACGACGAGATGATGGCCTGCTATTTTGCCGCAGCTGTTGAAATAAACCGGGAAGACCAGACCGCAAGGGATATTGAAAGCATTGGGCTGTCAACCAAGAGCCAGTCAGCCCTTTCAAAAGAACTGTTTGAGGCGAAAAAAAGATCAGGCACCTTGCAAACAGGAATGCAAAGCTGGAAGAACAGGTGCAGAGAGAAAGGGATGCCTATGCAAAAGCAAGAAAAGAAGAGTGGGACAGAAAGAAATACGGAAAGCACAATAGAAAGCCTGAGACAGGACTGCGGCGAAAAGGAAAGGCGGCATAACAAGGAAATAAAAGAACTGAACGCCGAAATAGAGAGCCTGCGTTCCCAGCTTTCCCGGCTTGAACAGGTCATAGAAGAAAGCGCAGACGGGGGCAACGAGGGGATTGAAGAGGAGTGCGAAAAACACGTTGACCATGAAAAGAGATACTATTTTGTATGTGACCACGCCGTCACCTGCAAAAAACTCATGGACGAATTCCCGAACACAAAGTGCAGTATGGACTTTGAGGACACGGGCGGCGAGTGCGGAAGGTTTGACGCCGCCGTCTTTATAATCCCTCAGGTAAAGCATATGAATTATTACAGATACAAAAACATCTGCAAGGACAACAAAATTCCCGTTGTGCACAGCAATACGACAGGCATACGGACGATAAAGCTTCTGCTTGTGCAGCAGGGCTTTGGACGGTAATTCAAAGGAGAAAAAATGAAGGAACTTATTAGGAAAACTTGAGAAATATTTGTCTTCTGAAGGGAGCCCTTACGAGGGACTTTTAACGAACAGGAAAGAATATCTTCTCTGCCTTGAAGCCCTCAGACTGAAAGCTGCGGCCGAGGGCGAATACAGCGCAAAAGACAAAGAAGATGACAGGATCAGCCTGCGCGAACTTGCAGAGTCCCTTGACGGCATCGAATATCTCGAAGAAAGACCGGAAACATGTGAAAAGGCTAAAAAGAGCGGATACGTTGTAGTATTTGGCTACAGCGACGACAACATGGAGTTTCGCGGCGCGGTCGAGGTTAAAGATAAGTGTTTGTAACCGCAGAATTGGATAAACTGCGGTAAGTATCAACGCGGAAAGAACAAAACATGGGAAAAAGACACTTTCTGTCGACACGGGCGGAGACTTATACAAGCTTGCCTCGATCAAGGCTGCGGACATGGCCGTTTATAATTACAGCTCAGACACGTCCCCAACCTACGGCAGCCTTGAAGACATGATCGGCAAATGGGGACTGTCCGTTTCTTCGCCCGGAGAGAACACTTTTGTTTTTTCCGGAAAGACTGCCTCGGACATGCACGCGAGGCTGCAGGTTGCCGAGGACACGTGAAACGTCAGGATGTCCGATGATTATGACAGTATAGCCGTGGCGATCGCCAACAGGAACGGGCAGCAGTATTATGTGGAGGTTTTGGGATAGGTCCTGTATTGCCTTAGCAGGATGTCGGATTAATTTTTTTTGTAGCCCTAATGCGATTGGCGCTTAACAGGTTTGTTATCTATTTGTGTTGACCTTGTAAACTAATATTCAAACAGGTTGTCTGGTAGATGTTAAACAGGTGTGTAGTTCTGGTAAGGGGGGTAGTTCCATTGTTTCCCAATACAAACCGCTGAGGTCGTGTTCGTTCATAAGAATGGTGGCTATTTTTAAACCAAAAAATCGTATAGAACTCTTGAGAACCACAGATGATTAAGCAAAGAACATTTCCTAGAGGCTAAGAACGTTGTCTAGTCTTTATTTAGACTTCTCCCAGCAATCGTTTCCGCTTAAATCCAGGAATGACACAATATCCTTGTAACACGATTAAGGTGTTCGAACGTTAAATATTCAAATATTGTCAAGCATTTTCAATTGCCTTATAAGGAGCTGAATCAATGCAAAAAACACAAAGAAAGCTGATTATATCAATAATGGTTTGCATTTGTTATTTGTGCGCTATATATTCGCACAAAATGGAAGCTTCTGCTTCGGAAAAAGAGTTGGAGCGATTTAACAATGAGTTTATTGCTGACGCAGACCTTCAGATTAAAGACGATAACATTGTGATTTTAAGTAAAACATCACTTCTGGGGACTACGGGAAGTGGTGAAAGACAGTATGTTGAGGATCGCCTCGTGTTATTGGCGGAAAACGCAGAAAAACAAGAAGCGATTAAAAATGACGTGTTAGATCTTAGAAGTAATAAAGAACGATTAAGATCTTCAGGAGGAAGCTCTTATAAATACACTTGGGATTCAAGTGGGACGTTAAAAGCATATACCAGGGTTTACTACAGTGTAAGCACATATTGGGGAGACGATTATTATAAAATAACAAGTGTGTCTGGAGGCTATAGTTATCCTGAAGGAAGCAATGGCGTATCTGTAAAAAGTCAATCCTTAAGCTTGGGACAACTAGGAGCTTCGAAACAGGGTGATATTGTTTATCAGGACCAAACTATCAGCATCAGTTCATCCAGTTGGAGTAAAACACCTCCTTCGAGCTGGGTGGAAGTTAACGAAAGCAGAATACCATGCGTAGTTGGAGCAAATTATGTTCTCAGATTGAAAAGGGGAACGTCTTCTGCCACCTGGTACGTAGATTTTGAAAATAATATTGTGCGCAATCAGTAATAACTTAGTGGAGAGACCTATATGATGGAGTATATATTGATCCACGTACTTATTTTTGCCGATTGGTGGGTCAAACCTAAAATAAACCATTATACAAAAAAGCATTACGTTGCATATCCGATGTTTTCATGGCTGTTGTTTTTTTATGGCGTTTTCGGAATACTTCTTGCCGGGATTATTATCAAAAACACAAAGAGAAGGCTTCCGTTTTGGGTATGGTACTTTTTCTTGTTTGGAGATCTGGCGCTGGTAATATACAGGTTTTTTTTCCAGGGATCAGCAGAGGCAATGCTGATCCTGCTGATTGGAATGGCGGGAACTATTGTTGTAAGACAAAAGCTTTTTAAAAATGAGATGTGATAATGCGCCTGACGGTTTACCGCAGAAGGACTTTTGTTCTTCTGCGGTATTTTTTTGCTCAAAAATTTCCCTGCGGCGCATTGCGCATGGGGAAATGAAGGTTCTTTTTTTTGAAAAGCATCGTCCGCAGCACGCAGTACACTACATCAGTAAAAGAATCCCGTGAACTGTGTTGTTTCCGAGAACTTTCTGTTTGTGCAGGAACAACCAAAGCGTGATTGTGATGTTGTTCTGCTTTTCTCCTTACATTCTTGTGTTATAGCTTATAACCTACAAAAAGGAGGAAAAAAATGAATAAGATCAAATTGAGCGAGATTTCCGTCAACAGACAGGGACAGGTTTCCTTTCTGATCACAACAGAGATGGAAATAAAGGAAAAACGAAACGGAGGGACATACGGAAGCTGCATGATAACAGACGGCGAAACCGTTGTCAGTCTCAACATCTGGGATATGACCCAGAAAGACGCAGACGCTGGCAGAGCCGTAAAGGGCGGCTGTTATACTGCGGCAGTCAAAAAAGGTCTGTACCAGGACAGCTTCACCTACAGTACCAGGCTGGACAATTTGCAGGAACTTCCTGATTCAGAAAAAGAAGGGCTTGTCGTTATGCCGCCGAAAAGCATTGCAGAGATGTGGAAGAGGATCAATGAGATCCTTTCCGAATTCACAGGAACAAACAGAGTTCTCACAGGAAACATTCTTGAAGAAAACAGGGAGAAATTCTGTACCTGGGCGGCAGCCGAAAAGATCCACCACAACATATACGGCGGGCTTCTGTATCATGTATACCGCATGGTACTGACTGCCTACAACGTACAGGCAATTGCAAACATCAGCATCAGCACACAGACGGGAAAGTACATCCGAAAGATCATGGACAATGGCCTCAGGCATATCGTCCTCGAGTTTCTGAGGGTCATGCCGCCGTTTGAGTCAATTGCAGTAGCAATAGGGTATAGTTTGTCAAGGATATACAGCCTTGACACAGATATCGTAGTCTCTGCGCTGATGATGCGCAGGGCGTTCGTTCCCATGGCATACACCGGTGCGTATGGAAACGGATACGGAATGGACAGGGAAGTAAAGAGCATTTGCAAACGGGATAAAATCCCGGAAACAGAAAAGATCATGCTCTTCAGACACTGCCTGTACCTGAGCGAAGACAAATGCCCTAATATTCCGGAAGGATATGCGGTCCTGTTCGCAGAGAGGATGGCAGAAATTCTTGAACAGAACAATGCTCCGATTGACGGAGAACTCCTTGTCTGTGCGGCACTGCTGCACGACATCGGAAAACTTAAAGAGCTTGATTCTGACAGCTCCGGAAGCGTGGAGTATACCGTAGAAGGTATCCTTTTCGGACACCATGCTATTGGCCTTCACATGATCGAAGAGATCGCAGATAAGAGTGGGATCACTGTTGACAGCAGGCTCCTTCACTGTATCGCTTCTCACCATGGAAAGACTCAGTGGGGAGCCCTTGCGCCGCCGCAGATACCGGAGGCAATGCTTCTTCACGAGATCGATAACCTTGACGCAAAGCTTTATGCTGCGGAAGAGGCTGTTAGCGGGATCGAAGAAGGAAAGTTCAGCGCGAGGATCTTTTTGCTGGACGGAAGCAGAATATATAACAGGTGCAATGATCAGTGACTCTAATTGCTGACTCGTGTTAAGGATTAAGGACAATCCCCGGAGGACCAGTAAAGGTTTTCCGGGGATTTATTTAACATTCCAGAGAAAGAACCAGGAAGAATATTAGTGTCATGTTTGTGGGAAATTAGTAATCTGTTATGACAACCGTGAACTTGCTCTGCAACAGAACGCTTGTCGCGATTGTTAAAAACCAAGTTGATCTATATCGGAGGGAGGCATTATGAAGAGAATAATTGTGGCTATTGTTAGTTTATTGCTATCTATTTCTATGTGTATTGGTTTTGCCATGCCAGCATTTGCATATGAAAACACAGACAAACAAATTGAATCGGCCATAGAGATAAAGGATGCGACAGACCTTGCCATTCTTGAAGCAGAATTAGAAGAGTTTTTAAAGGAACATCCGGACAGCACTGAAGTAGAGCAGGATAAGCATCTTTTAAATTTTATAAAACAGGGCGGTCTAAAAAATAATAGAAACGAAATAAAGGGAGTAGGAGATTATCTACCTGGATACGGAAATCTTAATGAAGCAGAAAGAAAGTTAGCTTTAGCGCATCCTGCTCAGGCGGTAAAAGTTTATCAGGCTGCAACAACAGCCACAAATAAAACCATTTCGGTTTATGGTTACAACGGATGGCAGGACAATTCGGACGCCTTTAGACATTGCCTTTGGAACGCTCTAATGAAAAAGTCAATAGGAGCGACCGCTGCGGAAAAGTGGGCTACTGCGCATGAATATGGAGCAAGCGGACTTGACAAAGAAATGGACCTGCACAACAATAAAATAGGTCGATCAATTGATGTTTCCGGAAAGACAGAATCACAAATCGTTAATTCCGTAAAGGCTAAAGTTCGTGGAGGATACTGCAGGAGAATTGTAAGCGGACAATTGGTTGCAACAAATGGCAGTGGAATGAATTAGTAATTACTGACAGGGAACGTTGATGAATGAAAAATCTTAATGACTTCACGCATGCAGGTTTTGTGATATGCACAGTTTTCAGTCTGTTCTATGCCTTTATCGTAGTTATGTACTGTTTTTGGAACAAGGCTTCTATTTATGTAAGTTTGTCAGCAAAAATCGTTGTGGCACAAGTTCTCGCCTTTCCTGTTCTTGTCGGACTTGCTGGTTGCGTGTTCTCTCTCTTGGTTTTTTTTGCGTGTAGGAAAACGAATAATAATGCAGTTTCTATAATTAGATCTTTTCCATTTGTATTAATACTTGCTGCATCAGTGTTATTTGCGATAAGCGGAAGTAACATGCGCCGAGAGATGTTATCAGATTTTCATAACGGCTCTATTAGGATTGTAGAATGGAATACACATAATTCTTTTAATGAAGATAATGTTAAAAAGATATTCAGCGATTTTGATGCTGATATTGCGATATTCCCGGAACTTGGAGGATATACTAAGGGCGACGATGCAAATCAAAGAGTGACAAGGGTTTTCATAAAAACGGGAATAGACCCGGACTCATACGATGTATTTACTTCTGCACCCACCGCAGGGAATATCGCCCCGGTAACAATAATAATAAAAAAATCATTTGCAAGATATAGAGTTGAAACAGAAAGTGCTATGACGATGTATGGAACCTTGTATTTAAGGAGCCTCAGCAGGGAAGCACCGGATATTGTTGGACTCCACACAGCACCCCCTCTGCCGACTATGATGACATTCTGGAGCCGGGATTTAGAATTTGTATATGATCTGGTGAATAAGAATCCGTCCGCTGTTATTGTCGGGGACTTCAACGCGACGATGCGGCATGGGCCCTTGAACAACGTCACGACACACTGTGATGCTTTGTCATATCTTTCTTTTACAAGTGGAACGTGGCCAGCCGAATTTCACCCTTTGTTCCGAACTCCTATAGACCATGTGTTGTTTCCAAACGACAAGTATAGTGTCAATAACATAGAAGTCCAGTCTCTGACAAATTCCGATCACGCCGCAATTTTTGTTGAACTGGGGGAAATGCATTATAAGCCATAAAAAAATACCTTTCGAAAAATGGCAACACTCTAAAAATACATTATTTTCCACGTCCTGCGTTCTTTTGTTTTCTGTCCTTCTTCTCATATTTTTTACAGAAATCAACACAATTCGTAAATGCTCCATAGCCGGTACCCGGCTGTAAAAAAGCGGCCTCGAAAGGCCGCGGTTTAAAACAAACTTGATCACTCATTGACTTTGGACTCTGGTTTCCTGCAGCAGTCCGGAAGACTGCCGGACCACGGGAGCAGATTGTCCAGATAGGATGGATCCTCGAATTCTCCGTGCTTCGGGATCTCCTCCAGGAGATATTTGAAGTACTCATACGGCTTGAGATTATTCGCCCTCGCAGTCTCAGCAATACTGTAGATCACAGCACTGGACTGGGCTCCCCTGACTGTATCGATCGTATACCAGTTCTTCTTCCCCTGGCAGAAGGTCCGGATTCCGCGCTTCGCGGCGTTGTTATCGATCGGGACAAAGCCGTCTTTCAGGAATACGCGGAGATATTCCTCCTGGTTCAGGCAGTATGAGATCGCTTTCCTGGTCCTGGATTTAGGAGCCACCCGGTCCTTTGAAGATCTGAGGTACGCAAAGAAAGCATCTACAAGAGGTACGACTGAACGTGTTCTTTCTTCAAGGCGCTTTTCCGGAGTAAGGCCCTTATAGGAAGTCTCATACCTGTAGATCGTCTGGCAGTGTCTCCCGGGCTGGGTGGTGAAGCTTCTGAAAGCCTCATTTTAAGCGGAAAAATTTCTCCGTTATGCACAAAACTTATGATATTTCCGTGCACCACGCCTTACTCACTGAGGGCTCCTCGAGGATCGTAAGGCCGTCAAGGAGACGGTGGAGTTCTTCCGGGGATATGCTGCAGGCATCTTCCCTTTTCCGGGGCCATTTGAGGCACCCGTTCTCAATCCTCTTGTACATGAGGACGAAACCGTCGCCTTCCCGGCAGAGGGCCTTGAACCGGTCCTGCTTTGAACCGCAGAAGAGAAACAGTACATCCTCCTGGAAGGCATTCATCTGGAACTGCCCTTTTACAATGGTCGAGAGTCCGTCTATACCTTTACGGAGATCGGTACGGCCGCAGCAGATGTAGATCTTACTGAAAGATGCAGTCTTCAGCATGATCTCACCGCCCGGAGGATCTTTACCAGGAGTTCTTCACTGGTCTCATCCGATACGAGAATGTCGGCGTTTCCAGTTCTGATGCAGGCAGAGACTCTGGAAAGTGTCGGATCCGTATCAGGCCTGACAGGCTGGGACAGCTGAGCCTGCGCTACTTCAACAAAGACAGGCTTATCTGTCTGGACAGTCTGAAGGGAAAGACACTGCGCAGCATGTTTCCTTACTTCCCGCTGCCTGTAGTAAAACTGATACTTTGAAACGTTATGGCGCCTGCACCATTCCATAACCGTGAGACCGCTTTCTTTGTGGTCGCGCAATGCTTCAGCCCACTGCTGAAGCCGAAACTGTCGTGTCACTTTATCCATCTGGTTGTCCTCCTTACCTAACCTGACTTTTTGCACCAGGTTTAAAAAGTTAGTACAACTATTATTTCATGGTCAGAGTGATGTTTATAGAGCACCGATTATGGAGCATTTACTTTACAAAAAGGGCAGTCTGACAGAACACACACAAAAAAACACCCTGTACCCGGATAGATTCCGGATACAGGGTGTTTTCATTTGGAGGAAGGACTAATGAAGAAATCACCTTTGCGGTGTCGTTGTCTTGGCTGCTGGGTCCTTAACATTTATCAGCAACGGGGTATTGCTGATCTTTTTAAATTCAAGAGGGCATTCATAATCTTTTATAAAATCCCCCAAAAAGATAATGGACTTATCAAAATCGTAGACTGCAACATAACGACTGTTATCATCCAAAACAAACTCAAGGGCGGCTGCGCGGTCATATTCTTCCGTTTCAATTTTTCCATAAACACCCTCTTCGTTCTGTTTGTAAATCACAAAGGTGTCATCGCCGAAAACCGATATGTACATGTTTTCTGACAAAAAATCTTCTTTCGGCAGCGTACAATAGGTTCCTTCAACGCTGTGCTTTTGAGATCCTATGACAAGAACGCATGAGTAAACAATCAAAAAGAAGACAACAAACCAAAGGAAAATAGTTATTTTTTGCATTCTCAACCTTTCCGTGTATTGCATATTGACAATATAGAGAACAGTTTATGTTATGCAGATTGAAAGAAGGCTGCCAATAATTATAAGAATCAGACCTCCGTAAATAGTTATATAATATAACCTAAACAGTTTGGGGTCACTTTCTTTTAAGAAATTTCCGTTCAGAACATCTCCTTTATGATCCATCTTCTTTAGAATTAAGAGCAAAACAAGGGCAACACCAATAGATACCCAGAAGCTTGTCTTAATAAAACGATAGCGTGAAAAATACAGTGAACCCATAAAAAGGATCCACACTATTATCTCAACGATCCATAAAACTATAAACAGTAGTTTTGTAATTTTATTATCTTTCATCAAATGGCAGCCAACTTTCCGCTTACTCTTCTGACAAGTCGGTTGTTGTCATGAAGGAAAGATCCTCGTGGTAGAGATAAATCGAATTAATCATATCTTTGTATGCCGGAGTTTTTCCTGCTATATCTTCTAAATCAATGCCTCTCTGGATCGTCAGGTATAGCTGCAACAGCGCGCAGTTTGAATAAAAGTTGTCCGACGAATTGCAGTAGATTATATATACATACGATTCGTGGAAGTAGCGTGCATGATAGTGCCTGTAAAAAACATCAGAACAGTCATCATTTTGTAAAAGCCAGAAAACGTTCTTTTCTGCAAGCCACTCCTGCGGAAATGATCCCATTGCGACAGGATCAATCTTTGTGACTTCTGTTTCGGAAAGATTGAACTTTTGAGACAAAAATTTGACGAACTCATGGAATGCCTTCTTAGGGGAAATCACCTCGTCGCCATGTATTTCTTCAAGCTCTTTAAGACTTATTATAACAGAATTAGTTGTCATTTTTTTACTTTTTTCAACGTATGAATGGAGACAATCAGTAATATCCCGCCACAGATAACGGCAGAACATATTGTCCGTTTTGTTACAGCAAAATTTCCTCTGAGAGAAGGAGTAATGATAAAAAAAGAAGCCACAGAATTATCCCTCTAAGGACGATTGGTAAGAGTTTTCGAATACCTGAACACCTTTTTTGTCATATATCAGGAAACCCCTTCCCGTTCTCCCATTTTGATATTACTGAACTTGTTACATCAATCTGATCCGCTAGAGTCTGCTGGGTCAATCTTTTTTCTTTCTTGTATTCCTTGTAATTATATGGATTACCATGTACCTGATCTGGCGGAGAAAGATCCAGAAGCTGAATCAGAATTTACAACAGAGAACGAGCGAATAACTTCAACGTTGATCGCTTGTCAACCAATTGATTCAGATCGCATTCCAGAACAGGATGAATATCAGTATACATCCCCATGCATTACCGGTCTTTTCTTTGATCATAAGCATTCCGTATACTATGACGAATGTAGTAAGTGCCTCGAAGAGCGTATACAGATCGAAGCCAATCATTCCGTGTATGAGGATGCAGAGCATGCCACAGACTATAGCCCCATAGTTGATATGCTTTCTGCCCCCAGGGTACCTCTCATTGATCTTTTTGGAGATAACTACGTAATTGAAACCTTCAAAGAAACCCCATACAAGTAACGTCAGCCCATATCCGATAACGTTTATAGGAAATGTGCGTGACAAAAATTCTCTTGTTAGCAGGCATCCCTGTAGAGGCAAATATAAATCCACTTCGTTATTGACCAACATGAAAATGAATGCCGGAATGCAAACAGCCATGGACAGGATAATTGTCTGCAGAAAACGCAGTTTAACAAGTCCGTAGTCCCGGAAGTGTTCCTTTCTGTATAGCATAATAATCACACATCCAAGTCCTGCGAGGCCGAACTGGATCAGCATCAGAGGAATAAAGCGAAGCCATATGTTTACCGAAAGATCTTTACAGAATCCCATAATATCATCTTTGTAAAAAAGGAATACAATCAACGGGATCGCCATAGAAATCAAGATTATGTTTAAATCTTTATCTGCCTTTTTTGCTGTCTCTGAGAGTTCCATTTTCATTTCCTTCTGGCGTTGCTTATGCTTTTCGCCGATACACCCTCCTTACAAACGTGAATTTAGCGATTCAGCCATTCTTTTGGTCGATTAAACACTTCTTCCTTATCTTTCACAGATGTTACCTCACTTTTATTCACCGCAGAATGATGACCAAACTCGCCATCAGAACAGATTGTCCATATTAATCCTCAAGATGGCACATCAACTGTACTCTAAACGGAAAATGATCCTTTAAATATTAAAATATTAGCACAAACAAAGCACAAATCTGTCATGCCTATAATAGCATGACGCTTGGTCCGAGCGATCACAGTTAGCTGCAAATTCACCGTGCAAGTGGATCGAGGAAGAAATCGAGCAGGCTACATGGAAGAAGAGTTCTATATCAGCATCTAGACTACGACAGACGGTTGGGTTTCACCTTTTCTTCTGATGATTTTAAGCCTAAGGCATAGATCGGTTTGTGATTTGTTACTGTTTCCATGTTAGTTTAAACATATCAACAATAAAGTATATTTACAAATGGCGGGATAAAACAAAAGTCTGAAACCTGTTGAGATTGCAGGCATGAAAAAAAGGGAAAAGTCAACCGGAAGATAGGATATAAAAAAGGAGCAAGTTGTATATTATGCCAAGGCTATAATCATTACATGTAAAGAGCGAAGGCAGAGGCATGGTTACGTGGAGGGACATATGACTGTTTTTATTCAGAAGAATATAAGATGGATTGTGATCGCGGCCGCAGCGCTGCTAATCGCGGCGATATTGATTATCAGGATAAGGGGTTCAGGAAATCTTATTGACGGAACGGCTTATGTGGAGACGGTTGAGAATCTGACCGGGCAGAATGCAGCACTTGGTATGATCAATCGTTACTCTGGGATCATAGAGTCACAGGGTACATGGTCGGTATCTAAAAACAACGACGTGGATGTCAAGGAGATCTTCGTCTCGGAGGGAGAAGAGGTGGAAGAAGGCCAGGCTCTCTTTGTTTATAATACCTCGAAATATGAAGAAGACCTGCGGCAAGCAGAGATAGACCTTGAACGTATTCACAATGAATATGACAGCACGGCAGAAGCAATTTCTCAGCTGGAAAAAGAGAAGAAGAACGTATCCTCCTCGGAGCAGGCTAATTATACTGTTCAGATCAAGGAACAAAAACTTGCCCTCAAGGACAAGGAATTGGACATCGAGATGAAGGAAGCGGAAATTGAAAAACTGGAGGATAATATTGAAAACGCGGAAGTTGTCAGCGGAATCGACGGAGTTGTCAAGAGCATTAATGAGAATGGCGTTTCCTATTCGGGTTCCGGCGACAACAGCTTCATCACTGTGATGAAGGTGGGCACTTACAGAGTGAAGGGAGCCGTCAATGAACAAAACATTGGAGATCTCTATGTAGACGCGCCCGTCATCGTTCACTCGAGGGTTAACGATAACGTATGGAAAGGAAGGATCACCAAGATCGATACAGAGAATGCCATGACTTCAGAAAGCGGAAGCTACATGGTTATGGGCTCGGAGACTAGCAGAAGTTCTCGATATCCTTTCTATGTTGAGCTAGACAGCAGCGAAGGGCTGATTATGGGTCAGCATGTCTATGTGGAGCTGGATTTGGAAGAAGGGGAAGAGGGTATTTCCGAGGGGCTCTGGATTCCTGACTACATGGTGGACCTGACTGATCCTGATCATCCGTTCGTCTGGAAGGACGACCATGGCAGACTGGTAAAGCAAAAGGTCACGATCTCAGAAACTAGTGAAGAATTTGGAAAGGTGAAGATCTCAGAAGGTCTCTCGGCTGAGGACGCGATTTGCATACCGGATCCGTCATTGAGTGAGGGCATGAAAACTGTGCTAATGAGTGGAGAACAGCAATGAAGAAGATTGTGGAGTGCAGGAATCTTTATAAGAACTACTGTCAGGGAAAGTTGGAGGTTCCTGTACTTAAGAATATTAATTTTGTGGTGAATGAGGGTGATTACACGGCTATTGTAGGCCCGTCGGGTTCGGGAAAGTCGACGCTGATGAACCTGATCGGGTGTCTTGACAAGGCGACCAGCGGAAGTCTTTTGATCGACGGGAGAGAAGTGGGAAGCCTTTCAGAAAACGAACTGGCGGACATTCGGCTGGAGAAGATAGGGTTCGTCTTTCAGAACTTTCAGCTCCTAGGTGGACAGACGGCTCTTGAGAATGTTGAGCTTCCTCTGACTTACGCGAACATTCCTCGAAAAGAGAGAAGAGAGAAAGCACGGCAGGCGCTGGACAGAGTCGGACTCACTGACAGAATGGATTTTTTGCCGGGTCAGTTGTCAGGAGGACAGAAGCAAAGAGTGGCAATCGCAAGGGCACTTGTGAACAATCCCCGGATTGTGCTCGCAGACGAACCGACGGGGGCGCTTGACTCCCGCTCGGGGGCACAGGTTATGGATCTGTTTGAAGAACTCAACGCAGATGGCGTGACGGTGCTTGTGATCACGCATGATCAGGGAATCGCCAGGAGAGCAAAAAACAGAGCTGAGATCATAGATGGAGAATTAGGGCGTCTTTAAAACGAGGAGCCCCTATAAATGTTCAATGAGGAAGTGCAAAAATGTTTAATAACCTCAAAGATAATAAAAAGAAAGTAATGACAGCGGGTGTCTCACTGATCCTTGTCGCGGCGATCATCGCGGGGATCGCATCAGCTGTGCGCTCGACTACCTCTTCGACGGTTGCCGTGGTGCCGGTCTCTGACCTCAACTACGGCTATTACCTGGACTGGCAGAACAGCGTGTCCGGCATGATTACCACGCAGGCCGAACAGCATATTTATCTGTCGGATACGGAGAAGGTGCAAGATGTTCTGGTGCAGGAGGGGCAGCCCGTTCGCAAAGGAGACGTTCTTCTTCGTTATGACACCAGGGCCACAGAACTTAAACTGGAAAAAGAGAAACTTAATCGCGAAAGGATTGAACTCGGGATTACGGTTGCAAAGGAAAACATTAAGACTTTGGAAAACACTTCACCGACTTCCGAAGGGGGAGATTTTGATCTGGCTTGGGATTTTGCCGAGTTTGATCAGGTCGATGTGCTTAGCAAGGCGGAAGTGTACGAGCACATCCTTACGGCAGACGCAAAACCTGTCCGCGACGATCCGGAAGATGTTTTTCTCGGAGAAGAGGACACGCCCTATGTTTTCCTGTGCAAGGGCGGGACGGTAGTGATTACCGGAGACTTTATCAAAAAGTGGCAAAAAGCAGCCGAAAAGAAAGAGTCAGGACATTTGTACATAGCGCTGCAGGTCAGAGACGACGCGCAGGCACTTCAGAAGGCGTGGATAATCGATATCATGCTATTAGACCAGATGTACGATATAGAAGTGGATTTGGCCACAGGTAAGACCAGTTATGCAGCTATGAACAAGCCGGAAGAACTTGCTCTGCTTCTTCGGAAGATTCTGAAAGAGATTCCTGATCCGGAGCGCGGAGAATGGCTGGCCGCCATGCTGGACAAGCTTATGATCACGGACGAGATGGAGGAAAAGAAACAGGAGCGCGGGTCGCTCCTTGCTTCCATGCTTAATGCACTGAGTGAGCAGGACAGGGAGGAATTTGCCTCTGCAGCGGCACTTATGGACAGCAAGACGCTGTCTGTCTTGTTTGAGAGCTTATCGGTAAACCTAACGGCGGAGCAGGTCGAAGAAATCGATCAGGATGCTATGTCAGCTATTATAACACTTCTACTGGGAAACGTCACAAGGGAGCAGGTTGGAGAGATCGATTCCGACGTGTTGGCATTATTCTTGCAGAAACTCTCCTCTGATCAGATTTCCGAACTGGAGCCAGAGATCATTTCGGCCATTCTTGCTTCGCTGAGTGAAGAACAGATTCGTGGTTTGGACCAGGCGTTTCTCGCGAGGCTTTTTACTGATATGACCGAAGAGCAGGTAAGCGGGCTTGATGTAAATGAAATGGAACGTTTTTTTGACTGTCTTACGGAAGAACAGTTAAAAAGGCTGATCGAAGCAAGAAAACGCGAGATAGAGGAACTGCTCAATAAAAGTACCGAAGAAGAGCACGAAGAGACTGGTGAAGGTCATGAATCCTCTGAACCGGTACCGTCAGATGACTCCGGTAACAACGCAACACAGGACGAACCCGAAGTCCCTGAAAAACCGCAGGAAGAGCAGGCAGAACAGCCTGAACCTGAACCGGGAAAAGAAGAGCCGACAGAGCAGCCTGAATCTGAATCGATGAGTGACGAAAATATATCCGAGACAGGTCTTGTTCCCCCGACAGCGCCTGCACCCGGCACTGGGACAGGATCCGGAATTCAAATTTTGTCAGGAGAAACCAGTTATACAATTAGAGAATTGGCTAAGGCAAAGCGGGAAGCAAGGGAAAAACTAAGAGACCTGGAACTGGACCTCAAGGAATCCAAGATTAAAATTGAAAAAGCGGAAAGTGCGCTTGAAAGGGGCGTGATCACGGCAAGCATGGACGGCGTGATTAAAACAGCAGGTGATCCCAACGCGCCGCCTACAGACGGAAGCGCCTTTATTACAGTCACCGGGATGGAAGGGCTCTATGTAAAGAGCGGTATCAAGGAGAGCAAACTTGGAACGATCAGGGAAGGCGACACTGTTACAGTGACATCCTGGCAGACAGGCGGACAGTATGAAGCTCAGATCAAAAGCATATCTCCTTATCCTGACAGCACGGGAATGTTTTATGATGGCGGCACAGAAACCTTTTATCCCTTTATGGCCGCCGTAAGTGAAAAGAAAGCAAACTTGACGAACGGAGAGTGGGTCGAAGTATCTTATACATCATCGAATCCGAACGGAGGGAGCAATGCTCTGACGGTGCTTAAGGCCTTCATACGGGAAGAAGACGGACGGAAATATGTCTATAAGCGGGATGTTGACATGAAACTTAAAAAGCAATATATAGTCACTGGCACTCTGAGCGATTCGGGCTACGAAGTGCTGGACGGTTTGAGTGCGAACGACTGGATTGCCTTCCCTTACGGAAAAAACGTGAAAGATGGGGCAAAAACAAGAGAAGCGTCAGTCTACGAACTTTATTAGAGAAAACGGGGAGAGTGGATATGCGTGAAAATATCAGGCTTGCTTTGAAAGGAATCTGGTCCCACAGGCTTCGGTCCTTTTTGACTATGCTCGGAGTGATAATTGGTATTGCATCTATCATTGCCATTGTCTCCACTATAAAAGGAACAAATGAGCAAATCATGCAGAATCTGATCGGTGCGGGCAACAACAACGTGACGGTCTCTCTCAGACAGGGGGATTCGGAGTACTGGATGGAAGCAGGGATGCCGGATAATGTGATTCCGGTAACAGACTCACAGATTCGAGAGATTCGTGAACTTAGCGGTGTGGCCGACGCCTCTTTTTATTATAAGCGCAGGTATGCGTCGGAAATCACGGCCGGTGTGAATTTTTTGTCGGGAGGAAGTATCTTCGGGGTGGATTCACACTACTTAACAACAGTCGGGTATCTTGTGTATAAGGGAAGGCCCTTTGTGGAAGCGGATTACACGAATTTCCGCAAAACGGCGCTGCTGGATGAGAAGGCGGCGGAGCTGCTGTTCCCGGGCATTGAACCGATTGGAAGCACGGTTGACCTTTTAGGAGAGCCTTTCATTGTAGTGGGACTTATCAGGAAGGCAGATAATTTTCAACCAGTGATCGAATCTTTGCGAGACTATGAGACCTACACCGGTGATGAATACGGTATAGTTTTAATTCCCGATGCGGACTGGCCAATCCTTTATAATTATGATGAGCCGCAGGACTGCGTTGCGAGGGCTGTGTCTACGGAGAAGATGAGTGACGTTGGCAGACAGGTTGAACAAATTATGAAGAAATCTGTTGGCGGAAGCGGCACGGGAGAAGATGCGGTAACCTATAAAGCGGAGGATCTTCTGGAAAAGGCGCGCAACAAGCAGGAGCTGGCAAACAGTACAAATAACCTGCTGATCTGGATCGCAAGTATTGCACTGTTGGTTGGAGGAATTGGAGTTATGAATATCATGCTGGTGTCCGTGACAGAGAGAACAAATGAAATCGGATTGAAAAAGGCGCTTGGAGCAAGAAACAGCCGGATCCTGACACAGTTTCTGACGGAAGCAGTGGTACTGACGAGTCTGGGCGGCGTCGCGGGAGTCATCTCGGGGATCATCCTCGCGGAGGTGATCTCCCGGGCAGCAGGAACGCCGGTCGCCATCAGCATACCGGCGACCATACTCAGCGTTCTCTTTTCAATGGCAATCGGCGTTATCTTCGGATTTCTGCCTTCTGTACAGGCAGCAAATCTCAATCCTATTGATGCACTGCGGCGCGAATAAATGCCCGAGGCAGATCGGAACATTACCTAGTCGGACCGGGAAATTAGCAGAGTATTTGTGCCGGTCAGCTATAGTTTTTTAATAAACATATTTAACTCGCAACATATCTTGATCAAGAAATGAGGGGAAGAAAATGAAAAAAGGTTCATCTTGGCTGCAATGGCGTTTGTAATGGCGATCGGTATGACAGCTTGCGGGTTCTACAAGGCGGAACAGGATCGGTGTGTTGACAGACACTGATCAATTCTAAAGCAGACGGGTATACGATTTCTACAGTTGTTTCGGAGCTTATGTATATTAGTGCTCTTGGTTACGCGGATATAGGGCCGGACGATGTAGAGTTTTTGGGGCTTTGCCAGTCCTGGTCCGGTTCTCTGGTAGTGCCGTCTGATTCACAATGGCAGACTTTTGAGGAGTTCGTGAAATATTGCAAGGAAAATCCGGGCGAAGTTTCTGTAGGAGACGGTGGCACTGGCAATATTTGGCAGTTGACAGTATATACCATGGAAAAGGAAACAGGGATTACGGTAAATCATGTGCCTTTTGACGGAGCGGCAGGTGAAATGACTGCGCTGCTTGGCGGCCACTGTGACGCGATCGTGGTAGGGGCTTCCGAGGCAAAATCCAACATAGATTCAGGAGCACTGAAGTGCCTCTGTGTGTTTAATGACCGACCTTCCTCCGCAGTGCCTGACGCCCCGATCGCACCGGACCTAGGATATCCCGACTTAATCTGTAATGTTTGGGTCGGCATCGGCTGCCCGAAGGGAGTGCCGGATGATATCAGGGGATATTTGGTGGAGAGAGTTCGTGCGGCAGTGGAGAGCGAAGAATTCAGGGGATACACCAAGACGCGCGGAACAGACTGGAATTACTTGGGACCCGATGAATTGTATGAATTAGCCATATCTGACTCAACAAAATATGCAGCAATTATCGAAGAGGCTGGATTGGCGCAATAAAACCTGCTAACAAAAGTCAATGACTTTTCAGCAGGTTTTATTGTATCAGGGTGGAAACTTCCCGGAGAGACCGCTAATGGAGTGCCCGGGGCGGGGTATTTTCCTGCCATTGTAGCAGGCGGCGTTATTATTTTTCCATGTTGCTCATCATTCAGGGGCTCCGAAATCCAAAGACCTACTTCCGTATGAACGAGGTGCAGTATCGCAATCTATACCAGATGTTGGAGGTGTTGGTGGCTTTGGCAGGGTTCCTTATTATTTGGAGATTTATCCCCTTTTTGCCGGCCGCGATGCTCTATGTGTTTGTACTGTCGAGGATATTGAAGCAACCGACGAAGTATTCGATCCCTTATACAATTATAGTAGTTGTTGTGCTTTATCTGATTTTCAGTGTCGCGTTTCGAGTCAAGCTGAATATTTATTGAGAGAAAGGCGGGACAAACATGGCAATCTGGTTGTCTTCTATTCAGTCGGTATGTACGCTGGGCGTCATGCTGTACGCGCTGATCGGTGTCAGTGTCGGGATGTTGATAGGCACGCTTCCCGGGCTGACATCAACGATGGTGATCGCTATTTTGACGCCATTGACCTTTTGGCTGGAGCCAATACAGTGATTTGCGATGCTGGTTGGAGTTTACAATTCGGCGCTGTTTTCGGGGGAATCTCCGCAATTGTGATCAACACTCCGGGAACACCAGCCTCCATTGCTACGACATTTGATGGCTATTCGTTGACACAAAAGGGACAGGGGGCACTGGCGTTGGGGATCAATACGATTTACTCATAATGAAGGGGACCGGTGTTCTGGCCCTTCTGAAAACGCAATTGGCGGAATGATAAAAAGCGGCTTGGCGGTGTAATATCTTTACAGTACAAGACTCTAGTGGCAGGTAGTTTCTATATAAGTTAAGGAACTACCTGCTTTTTGGGATTCTCACAGTCTAACAAGCATTAACATTCGAACCGATTAGTGCTTAACAAGTGTTCTTATATTGTTTGTTTCCACCCGTTATATTAAAAGCACGGAGGTGTTTATAGCTGCCGACATATCAGGCGCTTCAGAACGGAATGACGTTTTCTAAGATTGAGATGGTTCATCGTTCAAAGCAATCAAAGTCGAGGAGGGTTAAGATGGATGTAAATGAGGTTGGAGCACTTATCAAGCGTAAGCGTATTGAAAAGAATTACACTCAAAAGCAGTTGGCAGACCGGTTGAGTGTAACTGACAAAGTGGTTTCAAATTGGGAACAGGGATTATGTTTTCCTGACTCATCTGTTTACAAATCGCTGGCAGAAACCCTTGACGTTCCATTAGAATCACTAGTAAATTACGGAACGATTTGTCCAAGAGAGTGTGTTCAAAAAGAATCGGCTAAGAAGTACAAGTATAACATTCTAATAGTCCTTTATATAGCTTTTGGGATAGCGGTATATTTCTTTTTACTATTGCATCCGGCATATCTGATCTGGCTTAAAAGAATCTACAAAATGGTCCTGTGCTTGGTGTATTTTGGAGGATTAACGCTCTGCATATTATACGTTGAGAGAAAAAATAACTAAAAAAAATCTAGAATCGTGGTGGCGGCCGTTTGTGCGTTGCTGACTTTTGCAGCTGGAGCCATGATGTATGTAGTGGTGGAAGAATTGATTCCCGAGATGTCGGAAGGAAAGCATTCAAATTGGTGAACAATTGCCTTTTCTCTTGGGTTTGTGACGATGATGATCCTGGATGTGACATTGGGATGATGAGTCAGAGGGTCAGACTCCGTGACTCTTGAAGAAGGGGTGGGCGAATGTTTCTTGAAATAAAAAATGTGTATAAAAGCTATGGAACCAAGGAGGTTTTAAAAGGCATCTCCTTTGAGACCGGCAGCGGAACGGCACTTGGCATTCTTGGAAGGAATGGGGCCGGAAAAACCACTATCATTCGCATTCTTATGAATGTGTTTGCCGCCGATCGCGGAGAGATTCTTATCGATGGGGAGCCGGTTGATTACAGAACAGTCAGTTTTGGATACCTGCCTGAAGAGAGAGGACTTTATCCGAAACGCACAATAATAGAACAGCTGGTTTATTTTGCAGAATTAAAAGGGATGACGCGAAAAGAAGCTGTAAAGGCGGTTGAATACTGGTTAAGAAGGATGGAGTTGTCTGACCAAGGCAATCGGAAACTAGAGACTTTGTCGAAGGGAAATCAGCAAAAGATTCAGTTTATAACTGCATTAACGCACGATCCGGACATTATCGTGCTAGATGAACCTTTCTCTGGATTGGATCCCGTCAACGCAGGTGTTCTCAAAGAAATCGTTAGGGAACAGATCGAGGAGGGAAAAATTGTTATTTTTTCCAGCCATCAAATGAATTACGTGGAAGAATTCTGCGACCGCATTGCCATCATCCATCAAGGAGTTATCTCTATTACAGGCGACTTATATACTATTAAAAGAGAGTATTTACGCAACAAACTTGTCATACGTTCAAAAGACATTGAGCAAATCCGGTCCATATACAAAGACAATACAGAGAAAATGGGTTCTCATGAACTGCAATTTACTGTTCCGGCCAATGAAAAGGCTCAAGATGTAATGGTAAGGATTATAAATGAGTTTGAGATCGACGAGATACGCGTTTATGAACCTTCATTAAACGACATCTTTATAGAATACACTTCTGAGCAGGACGACAAAGAGGGAGAAGGAGCAGCATGAGGCAGTTTAAGATAGTATTTCTATTTGAACTAAAAAGATTTATTTCTGCTAAAAGTTACTGGATAATAACCGGAATACTTATGCTTTTGCTGATTGTTTCAATTAGTTTTCCGCGCATGCGTGGATTTTTCGAGGAGCTCTTCAACACATCTTCGGACATTACTGACAGAGAAACTCAAACCAGTATTCTTCTTGTCAACGGGACAGAAGGCCTCCTCAGCGAGAAACAGAGGAAAGTTCTGCAGTATGTTTGGGGCAGAACTTTTCCTGAAAGCCGCGTGGAACTGATCGATGGATCAGAGGACATGTGCCGTCATGAAGTTAACTCTGGAAATGCAGACTGTGCTTTTTTTTTCATAAACACATCTTCTTATACCTATTATGTCAAAACTCTTGAAATGACAGATAGACGAACGTCGAGAGCAGACGAGGCTTTGAAAAAATACCAGGTAATGATTGTACTTCAGGATGCTGACGTCAAAGAAGAAGCAATAGATGAGATTGTAGAGACAGAAATAACGCATGTGACAATTAATCTGGGGACAGACCAACAGAAGAATTTCTTTTATGCATACATAATGGTGATGATTCTTTATATGGTGATTATATATTATGGCCAAAGCATCATGACGGGTGTAGCATTCGAAAAGAGCTCAAAAGCGATGGAACTTCTGGTAACAAGCGTAGATCCGACCTCAATGATTTTTGGCAAAATACTTGCTGCGTCGGCATCCAGCTTACTGCAGATTTCTCTCACTGCGTGCAGCGCAGTTCTTTCTTATCGACTTAATGGTAACCTGTGGAGAGAAGGGTCACTGGTAAACACTGTGATGAATATGCCGGGATGGATATTCAGGTATATGCTGCTGTTCTTTTTGTTGGGGTTTATTTTATATGCTTTTTTGTATGGTGCTGCAGGATCTACTGTAACCAAAATGGAAGAAACAGGGCAGGCTTCTTTACCTATAACGACCATCTTGATAGCAGGCTTCTTCGTAAGTCTTTTTTCTATGACAGAGAATTCAATGGACAGCCTGCTTTTCCGGACTTGCTCATATTTTCCGTTTACCTCTCCAATGGTCATGTTCTCGCGAATTGCGATGAGCGAGGTTTCCGAATATCAGATCGCCGTTTCTGTTGCGATTCTTATTGTATCTGTTATTTTAATAGGAATTATCTCCGCCAAAATATACCGTGCAGGTGTTCTGGTTTACGGAAAGAGACTTACTATTAGAACTATGCTAACGGCTGTGTTCTTTTCAAAATAATTCTGTGAGGATGCGTTAAACAAAATGTGGCACGAGCTTTGCAATAAGGACAAGGGCTTCCCGAGAACCATGTGTTCCGGGGAGCTTTTTTTATTCTATTTCAATTGAACCAAACCGCTTGAAAACGCCTCTTTATATATAGATGCATCTAAAATGGGAACAGGAGTTTATATGGACGAAAAAGAACTCATACGGCAGATGAAAAACGGCGACCGCACTTCATTTGACCGGATTTATGAAAAGTATCATGTGCCGATCTTCCGCTCTGCTTATCTGATCTGTGGAAACCGAGAGGATGCAGAAGATGTTCTTCAGGACACCTTTGTCACTTGCTGGCTCTGCATCGGACAACTGCGCAACGAGGAGTGCTTTCGCTACTGGCTTTTCCGGATCATGACGCATGCTGCCAGAAAAAAGGCTAAGGAGCACGGCCAACAGCTGCCGGATGAAGACGTTGTCCGAAAAATGGATCATATTGCAGCAAGCCGGAACCCGGAAGGGACAGACGAGTATGAACGCACAGAAGGCAAAATAGTGTTGGAATCTGCAATGCTGAAACTGGATCAGTCATCAAGAGAAATGATCGTTCTTTATTACTATGAAGAAATGTCGGTCAAAGAAGTGGCGAAGACGCTTGGTATTTTGGAAGGAACGGTCAAGAGCAGGCTGTATTTTGCCAGAAGAAAACTCAAAAGATTAATACAGGAAGGAGGAAGCCGTGAGAAGTGATACGGAGTTTGACATGTTCATCTCAGATTGGCTCAAACAGTCAGCAGACAATGCAGAAGTGCCGGTTCGCTGTAAGGCAGAAATCGATGAAAGAATTGAGTGTTCGGAGTCGAACAGAAAAAAAGGAGGAATCAAACAAATGAAAAAATGGACAGTCAAAAAAATAGTGACCACAGCAGCCGTTTGCTGTCTGCTGATTGGGACAGGAGTGTATGCTGCCGGAAAGCTAACATACATTGAATCGCATAGCAGTTCCGAACCGAGTATTACGGAATACGAGAGAATTGATGAACTGGAAGAGGAAGCCGGATTCAAAATGCTAACTGAAGAAGACTTCACAAACGGGTTTGTATTTACCGGCGGAGGAATAGTGAACACCGAAGGAAAGGACGAACAGGGTGGCTCGCTCTTATCCTGGAAGGAGATCAGCCTTTCTTACAAAGACGGACAAGGGAAAGTGTTGTCAATTGATGCAGAGAAGGAAAGCGTATACGACATGGATCTGTCCGCAGATGCTATGGAAGTAAGAACGATTCGGGGAATAAAAGTTTACTACAATTACACTGAGATGTATCTGGTTCCGCCGTCCTATGTGCCCACAGCTGAGGAAGAAGAGAGAAATCAAAATGATCCGCATTACAACATAGCCTATGGAAGTGATGCGCCAGAGACAAACTATTTCAGTTCCCTCAGTTTTGCGAAAGACGGGGTACGATACTACATCTCCACATTTGACGATGTGAGTGCAGACGAACTTTACGTGATCGCGGAGGAACTTCTGGACTGACCAATAAGTCAGAGGGAAAAATGAGCCTGCAAATAAAAAGTCAAGGCTGAAATAATGTAACTTGAAAACTTTATACAGGCTGAATGAATGCACAAAACAAAGACCGATGGGCATCGGCCTAGGACGCTCTTCAGGAAATCATCATCAGTTCTCTGAAGATTCTGTATGTTCCAATAAATATTCTTTGACGCGTCCGTAGTAGACTCGCAGGAACTTATTGGCACCAGCTGTCATGTAAACATAGTAAGGTTTTCCCTGCGACCGCTTCTTGTCCATGAATGCATAAACAGGGTCATCCTGCGGCATTGTCTTTATCAGGACATCCATGACCTGGAACAAGGTCTTGCGCAGCGAAGCAGAACCGCGTTTACTTGTGCGGACACTCTTCTGGGCATAGGAGCCCGATTCGTTTTTTCCTGGGTCAACACCGGCAAACGCTGTCAGCGCACCTTTATGGGCAAATCGGGTCACATCCCCTATCTCAGCTATCAGCTGGGGACCAAGAGAGGTGCCGACGCCTTTCATGGCGAGCACAACAGGATACTCCGGAAGCTGTGAGGCGGTCTCGTTCATACGGGCGCGCAGTTCTTCAACAGCGGCAGATACGGTATTGACCTGAGTCACAGCCTGACGGACAAGAAACTTTGTTACTTCGTCTTTTGGGAGGACTGCAATGATGTCCCGAACCGCTTCATAGATCTCTTCCGGTTTATCCGGCTGGAAGGCATAGCCTTTCCGTCTGCACCATTTCTGATAATGCTCAGTAAATGCAGAAAGAGACATGCAGCGTATCCGGTCAACGTGCCAGTAGGTATCCACAAAGTCCACCCACTTTTGGGATCCGTCACTTCTGGCGGGGCTGTCAAAGAAGGTGTTGGCTCCGGGAAATGTCTGATCAAGAAGACTGATGAGGTTGTTTTTCATCGCGGTCTTGACCTTTGTGAAGTACCCGAACTGCCGGTTCATGGTTTTGAGTTGATTTCTTAATTCGTCCATGAGTCCATACTGTTTGAGATCGTGCCACTTGTCAAGCGTATAGCGGGCAATCTTCACAGAATCGGCTTTGTCGGTCTTGACCTTACGAAGCGAGGCATTATCAAAGTCTTTGATGAGTTTGGGATTGACTGCACTGACGAAAAGCCCCGCATCGGAGAGCCACCGCGCCATCGGCTCATGATAGCGGCCGGTATACTCCATAACGATCCGTGTATCTCCGTCAAGGGATTGAATCTCCCGGATAAGAGCATTGATCTGCGCGGAAGAATGCCGGACCTCGTGAGGACGGGAAACGATCTCTCCAAATGGGCGAAGGATCGTCACCATGCTTTTGCCTTTAGAAACATCGATACCTACAGCGTTCATAGTCCACCTCCTGAATAGTTATGACACGGTAAACGTCAGCTTTACTCATTGCCTGTTCTAACTACTGGGGTGTGACACGAATGTACCCGTGGGAAAGGGCAATTCAACCTGCATAAAACGAATGCTGCGAATGAGAAGCTGGCTGGCAGTCTCACTTGCGGACGCGAGGTCCAAGTCAAAGGACGCCATACCGTTGCTTCATCATTCTACAGCTTAAGCAATAAGATGGAAAAGGGCCTTACTGGCTGTAAGGCACCTTACCCATAAATCATTGTAGTAGCCTGTTTGATATTTTACCATTTCTCTATTCATTTCTTCTTCGAACAAAAGGATGTTCCGTGCACTGTTCACAAAGACCTTCCCAATGTTTGTCGGATACAGACGGTTGTGCTTTCTTGAAAAGAGCTGCATTCCAAACATATTCTCCATATTGCGAAGATGCCTTGAGAGAGCAGGCTGTGCGAGAAAAAAGCGATCCGCCGCTCTCGTAAGGCTTTTTTCGTCTACGATTGCGATCATGTATTTGAGTACAGCAGTATCCAGACTGATCTCATTACTATTGTCATCCATTTTTGCTGTACCTCCCGAAATTGGTCTGGAAGGTATGGATAAAGTGTCCTGCGTTGTAGTCTTTTCAATATCGAGAAGCTCCTGCACGGCAGGAGAGCTAATCGGTATATAACGGGAGTCCTGCAGACGCTGTCGGATCAGGAGACCGGCCAGATATTTTTGTGGATCTGTGAGCACATGGCCTTTCGGATATCGGATATGGACCATTTGGTATACCGGCGGATCCAGAGAAAGATAACGAACTTCCTCGCAGGGGCTCGCGTGGACCCGTGAAACGAATCCCGCTCCTGCTCCCTTACGGAGCATAGCATCTAAAAGGAACACATCATTTGACTCAAAGAATACAACAGGTTCAAATCCTGCCTCCGAGAAAAGGCTGTCGGTGATGGTGCGTATATAATGGAGATGACCCTGAAGGACAAAAGGGGTATCCCTCAAATCCTTCAGATGAACCCTTTCCCGTCCGGAAAGAGGATGAGAAACAGGGAGAACAACAAGCAGTTCATCTCTTGCAAAGGGGATATCCTCTACTTCCGCGGAGACGGGTCCTACCCCTAATGCCAGATCCGCTTTTCCGCGTAAGACTGCGGAAGGTTGGTGCAGGGCATATTGTTCGATAAGGCTCAGCTCAATATCAGGGTAGACTCTGGCGAAGCGATGAAAAATCTCACTGTAGATAATCGCAGCTCTGTTCGGAGCTGTGCAGAGACGAATGCTTTGTCTGCTTTCGCCGCTAATGGACCTCATAGTAAGGATCATACGATTCTGTTCATCGAGAATTTGCTGTGCGTAATCCAGATATACACGCCCCATTGCAGTAGGCACGAATTTCCCGCCAACTCTGAGAAAAATAGGGAATCCAAAAGTCTCCTCCCATTTTCTAATCAGTTTGTTCAGCGCAGGCTGGGTGATTCCCAAATGTGCGGCAGCGTTTGAGACGCTGCCAAAGTGCGAAACGGCAATAAGATATCGCAATTGTTTTGTGTTCATCTTTATGTCCTCCCTCTCTCATTTTACTATAACTAATCTGTTATAAAAAGAATAAATGTTTGAGAATGGTGATGACCAAAAGAATTCTTTAAAAACATATTTAAAAACATTAATTAAGGTGAAGTTGTAGAAAATACTCGAAATAATCTGACAAATAGTTCCTGCTTAAACAAATGCTATGGCTTGACCGACAAATCTGCAAGGAGAAATTTGGTATGAAAAAACTGGCTTCTATTCTGTTGACATCTGCGACGATTTTCTCATTAACTGCATGTGGCGGCGGATCTGCTTCACCCTCAACAGCAGCTCCCGAGGCTGATACGCAGCAGACAGAGACAGTAGCATCTGAAAAAGACACTGCGGCTGAAACTGCAGGCGGTATCGGATTTGTTGAGGGTGAAACACTCACAATGGTAGTCCCCGGAAAGGCGGGCGGCGGTTCCGATCTTGCGAAGCGTTATTATGCACAAGCATTGACGGACATCTACGGACTCAAGACAACTGTGACCAATTATGATTCAACACGATTGGCCACCAGATGGTGAAGGATGCGAAACCTGACGGAACGACACTGACACTGGCAACCGGAGCTCTCAATATTCAGTACATTACGGGGAATTGTGATATCGACCCCATGAAAGATTTCACACTGATCGCCTGCATGCAGGATAACGGCTATTCCGCGCTGGCGGTTCCTAAAAATGCCCCTTATGACGATTTTGCTGGCTTCGTAGAGTATGCAAAGGCTCACCCGGGAGAGATTAACGTGGGCATGCCGGCGGCTGGATCCAACACTTTCCTTTTCGGAAAGCTGACAAGCGCTACGGGGATTGAGCTAAATCCAGTAGAAATGGCATCTGAATCGGATCGTCTGACAAATCTCGCAGGCGGTTTCATAGATATCGGTGTAGTTGGCGTCGGACACGGTTATGAGTATGAGCAAGCGGGAAAACTTAAGGTAATTGGCACGGTTGCATCTGACGGAACTACGATCTCCGGCTACCCGGAAGCGCTCCCGGACAATTATAAGACATTGCAGGAGCAGGGTTTTCAGGATTGTTACTACAATGTTTATCATTATCTTCTCGGGCCCGCCGGAATGGATGAGGTGATGGTAAAAGAAATGAATGCTTCCATGAAGTCAGTCTATGAGATTACAGAAGAAGATATTTCCAAGATCGGAAATATCCCCGGATGGCATGATCTCGAAGAATCTCAGAATATTCGAGAGACAGAATATCAGGATTTGGTTGATATCAGCAAGTCAATTGGCCTGTACACACAGGGTTAATAAGCCCAAAATCGTGCTGGGAATCAACTCTCCGGGGCATGTGCTCCGGAGAACGATTAAGAATCAGCAGTCCTGACCATTCCGGTCTACTCAGAGGAGGATTATTAAATGAGAGTAAAACGGGATACGATTACCGGATTGGCGGGCCTCACGTGGTCTGTCATCTGGCTGATCCTTATACAAATGCAGACAACCCAGCCGGCCAACCTGTTGGAACCGGGGCCAAGACTCCTCCCGTATATTGGGCTTATAGTTGTTTTTCTCAGTTCACTGATGCTCGCGATAAAGGGGCTTCGTGATTGGAAGAAGGATCCAACGTCTGAGGAGCCCTACTTCCCCGAGGGTGGAAAACTTAAAGTGGCAAGAAGTTATCTTATGCTTGTGGTGACCGGAGTCCTCATGGGAATCTTTGGCTTCCTCGTTATAGCGCCGTTCTCCATATTCGCTTTTATTTACGACTTAAAGGGCAATTCAGAGGTGAAACCTCTGCAAGCAGCGGTCGTCTCTATTTTGGTAACAGCAGGACTCTATGCAATGTTTGTCTACGGTTTCAAAGTAAAACTACCGGCAGGAATACTGTTTAATTAGGAGGTATGAGAATGGGTCTTTATTTATCCGCATTATTGCTCTGCCTGAAGCCTTTGAATCTCTTAATGATCTTTGCCATGGTGTGTCTGGGAATCGTCTTTGGCGCGATTCCAGGGCTGAGCGCCACACTTGGTATTGCGTTGCTTCTTCCGGTAACTTTCGGGCTTTCTACGGAAACATCATTTATCCTGCTCCTCGCAATCTGGATCGGAGGCGTTTCCGGATCCTTCATCTCCGCAGTACTGATCGGAATTCCGGGATCATCATCCTCCATTGCCACATGCTTTGACGGCTATCCCATGACGCTGAAAGGTGAGTCAAACAAAGCTCTTGCCGTCGGAATTACAGCCTCGTTTCTTGGCACATTTTTCTCAGTCATCCTGGCGACCATTCTCTCTCCCATCATCGCTGATTTCGCATTGACGCTGGGACCTTGGGAATATTTCTCCCTTTGCTTCTGTGCGATCACACTGGTGGCAACTCTTTCAAAAGGCAATATCTGGAAAGGTCTGATGGCAGCCGGACTCGGACTGATGCTCGGATGCATCGGCATGGATCCGATCAACGGAACGCAGCGTTTTGTTTTCGGAAATCCCAACCTGTCCTCCGTCATTTCCACAGTCGCCCAGATGCTTGGTATGTTCGCTATGTGCCAGATCATTCGCGACTCGGCAAGAGGAGAAGCCAAGATGCCCGAAGCGAGTGCTTATTCCTGTAAAGGATTCGGTATAAGGATCAAGGACTATTTTGAAAATATCCGCGTGATACTCTTCTCCTTCATAGTGGGACTGTGGATCGGCTTCCTGCCCGGTATGGGCTCCGGTATTTGGAACATGGTCGCTTACGGTTACGCTAAGAGTACCAATAAGAGCAAGACTCCGTTCGGTGAGGGAAATCCGACAGGTATCTGGGCTTCTGAAACAGCAAACAACGCCTCTCTTGGCGGCGCCTTGATCCCAATGATGGCATTGGGGATTCCCGGAGACGGCATTACGGCGATGTTGATCGCTGCGCTGACGATCCACGGTCTGCAGGCCGGCCCTCTTTTTATGTCCAGTCAGCCGGATCTTGCGATGCTGATATTTGCATGCGTACTTGTTGCAGCGGTCGTCACCTTTATAGTGCAGGCCATCACTAAGAACTGGTTTGTCTATATCCTTCGTATCCCTTATCATTTCCTGTACTCGGTTATTCTTATCATCGCATATATCGGAGGCTACGGAATATCGAACACCATGTTTAATATCTACGTTATGCTCGCATTGTGCTTGCTGTCGCTCTTTATGTCCATAGGCGGGCTGCCTACAAGCCCTCTGGTGCTGGCTTTCATTCTCTCATCTAAACTCGAGGGGTATTTCAGAAGGGCCATTAGCATGGATAAAGGAAGTTATGCGTCTTTCTTCACGCGACCGCTTTCACTGGCATTACTGGTTCTTGACGCGTTTTGTGTCGTGTGGCCGAGCCTCTCTGAATATCTTAAGAAGCGCAGAAAAATTGCGGCTAATAAGTAAAAGTATAGAAATGAAAAAGGAAACTGATGATTGTTTAGTGAGGGAAACAGTCCATGAAGATTAATGAAGGCACTGCAGGTTTTAATTACGAAGATCAGATCCGTTTCACCAGAGCTGTGTTTTATAACTTTCGAACAATTCCGCTTCCCAAGCCCTTCCGCGATGCGACGGGCGGAATGGGTGTCAACATCCCGGAACAGGGATATTTAGAACTGTACGACGATACAGGTGCCTGCGCTCATTACGCTGTATCAAGAAACTTTGTAAGTACTATGCTGCCTCGGATACTTAACGGAGAAAAGAAGAGTTTCCGCGCATGGAAGCACGAGCAACACTGGAAGATTCGGAATACGGGCTTCCAGAGTGGAGATGCCGTAAATGTGGGGACACTTGAACTCATGATGCTGGACCTTCTCGCCCAAAGGGCCGGAAAGGCTATTCACCGTTTCCTTGGCGCCGACAAAGACTGGGCTGCCGCTTATAAAGGCGGCGGGTCCATCATCCGGGAGGACGAAGAACTGGTGGAAGAAATGTGCCGCTATGCCGAAGAAGGGACAGCTACCGTAAAGTTTAAGGTTGGATCCTCACACGGAGAAATGGGTGAAATCCTTGACATGGAGCGAGACTTGAGGCGCATTGAAAAAGTGAAAACTGCTCTTGCAGGCAGATGCCGTATAGCTGTTGACTGCAACCAGAAATTCACGGTGGATCAGGCGGTAGAGTTTTGCCGTCTTGCAGAGCCCTTCGACCTGGAATGGGTGGAAGAACCGATCCACAGCGCAGACTACAACGGGATCAAAAAAATGAAGGACATGGGAGTAAAACAGAAACTATCTGCCGGAGAATCCATGCGCGTGTATTATGCCTATGAGCCTTATGTAGAGAAAGGGATCGACATTCTTCAGCCGTCGCTAGGCCGCATGAGCCGGATCGACGACCTGTTAAAGATCAGGGATCTGTGCCGCGAGAACGGCCTCGAATTCCAGTCCGGAGGACGAGGTGCCTATAATGCCTATTTTGGCGCGCTTTACGGAAAAAATGAGCGAATTGAATTCCTTGCTCCTATCTCTGAACCGGTACACGAACTCATGCTGAATGTTCCGGTATTTAAAGACAGCCGCTTCACACTGCGGTCAGATATTCCCGGCATGCCGGTGCGTATGGACCTGAAAAAAATGGAAAAACTGGGGTATCTGGAATCTGTCGGCTATTTCCAGGCCTGACTTAAGAGGTAAATAATGAATACAGACTTTATCAAAGGAGTTGTGGTTCCGATCATTACAGTCATCGACAAGGAAGAGAAGATCGATGAGGAAGGGATGCGCAGGCAGGTGGATTTTGTCATTGACGGTGGAATGCATGGTATCCAGGCGTTCGGGTCGAATGGCGAGTTCTACCAGATCGAGGAAGATGAGATGGAGCGCGGCCTGAAGATCATGGTGGATCAGGCGGCCGGCCGTGTACCTGTCTATTTTGGGATCGGCGCGATCAGTACCCGCAAGTGCGTGCGCATTGCGAAAATGGCTGTCGCAAACGGGGCATCCTGTGTATCCATTCTGCAGCCCATGTTCTTAAAGCCCACTGCGGAGGAGCTTTACACGCATTTTAAGACGATCGCAGAGGCGATTCCGGAAACACCGGTGCTCATCTACAATAATCCCGGACGCGTCGGATACGGTATTTCAGCCGACATGATCGACCGTCTGGCGCACACGGTTCCCAACATCGTCGGCATGAAAGATACTTCCGGTGACATCACTCTCACGGAAGAGTGCGTAAGACGCTGCCGCGATATTGATTTTAAGGTATTCGGAGGGAAGGACACTCTTCTGTACGCTTCCATGTGTGTAGGAGCTGTCGGCGGTGTATGCACCGCAGGTAATTTTATGCCCGGCCTGATAGGGGATGTTTATGAAAAATATGTGGCAGGGGATATAAAGGGCTCTCTGGAAGCACAGTTCAAACTCAATCCCGTTCGTCTTTCGATGGACGGCGTGTCCTTCCCGGTAGCGGCTAAGGATATTGCAAATCTGCGGGGGCAGAATGTCGGAGATCCTCATCTGCCCAACCTTCCCACGGCGGAAGGGCCTGTCCTCGATAAGATCAGGAAAGCAATGGAAACGACTGGACTGCTTTGATCCATTTCAAAGCCGCAGATTGACTGCGTACTCAGCGGAAAAAAACGGCAACAAAAGACACAGTTTCATTACAGGAGGAAAATCATTATGAAAATCGGTTTGATCGGACTTGGCATCATGGGTAAGCCCATGGCAAAGAACATTCTTAAGGGCGGCTTTACAGATCTGCTCGTCAGCGACCTCAACCAGGCGGCTGTAGACGACGTTGTTTCCTGCGGCGCCAAGCAGGCAACCAACAAAGAGATCGGCGAGACATGCGACGTCGTTCTGACCATGCTCCCCAACTCCCCTCATGTAAAAACTGTTATGCTCGGTGCGAACGGTGTATCTAATTACATGAAAGAGGGACAGGTATTCATCGACATGAGCTCCATTAACCCTGTCGCGAGCAAGGAGATCGCTGCAGAGCTGGCTAAGAAGGGCGTTGAGATGCTCGACGCGCCCGTATCCGGCGGCGAGCCCAAGGCTATCGACGGAACACTTTCCTTCATGGTAGGCGGCAAGCAGGAGATCTTCGACAAGTTCAAACCCCTCCTTGAGACCATGCGCGCTTCTATCGTCCGATGCGGCGAAGTTGGCGCAGGCAACACTACAAAGCTCGCCAACCAGATAGTTGTCGCATGCAACATACAGGCAGTAGCGGAAGCTTTCACGATGGCGCAGAAGGCAGGCGTAGATCCCAGCTTGTCCTTGAGGCGATCAGAGGCGGCCTGGCAGGCTCCACAGTTATGGACGCAAAGGGCCCGATGATGATCGAAGGCAATGATAAGCCCGGTTTCAAGATCGACCTACACATCAAGGACCTGAACAATGCACTTGACTGCGCGCACAGCGTAGGGGCTCCCGTTCCCATGACAGTAGCGGTTCAGGAGATCCTGCAGTGGATGCACAGCCACGAGGGCGGCCAGAAGGATCACAGCGCGATCGCGCAGTATTATGAGTACCTGACCGATATCAAGATCGGCAGATAATACTGATTTTAGACCAACAACGTACAATATCACGCTATGTGATACGAAAGGGCTTTTTGGATGTTTTTGATTTAGACAAAAAGAAGCGGACAATGGTGGTGAATTCCTCATTTTTTGGGAACTACAGGCTTGTTAAACCGCGTTTTCTAGAGACTGCTGTCATGTCCATGGTTGTTTGCATTCCCTGCAAACGATCTCGGATACGCGGTGACTATACTTGTATAGGGCTTCTTTGAAGGATATTTTGTTTTGGAATGCGATCTGAATTTATTGGAACACTGCAAAGGCAGAGATCAATCCCGAGAAGATGTTTGCGATTGCATGAATGCACCATCCGGGCAGGATGGACCCGCCTGCCTTCTTTTCGTTTGTGTATCCCATGAGCCATCCAATGAGCCCGGTAAAAAGAACGATCATGATTGCTTTTACTATTCCGGTTAAAGAAAAGAACATGATTCCATGCAAAACCCCGAACAGAACTGCCTGTATCATATTTCCTGCCGCAAATCCTGCCCGGTCTGCAATTCTTTTCAGGAAAAAGCCTCTGAACAGGATTTCCTCAGGAAGCGCTGTGTTGAAAACCGCATATACTAGCACGGCCGGTATTGCATTGACTCCAAGTCCCGAGAACTCCGATGTTGCTGTTTTAACGCTCCTGAGGGAATAAAGCACATAAATCGATACAAGTAAAAAGACGGCGGATATGCCGGCCACCCAAAGCAAAGGCTTGCGCCATTCCCTGTCATTCGGTCTTTTAAGCCCAATCCATGTAAGAAAACGGCACTCTCCTCTTGCTGTTATAAACCACCATATAAACGGAATCATCGCAAACAGGATGATCTGGAGCGCACTGTTGATTACTTTAGAAATCAATAAATTCATGATTGTCTGTCTCCTCTATAAGATGTTCTTTGTTTCCTCATAACATATTTCAGCTTTGGCACCTCAACTGTCTCCTCGATCTCAAATCCATGTTTTTCGTAAAGCCGTATTGCTTTTTGATTGTAATCAAAAACCGTCAAGGTAATGCTCCTGATATGCCTATTCTTAAAAAGGAGCCCCATAAAGCCTTTCAGCGCCTCTGTCCCAAGACCCATTCCCTGTTTTTGAGGATCTATCAGGAACCTTCCAATATGTATATTATTCTCGTCGATTCGGATTTCCTGTATTACACCAATAAAGTCTTCTTCACGAAAGATTGAGAATAAATGATCGAGTTCTGCAATCTTATCACAGGTCAATGCGAACGGGACCAGCGGCCCCATCCATTGCTCCTGGAATTCCTGTCCCTGTTCATTCGACCATTTACACAAAAGTGATGCGTGTCCTGTATCAATTCCTTCCTTAAAACGAATACTCATATACCCTCCATTTATGCATATAATATATATTCATATAAAACATAGACCAACCGGCTAATAACGTCAGCAGATGGTGAACATTTCTATTTGGCGAACGAACCTCTTTTCCAAATCGTCATCGTTTGATTTCCGTTGGTAATAAAAACGTATAATATTTTTAACTTGAAGAAAACAAGGCTGTTTAATATGCCATTTACTATCGAAATGAAAGCCTGCTCACATACGAGAGACAAATAAATGCCCCACATTATGTTTAGATTCCAAAAATACACTGCTCCCGTAAAACGAATTTCCTTTTTCCTGTTGACGATTCTGTTCATCCTGACGCTTACTGCCTGCGCAAACGACAGAATCAGGAAAAAAGCGGAGAGCGGCGCACTGGCTTACTATCAGAATAAGTATGGGGAAGCCGTCGAAATTCTTTCTTCCAAAGAATGGGGTTTTACGACTGCTATCTTGCCTACTAAAATCCATCAGCTGGCTTTTACATTGTCCGACGGAAACACGGTTCTCTGGGATCGCGAAACACAGCAGTATGCCGACACACGCCAGGCACAGGAGGTCCTGAATGCGATGCAGGAAATATTGCTCTGGCCAGCCATAAAGGAAACCCTTGGGGAGGATCTCCTCGTTTCAGGCTATACGGTTACCATGTCTGTGTTTGAGAGTTACGCTGAGAACTACGGCGTTTCTGCCTTTACGGAGTATTACGACGGCGACATACGCGTTTTTGCAGAGTCGGAAAGGCCTTCGCTGATGGCGTGCAGTATTGTGATCAGGGAGCCTTTGGACGACGACGAGCAAGGGACGGCTTTTAAGACGCAGGTAGAGTTGCTTCATCAAAAGCTCACGCCCTTTTTTTCCGGAAAGAACAGCAAAGTCTGCGTTCTGTCACGTGACTACACTGGAGAACTGGTTCAGTATCAGCAGATATACAGTCCGGAAGGTAACTGGCTGGTGCGCGGGATCGGCAGACTTGATTTTGACGGTGCTGTACACTGGACCGAGAATATCTATATCGAGACGATACCGGGTGTGTGGATGACAAGCAGCGAGGAGGACTTTGTGCTGCAGCCCGGCGACCTTGTTCCGGAACAGATCGGTACCGGCGCAGATCTTCAGAAAATACTGGACGCGCGCTATAAGGCGCTTCCGATGGAAGCGGAAGAGAACAAAGAGGGCGGCTATCATGCGCCAGATAAGCAGCATTGCTCCAAAGAAGTAGTAGAAGACCTGGCGGGACCTGTATACAGACTTATCTGGTCGGATCGCGCGAGAGCAGCGCAGGATGAGTATGGGCGGCTGGACGTTTGTGTTTATTTTGAGCCGGATATAGCAAAAACCGCGAATCAACTCTGGTATTTCCCAGAAAGTGACGAAGATGCGTTTGGGCTGCATCCGGTCATGGCTAGTGCAGCTGAGCCTAACACGGGGGTGTTCGGGAATCTAACTGACGGTGCTCTGTACTGCTTTGGAAACGACCGGCGCCCGGAATAACGTGTACCTACGTGAGGTCAATTCTGCAGATCAGAAGTGAATAATCGTTTCCCCCATGTTCTGCGAACAAAAAACATAAGTGATGTCGTTGCCTGGGCAAGAATATGCAGATATTCCGGACTCAAAGTGCGCTCAACGCCTGCAAGGTGGAGCGGCATTGTTTCCGGATATGGCCCAGTGGAAAGCTGCGCTCAGCGGAAAACGATTCCGTGGAATCGTCTTCAACCGAAACAGTTGAACCGTCTTCCGATAATTCATCTACTAAAGCATCAATTCACAAAGACGAAACAGGCGGTGATTTCTATACGTTTGATCAGGGAAGCTTTATTCTGACAGACAGCTGGGATAAATACGACGCTCAGTCAACGGACGCCAAGCTGTTTTTTGTACCAGAAGACTATAATGGTGTCGGAATTCCTGATAACATCTCCGTGGAATACGGCACAAACAGATACGCAAAAGATGATGCGGCTGCGTTTGGAGAAGCGAGTTTGGCCCAGCTATCGCAGCAGACAAAAGGAAGTCTGACGGGAGACATAACGGCCTCCGGAATTACCTCTGACAAGGGGGAGTCTGTTCTGGTTTTCAGCTTTTCTACGGAAGACAGGCAGATCACTCAGTATTATATCTGTGGAGATCAAGAGCACATTTTAATTTATGAAATGAATTTCAGCAGCTCCTCTGAATGTGATGAAGTGGCACGAACCATCATGAACACATTTGAGTGGTCGAATCGCGATTAAAGGATAGACAGAGCGGTTGAATGCTCTTCTTTATGTATCTGTGTTCATGTAGGTACAGCGTCATAGAGCAATGGTTTATTGAGCTATCACGAAGGAATGAAGGCCACCGAAAGCAATCACAGGGAACGCTTACGTGTACGTGCTGCCGTCCGCGTCGATGTCCGACTATGATTACGACGCCTTTGTCGACGCCCTTGTTTGTCGCCCTCACCGAAACAGGAGTATCTGCCAGGTTGAATGTGGCACGTCTGACGTCCGTTCCTGATGGGGGGATCTATTATCTATTCTCCGAGGAGAGACCTTGGAGTTTCGTGGACGACGACATATGTGAACGTCATGTAGATGTGCACGTGCACTACTCGGGTACGTTCGATTATTTCATTGACGAAAGGGAGCCGGATCAGAATCAGATTAAACAAGAACAGATTAACCAATCAGGAGGTACAAATGGATAACTTATCAAACACGACCGGTCGTAAGAGGATGGGCATCTTCGACATCATCGCCGCAATCTTACTTGTCATCATGGGAGCAATGCTTTTGAACGTGGATGTCAATGCGAAGCACGGTGCAAGCGAGGTGATCCTTCAGGCATTGAAGTTCCTCATCGGACTCGTCCTCGGCATGCCTGCTCTCGTTCTGATTCGCTGTTTTGAAATAGATACGCATGTGGCATCATGCAACCCAAGTCTGGAGTATTGAGTACATCATTACGGATACAGGAAAGCAATTTTTTAAAAAAGATATCATCCGGCTGGAAGAAATGCTGCAAAATGCAGAGAAAATGAAGGAGGCATCTTATGAAGACAACTGTTAAAAAAGGTTTTTTTGGATACACATAAGGAAGAAGAATGGCTGAATGAACAGGGACAAAACGGTTTATTTCGTTACAGCTATATCTCAGTTCATGCAGGGAATGATCATGCTGGTGTATGCACTGCACTGTGTACAGCAAAGAAGCTTTCTGTTTTTGTATCCCCATTGAAGTGTTTGCCGGGCGTTAGTAAACAGGGGATAGTATAAAACGAGAGAGTTTTCAGGAGGAAATAAGTGATTAAACAAATATCAATTTTTGCTGAAAACAAAAAGGGCTCGATGCGCGAAATTACCAGAGTATTGGCGGAACAGGGAATAAGTATACTTGCGCTTGTGACCAACGATAGCGCCGAGTTTGGAATTGTGAGGATGGTCGTGTCAAACCAGGAGTTGGCTTTTGATGTGTTAAAGAAGGCTGGTTATATGGTTCACGCTGATACGGTGATAGCAGTGAAAATTGGCGACGAACCGGGCAGTCTGGATCGATTGCTGCTTGAACTCTTGGAGAGCAATGTTAATGTAGATTATCTTTACATGTCATATGACAGAAATAATGCTGTACCTATCGCAGTGATAAAGACACCGGATATCTATGAGGTGGCAGAGTGTCTGACAGCTCGCGGTTGCAAACTCCTGTGCAGAGGAGAGACAGGTTTAAAGCGGACATACTAAAAATATTTTTAGATACATTGTATTATGGAGGAATGAGACATGCAGAGAAAAGGAATCTTAACCACTGTGGGCATTATCCTGAACCTTGCCCTTTTAGCAGGCTGTGGCGTCGCATCAGGCGGGTCGCCAGATTCGGTGGAAGGCAGTTCCGTGGACTCGTCTTCAATCGAAACAACTAAACCGTCTTCCGATGACTCATCTGCCAAAATATTGGATCGCGAAAGTGAAACAGATGGCGATATCTATACGCTCAGCCATGGGAGCTTTTTTTTGATAGACAGCTGGGATAAATACGACCCTCAGTCGACGGATGCTAAGTTGTTTTTTGTGCCGGAAGACTATAACGGTATAGGGATTCCTGATAATATCTCAGTAGAATACGGCACAAACAAATATTCAAAAAGTGATACGGGCGCGTTTGGTGAAGCAATTATGGCACAGCTTGCACTGCAGACAGGAGGAAGGCTGTCGGGGGACATAACAGCCTCCGGAATTACCTCTGACAAAGGGGAGCCTGTTCTGGTTTTCAACTTTTCTACGGAAGACAGGCAGATCACTCAGTATTATATCTGTGGAGATTATGAATACATTTTAGTTTACGAAACAAATTTCAGCGGCTCCTCTGAAAGTAATGAAGCTGCTCAAACCATCATGAACACGTTTGAGTGGTTGAATAGCGATTAAAGGAAAGACAAAATGACCGGCTGGCTTCTGCTTCAAAAAGCATCAGGAGAAAAAAGCAATAAAATTTCTTAGCATAGTGGCTCCATAAGGTGTCAGAATCGATTCGGGATGGAACTGAACACCGTAAATTTGATATGCTCGATGTTTGACAGCCATTATTTCGTTATCTTCCGTCCAGGCAGTTACATACAGACACTTTGGAAGTTTGTCTGCCGGAACAATAAGAGAATGATATCGTGCAACTTCTGTCACCTGAGGGATGCCTTTAAATAAAAGGCATCCCTCGTCGAGATGAACCCGTGAGGTTTTTCCATGCATGAGGTGTTCTGCATGAGAAATCTCTGCACCGAACGCCTGGCAGATAGCCTGGTGCCCAAGGCAGACACCGAGAATAGGAACATTCGTTTTAAGAGCTTCTATAACTTCAATCATAATCCCTGCGTTTTCCGGACGGCCGGGACCGGGAGAGAGAATAATTTTTTCGGGATTAAGCGCCTTTATCTCCTCCACGGTCATCTCGTCATTACGGATCACTCTGATGTCCGGGGTGAGTTCCCCGATCATTTGATAAAGGTTATAAGAGAAACTATCATAATTATCAATTAAAAGAATACTCATTCCAACTCCTGTGCAGCTTCTAGAGCTTCTATTGTGGCTTTTGCCTTATTCAGGCATTCTTCAAATTCTCTTTCAGGCACCGAATCAGCTACAATTCCTGCGCCGCTTCTCACAAAAACGGTTCTGTTTTTCTTATAAGCGATTCGAATCGCGATGCCTGTATCCATATTGCCGGTGAAACCTATATAACCGATGGCCCCCCCATATATACCCCTTCTGCTGTTCTCTAGCTCTGCAATTAACTGGTAAGCTCTGATTTTAGGAGCACCGGAGAGGGTACCTGCGGGAAGTACTGCTTCAATGGCGTCAATTGCGTCACGGTCATCAGCAAGTTCCCCTCGGATTGTTGAGCCGATATGCATGACATGAGAGAAACGTTCGATTGAATGAAGCTGTTCGACGCGGACAGTACCAAATTTGCATATTTTGCCCAAGTCATTTCTGCCGAGATCTACGAGCATATCATGTTCAGCTAATTCTTTTTCATCGCTCAGAAGTTCTTTTTCAAAACGAATATCTTCTTCCGGATTCTTCCCTCTCGTTCTAGTGCCTGCGAGCGGGAAGGTGCGGACCTCGTTGCCCTGGACCTTTACCAGAGTTTCGGGAGACGCACCGGCCACCTCTACATCAGTCCCTGCAAAAAAGAACATGTAAGGAGAAGGGTTGACAGTGCGTAAGATGCGGTAGGTATTTAGGAGACTTCCTTCGAAACGCGCAGATAACCTGTTTGAGAGTACAATCTGGAAGACATCACCTTCCCGAATGTACTCTTTTGCCTTTTCAACCATATTGCAAAACTGATCTTTGCTAAAAAGCGGAACAAACGGACTCATGATCTTGCCGGGGATATATGGAGCAATGGCGCCTTTCTTCTGGAAAAGACGGGCGATGCGGTGAAGTTCGTTAAACGTTTTGACATAATTTGTCCTATAGTTGTTTAGACGTATATTGGCAATCAAGATGATCTTTTGACGAAGATGGTCAAAAGCGATCACCTTATCGAAAAGCATGAGATCCATATCTTTGAGGGATTCGGTGTCGTCGATTTTCCGTCTTGCCGTTGGCTCGGAGTAGCCGAAATAGTCAAATGAAAAGTACCCCACAAGTCCGCCGGTAAAGGGAGGAAGATCCTCTAATACGGGGCTTTTGTAATCGCTCAAAAGCTTTCGGAGTTCTGCGGAAGGATTCTCGGTATCAAACTGAAAGCTGCCGATTTTCATACGCCCATCCTTGCATGTGATTTCCATTATGGGATCAAGCCCCAGAAACGAGTATCTTCCCCATGTCTCATCGACCTTGGCTGATTCAAGCAGAAAGCAGTGCTTTGAGGCGCCCATTAGCATTCGAACGACTTCTATGGGCGTTGTAAAATCTGACAGGATCTCACAATACAAAGGCATAATGCTATACTTTCCGGATTCTGCAAATTCTTGTACTACTTTTATTCCGGGTTCAATTCTCATAAGGCACCTCCATTCCGTATCCGATAAATCGTTATTGTAAACAATATCAAATATACAGGGTTTCAACTAACACTATAAGAACACCCATCGTTTGCAGGCTGTTAGTTTACTCGTGATAAAGTTTCTACAAAGAGGACAAAGAGAAGTAATTTGCCACTATTAACAGATAGGCTGCGTGTTTTCTAATTTTTATGGGGGTGTAGATGGAGAATTTAATGTTTTGCTACCAGTGCCAGGAAGCGGCCGAAGGAACAGGCTGCACAAAAGAAGGAGTCTGCGGCAAGAACCCGGAAACGGCGGCCATGCAGGATTTGCTGGTATATGTGACGAAAGGTCTGGCGTGTGTCGTGACACAGCTTTATGTAGAAGGAAGAAACGTCGACCTCAAGACCTGTCATCTTATTACACAAAATCTTTCTATGACATTAACTAACATGAACTTTGACAGTAGAGTCATTGCCGGGCGGGTGGAAAGAACACTTTCTTTAAAAAGGAGGCTCCTCGCCCGGGTTGAAAACCAAAACGGGCTTTGTGAAGCGGCAATTTGGGATGGGAACAAAAAGGATTTTAGAGATAAAGCACGGTCCGTCGGCATCACGGCAACATGTGACGAAGATACTCACAGTTTGAAAGAGTTGATTACTTACGGGCTCAAGGGGCTTGCTGCATATGTTAGAAATGCAAACGCTTTACGTAAAGAAGACAGGGAACTTGAAGCGTACATACAGTCAGCATTGGCAAGAACGCTAGACGATGAGTTGAGCGTAGAAGGTCTTATCGATCTGGCGTTACAAACAGGGGAATATGGTTTAAAGGGGATGGCTCTTTTGGACCAGGCAAACACAGCCGCTTATGGAAATCCGGTGCTCTCGACAGTTGACATCGGCGTTAGAGATCGCCCCGGCATCCTTGTATCGGGGCATGACCTGCGGGACCTGGAAATGCTGCTTGAACAAACCAAAGGGATGGGGGTGGATATATATACTCATTCGGAGATGCTTCCGGCTCATTATTATCCTGCGTTTAAAAGATACCCGCATTTAGTTGGAAACTACGGGAATTCCTGGTGGCAGCAAAAAGAGGAGTTTGACAAATTTCATGGACCCATCTTGATGACATCAAACTGCATTGTACCGCCGGCCGAAAGTTACCAAAACAGATTATGGACGACCGGAACAGCAGGTTTTCCCGGCTGCACGCACATTGCAGGAAATTACATAGATAAAAAGGACTTTTCGGGCATCATCACACAGGCTCTTAAGAGTCCTCCCCCTGAGAAAATCGAGACCGGATCAATTGAGGGAGGCTTTGCGCACAGGCAGGCTATTGCTCTTTCTGAGCTTATCATTGATGCCGTAAAGGCAGGTAAAATTCGAAAATTTGTAGTAATAGCCGGCTGTGACGGACGTATGAAATCCAGGGAATATTACACTGAATTTGCGAGGCGTTTGCCGGGTGACGCCGTAATTTTGACAGCAGGCTGTGCAAAATATAGGTTTAATAAACTGGATCTGGGATATATAGACGGAATTCCGCGCGTTATTGATGCCGGACAATGTAACGACGCCTATTCCATTGCGCTGATCGCACTAGCCTTAAAAGATACCTTCAGGTTGAAAGATATTAACGACCTTCCAATTGTCTACAATATTTCCTGGTATGAGCAAAAAGCAGTGCTGGTGCTTTTGAGCCTGCTATACCTTGGAGTAAAGAATATCCGCATGGGGCCGACACTCCCAGCCTTTTTGTCTCCTGGCGCGATGAGGGTGCTGGAGGAACGGTTTGGCATAACCGGAATAGGTTCCATTGAAGAAGATCTGGAATTGGTTATAAAAAATTAAAAATTCGGTGCCGGACCCGCAAGTGAGCGGGACGGCACCGATTGGGGTAAGAAGGTGTATTAGCAATTGTTAATAGTTTTCCGCGAGTAACTCGAAATAACTTTGAGGGTGATCGCAAACAGGACAAACATCAGGGGCTTTTGTGCCGACAATGATATGACCGCAGTTTCTGCACTCCCAGATTTTGACGCTGCTCTTTTCGAATACTTGGTTAGTTTCAACATTATGAAGCAGAGCGCGATATCGTTCCTCGTGGTGTTTTTCGATGGCAGCAACGCTGCGAAACTTCTCGGCCAGTTCGTGAAAACCCTCTTTGTCTGCTGTTTTTGCGAAACCGTCGTACATATCGGTCCACTCGTAATTCTCGCCTTCCGCAGCAGACTTCAGATTTTTTGCAGTGTCACCGATTCCGCCAAGCTCCTTGAACCACATTTTTGCATGCTCTTTTTCGTTTTCCGCGGTTTTCATAAAGAGAGCGGCGATCTGCTCATAACCTTCTTTTTTTGCCTTGGAAGCAAAATAGGTGTATTTATTTCTGGCCTGGGATTCCCCGGCGAAAGCGGCTTCAAGATTTTTTTCGGTCTGCGTTCCCGCATAGGGGCTTTCCTCTTTTACCGGATCAAATACGTTTTTTTTATGACATATGGGACATTCTGCCGGAGCGGAATCTCCTTCATAAACGTAGCCACATACTTTACATACATATTTTGACATATAACATATCCTTTCTTTTATTACTAACAAGTTGTCTGTCTGATAAGGATAGTAGCATATTCAAAATTTAAATTATATAAGAATATTATCTGAATATCGGATAATTTTAGAGGCGTTGCAACAATGATTACAAATAGCAAAATGATTTCTGTTTCCGGTTTGCCGGTGGCTCTTTCCAACAAAATAGTTAATAAATGCGTGGTTAAAAAGGAACTACTTCATTGGCATAGCGGAGTAGAACTTTTCTGTGTTCGCAGTGGCTGCGTTCACTGCAGAGTAAATGAATCTATTTTTAAACTTATGAAGGGCGAATTCTGCTTTATTAACGCAAAGAGTCTTCACCGTGTGTACAGTGAAAGCGAAGAGGCGGGGGAACTTGATGTGCTGATGATTGATCCGGATTTTTTTTCCGGAAACAAAAAAATATATGAGGACTATGTTTTGCCCGTTGTGGACAGTCAGGAATTTTCGCATGTTCGAATCGACATACACAATAAAGAAATCTATCAATTGTCAGGTATATTTGACGCGGTTTGCAATACGATAAGGGAAAACGAAGAAGCTTATGCCCTTGATGTAGCAGGATATATATATATGATTTTCAGAAGATTGCATCTTATGTATTTAAGCCGGGAGAGTGCCCCGGTCTCTTATAACAGAGATATACTGCTGCTAAGGAAAATGACGGATTATATCAAAGAGAACCACATGGAGCACATCTGCCTTGATGACATTAGGAGAGCGGCAGGCATAAGCAGATCAAAATGCACTGCAATATTTAAGAAATATTGCGGGAAACCGCCCATTGCGTTTCTTAACAACTATCGGCTGAACGTAGGTGCAAAGCTGCTCCTTACAACAGACGAAACGATCGCTGATATTGCTAACGAATGCGGCATCGGGGAGCAAAGTTATTTTGGCAAGATGTTCCGTAAAGAATACGGGAGCGCGCCGTCCCAGTGGCGGAACAAAAACAGGCAGCAGAGCAAACAGGTTCTTGCCGATGCTATTTAGGCGCGGAAGAGCGGTGCATCAGTTGAGCAGCAGGACCTGAACGGATCTGGGCGCCAAAATATGACATCGGCCGCCGTTTATGTCTTCTCGGGGAACATCCGAAGCGGTGTCGAAAACGATGCGGAAGGATCGCCCGTGAGGCAGTTTCGGGAGGAGGAGGAGCTGCTCTTCCCAATAAACATTAATTGCGAGGAGAATGACATCGTCTTTTGCTGCGCACACGTCGCATCCGGAACCACAGGAAGCCGGAAGCGGCGCACAGGTCTCTTTACAACCGGCGTATAGGATCCCAAGTGCTTTGGATAGGGAAGAAGGCTCAATAACAGAGATTTCAGGAAAACCAAGCGAACACTCCCCGCATTTTCTCCGGATTATAGGGTGGGCTCTCCGGAAGGTAAGCAGGGCCTGCACGTGATCGTGGAAAAAACGGTTTTTCTCAAGATCTTCCCAATTCAGCCAGGACGTTTCATTGTCCTGGCAGTACGCGTTATTGTTTCCGCCCTGGGAATTCATGAATTCGTCACCAGAGAGGATCATTGGCGTTCCGCGGCTCATAAGCAGCACGGCAATCGCGTTGTACATGAGTTTTAAGCGAAGTCTCTTAATCCCCTCATCTTCTGTCTGCCCTTCTGCGCCACAGTTCCAACTTCGATTGTCATCGACACCGTCCGTATTATTCCATCCGTTTGATTCATTATGCTTATGTGCATATGAGTATAAGTCATTCAGAGTAAAACCATCATGACAGGTGAGGAAGTTTACAGACGCTCCGGGACCTCTCTGTCCGGGGTCGTAGATATCCCGGGAGCCGGTTATCCGATCGGCTGCCCTCTTCCAAAGACCGTAGTCTCCTTTCAGAAAATCCCGCAGCTCATCCCGGTAAAGACCATTCCACTCGGCCCAGCGTCCGCGGTAGCCGAAGCCGCCGATCTGATACAAGCCTCCCGCGTCCCAGGCTTCTGCAATCAGCTTCACATCAGAAAGGATGGGGTCACAGGCAAGCCGCTCCAATACGGGAGGGTTTGTCATGGGAGACCCGTCTTCATTTCTTCCCAGAATGCTTGCCAGATCAAACCGGAAGCCGTCGACATGGTACGCAGCGGTCCAATAGCGCAGGCTGTCCAGGATCAGATCCTGAACTATCGGATGGTTACAGTTTACGGTGTTGCCGCAGCCGCTGAAATTAAGGTATTTTCCGTCCGGTGACAAAAGATAATAAATCCGGTTGTCAAATCCCTTAAAAGAAAAGACGGTTCCGTCTTCATTCCCCTCGGCTGTGTGATTGAAAACAACGTCCAGGATACACTCTATATCATTGTCGTGAAGTTCCTTGATGAGAGTTTTAAGTTCTTCGCCTTCCCGATTAAACTCGGGAGTCGACGCGTAACTGGTATTAGGCGCAAAAAAACTGACCGGGTTGTAACCCCAGTAGTTTAGGAGCCGTTGTTCGCCATAATACCGTTCACCTGCGCTCTCGTCGAACTCGAAGACCGGCATCAGTTCAACAGCGTTTATTCCTAGTTTTTTTAAGTAAGGGATTTTTTCGATCAGACCTTGAAAAGTACCCGGCGCTGACACCCCGGAGGAGGGGTGCTTTGTAAAACCGCGGACGTGGAGTTCATAGATCACCAGGTCTTCCATTTTTAGATGGGGAAAATGGTCCGTTCCCCAGTCAAAAGTATTGCGGACCACTCTGGCCTTATAAAACCCCGGGTTTTTAGTTCCCCAGACACTTTGTCCTGTGACCGCCCGCGCGTAAATGTCAAGCAGAATGTTCGAGGGATCAAATAAGAGACCTTTTTCGGGGGCGTAGACGCCATCCACGCTGTAGGCATATTCAAACTCACTGATATCCAGACCGAATACGATCATAGACCAGACCCTGCCAATTCGGTACTTTTCCGGGAAAGGTACCCTCGCATAGGGAGTTGTCTGGCCGCGGTGGAACAAAAGGAGCGTGATTGATTTTCCGCCACTTGAGTGAACTGTAAAATTAACACCTCCGCGAATCACATTGGCACCCTTGAGATCATAAATGCCCGGCCGCACTGAAAAACCGGCCGACTGATCCATCGGGACAAGGCGGAGCTCCCCCGCGGACGTGCTCCAGGTATCCGGAAAATCCGAATCCTTATTTTGGTCGTGAAGAGCTGTTCTTTCATCCATGATCTAATCCTCCTCAGCCACAAGAAACCATCTTTTCACTAGTGTATATTTTAGAAAATTTAAACTAACCAGGCACAAATCACGCGTTTGTGAAACAAAAAGTTTGTAATTGATTTGTTTAATGCAACAATAATGAAACAGAATGGGACAATTTAAACTTGGCCAAGAAAGGAGAACGACTATGAAAAAAACGATTACATTATCGTTGACGTTAGCGCTGATTACAGCGTCTATGTGCGGCTGCGCAGGGAGCCCGGGGGAAGTTAACGAAAAGACAGCGATCACATTTGCAGACGTAGGATGGGATTCTATCAAACTCAACAACGCAGTGGCAGGGCTCGTTGCGGAGAGAGTATTCGGGTATACCTGGAAGGAAACACCGGGATCGACGCCTATATCCCACGAAGCACTGGTACAGGGCGAAGTCGACATCGTCATGGAAGAATGGACAGACAATATACCCACTTATTCAGTTGACAGGGACGCAGGGAAACTGACAGAATTGGGAGTTAATTTCGATGACAATTATCAGGGGTTTTACATCCCCCGCTATGTGGCGGAGGAATACTCGGGGCTGAAAACGGTGCACGACCTGGCAGATTATGCAGATCTTTTTATCGATCCGAATGACTCTTCCCGAAGCATCATCTATGGCGGAGTAGTCGGATGGGAGATCACGGAAATTATGAAAAAAAAGGTGCGGCTATACGGGTTGGATCAATATTTTGACTATATAGAGAGCGGAAGCGACGCAATATTGAATGCTTCAATGGTCTCGGCCTGGGACAAGAAAGAACCCATCGTTGCCTATTACTGGGAGCCCACATGGCTTTTGGGGAAATATGACTTTGTGTTGCTTGAGGATGACCCCTATGACGCCGAGAAATACACCGAGGGGTACGGCAGCTGCCCTTCCGTCACCGTTACGATCGCGGTAAGCAATGCCTTTTCTGAAACAAATCCGGAGTTTTGCGGATTCCTGTCAAAATACAGCCTTTCATCTCAGATCATCAATGAAGCATTGGCTTATATGAATGACAACGGTGCAGACTACAATCAGGCGGCGCATTGGCTGCTCACTGAGTCTCATCCTGAACTGCTGCAACAGTGGCTGGATGAGAATCAGTTACAGCTGTTCACAAATTGAGAAAGCGGGTAATATGAATTGGTTTTTTGAATTTCCCAAATGGTTTGATATTGATGCCGAAATCATAGACCGCGCAGTGCGGAACTTTGCTGTATTTGCAAGCGGCCCGCTGAACGCGGTGAAGACCGGGCTGAATGCAATGGTGAACTTTATCAACCTCATCCTGGATCATATTCCATGGCCGCTTCTGATTTTGCTGGTGGTCTTCCTGGGGTGGCGGTCAGGGAAAAAGCTAAGGCACGGGATTGTTTATGGCGCGCTTCTTTTCCTGATCGGAGCGGCCGGGCTGTGGCCGCTTATGAATGTCACGCTGTCAGTGGTGCTGGCGAGCGTATTCTGGGCACTGCTTCTAGGCGTTCCGATCGGGATCCTGATGTCCGGTTCGGACCGCGCCAACAACGTCATGAGGCCGATACTGGATACAATGCAGACTATGCCGGTATTTGTATACCTGATTCCTGCGCTTCTTCTGTTTGGGACGGGAAATGCCTCCGGGGTTATCGCAACGGTTATATATGCCATAGTTCCGGTTATAAGGCTCACAAGTCTCGGGATCCGTCAGGTTGACAAGGAAGTTGTTGAGGCGGCGGTGTCATTTGGCTCGACGCGGTGGCAGACACTGAAAAAAGTGCAGATCCCGCAGGCTATGCCCACCATCATGACGGGAGTGAACCAGACTCTTATGATGGCTATGGCAATGGTAGTAACGACGTCCATGATCGGCGTTCGAGGCTTAGGAATGGAAGTGCTCAATGCAGTAAACCGGATCGAGATCGGGCGCGGCCTGATCGCCGGGACGAGCGTTGTGATTCTTGCAGTCATTTTGGACCGCCTTGCCCAGAGCGTTACCCCTGATCAGAACAAGCAGGATTCTGAGGATGGAGGTATAGAATGAGAAATAGCGAAACCGTGATTTTGAAAATGAAGCATGTATGCAAAGTCTATGGGCGTAATCGTGCCGAAGCGGAGAAAATGATGCGTGATGGCGCTGACAAGGCGGAGGTTTATCGCAAAACAGGATGTACGGTAGCCCTGTGGGACATCAATCTGGAGATCCCGCGAGGGAAAATATTCGTGATCATCGGACTCTCGGGATCCGGGAAATCAACCGCAATCCGATGTATCAACAGGCTCACCGAACCGACCGGAGGCCAGATCATCTATAACGGACGGGATGTGAATGAGATGAACGCTCAGGAACTTCTTATGCTCAGACGACATAACATGTCCATGGTCTTTCAATCTTTTGGCCTTATGAGCCACAGAAATATCCTGGAAAACGTCGCCTACGGACTGGAAGTAAAAGGGGTGCCTAAAGAGGAGAGGGAGCAGCAGGCGCTCAAGTACATCGCCATGGTCGGGCTGGAAGGACTGGAACAACAGTCTTGCGACCAGCTGTCCGGGGGAATGAAACAGCGCGTAGGTATTGCAAGAGCACTGACGAGCGAATCGGAAATCCTTCTTATGGACGAGCCGTTCTCCGCGCTCGACCCGCTTGTCAGAAGAGACATGCAGTTTGAACTGTTGAAGATCCAGCATAAGCTAAAAAAGACCATTGTATTTATAACCCATGATGTGGATGAGGCTTTCAAGATGGGGGACACGGTCTGCATCATGAAAGGAGGAAAGGTGATACAGGTCGGAACGCCCGAAGAATTAACGGTAAATCCGGCAACACCTTATGTCAGCAGGTTCCTTGACACTGCCGACAGAACCAAAGTCATGACGGTCAGCAATATCATGATCACTCCGTCGAGCATGGTTCGCATTTCCGACAGCATTGAATGGGCCTTGCGTGAAATGAGGAAAAATAACCTTTCTTCAGTAGTTGTGATAGACAACGATATGAGGTTGTGCGGCTTTTTGAGCATTCACGAGGCTTTGCAAGCCAAGAAGGACCGGCAGAGTATACTCAGTTCGCTAACAACAGACGTACGGACTGTATCTCCGGACGCATTGGTTTCAGAAGTGATCCCGATAGCGAGCACTGCAAATCTCCCGATTGCGGTCGTTGACGAATACAACACTCTTCTGGGCCTTGTCACTAAATCCACGATCCTTGCGTCAATGTGAGGCGCTCTGTTTGTAAAAGGTTCGTCCGGGAGTGCTATTAATAGATATTGTAGCGTTAATTTGTATAGCAGGAGGAATAGTAACATGAGAAAAAGAGTTGTATCAATTATCTTATCGGGCATTCTCGCGGCAATACTGCTGGGGGGATGCGGAGACTCGGCAGGGGCCGGGACGCAGGAGCCCGGGGAGTCACAGACCGAAGATCTGACGCAGAAAGAAAATCCGGATCAGACGACAGAAGAGACTCCGCCATTATCCGGACCGAGCGAAGCGAATGAAGTCAAAATATGGGTGGCGGATAATGTTGTGGTTTTTACGAATGAACAGATTGAGACCTTCAAGCAGCTTTATCCGGAGTTTTCAGGATTTACGTTTACGGTAGAGCCGGTCGGAGAAGGGGACGCGGCGACCAATATGATCACGGACGTTGTGTCCGGCGCAGATGTATATGCCTTTGCACAGGATCAGATCGCCCGGCTTGTATCTGCAGGAGCACTGGAAGAAGTTGCGCCTGAAAATGTTGCGGCGCTTACAGCCAACAACGTGAGCGGTTCAGTTGAAGCAGCGACAGTAGGCGGCACGCTTTACGCCTACCCGATGACGGCGGACAACGGATATTTTCTGTATTACGACAAGAGCGTCGTGACGGATCCGGGCGACCTGGATCAGATCCTGGCAGACTGCGAGGCGGCAGGCAAGAACTTCTACATGGAGATTAACTCGGGATGGTATCAGACTGCATTTTTCTTTGGAACAGGGTGTGCGCTTAATTATACAACGGATGAGGCGGGCAACTTCTCAGCAGCGAACTGCGATTACGCCTCAGAGAATGGAGTCGTCGCGGTGAAGGAGATGATCAGACTCGCCTCATCACCCGCATTCCAGAATGGCTCCGCGGCAGGAGAAGCAACAAATCTCGGGGCGATCGTGGACGGCACATGGGATTCCGGAACAGTCAGGGAACTTCTGGGCGATAATTACGCCTGCGCGAAGCTCCCCTCTTTTACAGGCTCCGACGGCAAGACCTATCAGATGTCCGGGTTCGGAGGCTACAAGCTCCTTGGAGTCAAGCCTCAGGAGGATGACCTCAAACTTGCGTGCTGCGACGCTTTGGCGGCATTCCTTTCAGGAGAAGAGATTCAAGTAGCCCGTTATGAAGCAGCAGGATGGGGACCCTCCAATATTAATGCCCAGAATTCTGAGAAAATTCAAGCCGACGAGGCCCTTTCCGCTGTTTCTGAGCAACTCCAGTATTGTGTGCCCCAGGGACAGTACCCCGGCGATTACTGGACACTCGCGGTAAGTCTCGGCGATGATATCCGTCAGGGGAACCTGACGACGGACAGCACCGACGAGGAGATCCTCGCTGTTCTGCAGGCTTTCCAGGATGCTTGCATATCCTATGCGAAGTAAAGGGGTATTTCACAATCTGCCCGCTGGGATCACAGAGATAGGGACGACCTTCACACAGGGAGACTGGAAAACCAGGATCTCCTATGTCATCTTTGGCTTTGGACCGATCTGCCGCGGGCAGATCTTAAAAGGAGCGATGTTTCTTGCATCGGAAATGGCGTTTGCTGTATATATGGTGAATTTCGGGTGGAAATACCTTAGCAAATTCACCACGCTGGGAACGGTTGCCACACAGAAGATCAACAGGAAGACGGTATACGGAGACAACAGTTTTCTGATTCTTTTGTTCGGGCTCCTCACGATCGTCCTGATCGCCGGGATGGTTCTGATCTGGCGCATGAACATTGCCGAAAACCGGCGGGAGGAGGAGATGCTAAAGGCGGGCAAGGATCTTCCTTCCAACAGAAGTTTTGCAGCTTCTTTTTTGGATGGGAACTTTGACAAAACACTGCTCGCCCTGCCGTGTGCGGGAATCTTTGTGTTTACGGTTCTTCCGATCCTGTTTATGATCTGCGTGGCCTTTACTAACTACGACGCAAGCCATCAGTCGCCGACAAACCTGTTCACCTGGGTTGGGACAGAGAATTTCAAAAACCTGTTCTCTTTTGGCAGAAGCGGCTTCGGCGGTACTTTTCTGACCGTGTTGGTGTGGACACTTGTATGGGCCTTTTTTGCTACTTTTATCGATTATTTCCTCGGTCTTTTAGTTGCGATGGTGATCAATAAAAAGGGGCTCCGGTTCAAGAAACTTTGGCGCACGATCCTGGTTATGACGATTGCCGTTCCACAGTTTGTTTCACTCCTCTATGTCATGAAAATGTTCGCGAACGACGGCCTCGTCAACGGATACCTCATGAAGTGGAAGGTGATCGGCAGTCCGATCCCGTTCTGGACAAATCCGGCACTTGCAAGGGTGATGATCATAGTGGTCAACATCTGGATCGGAATTCCTTACATGATGCTGGTTGCGACAGGCCTTTTGATGAACATTCCGGAAGACTTGTATGAGAGCGCGAGAATAGACGGCGCGACCCCGTTCCAGATGTTCAGATATATTACGTTGCCATACATTTTGTTTGTAACAGGACCGTTCCTTTTGACACAGTTTATCAACAACCTGAACAACTTCAATGTGATCTATCTTTTGACTCAGGGAAAGCCACAGTCCATGAAACTTACCGGCAACGCCGGTTATACAGATCTGCTCGTGACATGGCTCTATAAGATGACCGTGACAGACACAAACTATAAAATGGCCGCTGTGATCGGTATCATGGTATTCATCGTGACCGCGATAATCTTTCTGAGTGTCTATAATCTGCTGCCGTCGGTCCGGGATGAGGAGGGGTTCCAGTGAAGAGAAAAGATAAAGCGGCTTCTACGCCGCGTGAACAAAAAACGGCTTCCATGTCGCGAAACAGAGCGGCCTCAAATGCGGCAGCGTACGTATTTCTTGTACTAGTCTGTGTGATATGGCTCTTTCCCTTTTTTGGACTGATCATGCAGAGTTTTCGTTCTTACAGCACGGAATACGGCGGAATGGTAAATTATATTGTTCCAAAGAAGTTTTCGCTGGATAATTACCGGTTTCTGTTCTCGGGCCGGACAAATTTTCTCCTGTGGTATAAAAATACGGTGATCATAGCAATCGTCGTTTCGATCCTGCAGACGGGATTTGTCCTGTGCGTGAGTTACGCGCTCTCCAGGATGCGTTTTAGGGGAAGAAAAACGCTGATGAGAAGCTGGTTTGTACTGGGAATGTTTCCGGGATTTCTTACCATGATCTGCATGTATTTTCTCCTCAAGCAGTTTGGGCTGACACAGGCCGGCGCTGTGCCGGGATTGATTCTGGTTTATGTGGCAAGTTCCGGTATGGGATATTATGTCTGCAAAGGATATTTTGACACGATACCCAAAGCGCTTGACGACGCGGCGAGAATTGATGGCGCGACCAGGGCACAAATTTTTGTGCATCTGATTCTGCCGCTATCGAAACCGATCATCATTTACACGGCGCTTGTCGCGTTTATGTCACCCTGGTGCGACTATATATTTGCTTCCTACGTTGCGTTCGGAAATGACAAAACCTACAATGTGGCGGTAGCGATGACAAGGTGGGTGTGGACTAACGATTATCAGGGATACTTCACGCGTTTTTGCGCGGGAGGGATTCTGGTGGCAATCCCGGTGACAATTCTCTTTGTATGCCTACAGAAGTATTATGTCGAGGGCGTAACCGGGGGCTCAGTTAAAGGATAAAACAGATGTGTTAGTTGAACGTTATTACTGATATGTAATTATTGTTAATGAAATAGTTACCGCATCATTGGGAGTCACAAAGACTTGGTAAACTGTTTTACCTTCCTGAAGATGTCCATGTAACGGGTGCCATGGACACAATCAATCTCCATTTCTTTTATTGAGAAAAGCAAAGAAACCGCCATGTTCTGTATGGCGGTTTTTTGCTGCAAAAAGGTTGGTTTTGCGTTGGTGCTGAACTGTTATTTTTTGTGTTGAAACCGATCCGGAGGATTAGTTTACAAAAAACGATCAAAGGAGGTGCAACATGACAAAAAGAGTGGCTTTAGCGATAGTATTGGCAGCGGGAGCATTGGCCTTGTCCGCCTGCGGGAACACGGGGAATCCCGAGACTGTGTCCACTGCGGTAACGTCCGAGGCGGAACCCGCTGTGGAGCCGGAGACACCTGATGTGAGACAGCTTGCAAGAGTATTTGTTGAAAAAGTATCAGCAGTTGAGTCCTGCGAGCAGGAACTTAGCTTGGATCTTGACATGGAGATTGCGGCACAAGGAGAGTCTATTAAGATTCAGCTCACTTCAAACACTCTCACACGGTTTACGAAAGATCCCTATGTCGCAAAGGCCCAATCTACGGTGGAAGTAAAGAGCGGAAATGGCGATCCAATTTTGGCGAGTCATGAAACGTATACTGAGAAGACAGGAGAAAATCAATACATAATCTATAATAAGGCGGGCGAGGAGGAAGACGCCGGATGGAGCAAAACTGCGGTTGAGCTGCCGGACTCATCGACCGACATACTGGACCATAAACTCTTCGAAGCAATTGAGAGAGGAGAAACAGAGGCGGCCTTAAGTCCCGAAACCGAGACGGTTGAAGGAAAGGTATGTTTTATGGTCGAAACCTATTTGAGCGGGGACGAGACAGGAGAGGCGGCTGTAACCGCAAACGCTATACTGGCGCAGTTTGGATATCCGGAAGAAATGTATGCAGAAGATTTGTTCAAGGATATTAAAGTTCCTGCAAAATATTGGATCGACGTGGAGACAGGACTCCCCGTTAAGTCGGAGCAGGATATGTCACAGGCAATGGGCCGTATCATGAATTCCGTCATAAACGCGCTGGCTTCGTCCGGGGAAGGAACAACCGGTTCGGAATCCGCTTCAGGACTGCCGTTCAACATTGAAATAACCTCCAACAAGTGCGTTGCGCAAATCCTGTACAGGGACTTTAATGCAATCGGTGAGATCGTGATTCCGGAGGAGGTGAGGAACGCGGAAACGGCGGAGTATTAACCGCGCAAAACGTTTGTGAAAGGTTTGTAACCCTGTTGTATTACTTCAGTTAAGAAGCAATCAAAAAGGGGGATTGAACAATGGAACTTTCAAAGATCTCGCATGCGGCACAGAGAAAAGCGTTCGAACTGGCCCTGAGCGCAGCCCTTAAAAAAAACGGTAAAGGACGTGGGAAGGGATATACGGAAATCGTCGACGCGATTGAAAAAGTGCTTGGAGACGCCTGGAAACCGGAAGCTTATAATAAACTGAGGAGAGCTGTATCCGATGAGGGGAAGTGGAAACAGTATTTTGACAATCTTCTTGACAACACTGACCCTGATTATCTCAAAGGGATGATTATGTCGATTCTGTATGAGGGAGCGTTTTCCGGATTCAGGGCCACCAGAAAGATGGGAGAAGAGCAGGGGATGAACATTCCCTGGATTATCCTGTTTGACCCTACAAGCAGCTGTAACCTGCACTGTGAAGGATGTTGGGCCTCGGAATACGGCAAAGCATTGAATTTGTCAGCCGAGGATATGGATGATCTTGTCTCACAGGGCAAAGAACTTGGCATTCACGAGTATTTGATGACCGGCGGGGAACCGCTGTGCCGAAAGAAGGATGTCGTTGAACTAGCGTTGAAGCATCAGGACTGTGGATTCATGATCTTCACAAACGGGACCTTGGTTGATCAGGCTTTCTGCGAGGATCTGAAACGGTGTAAGAATATAATATTAATCCTCAGTATTGAGGGCTTTTCAAAAGCCACGGACGCAAGACGGGGAAAAGGTGTCTTTGCGAAAGTGACCGAAGCCATGGGTCTCATGAAACGGAACGGACTTCTGTACGGAACATCAATCTGCTATACCAGAGATAATATAGAGGCGGTGACAAGCGACGACTTCTATGATTTTTTGATCGATATGGGTGTTTCATTCTCCTGGTATTTTCATTACATGCCGGTTGGGAATAATGCTGCACCTGAGTTGATGCCAACTCCGGAGCAGAGAAAGTATATGTATAACAGGATCCGGAAAGTAAGAGGCCTTGAAGGCGGGAAGCCAATTTTCCTCATGGACTTCCAGAACGACGCCGAATTTGTCGGAGGGTGCGTCGCCGGCGGAAGAATTTACTGCCATGTGAATCCGAACGGCGACGTGGAACCCTGCGTCTTCATTCATTACTCCGGAGCGAATATCCACGATAAGACGCTTAGAGAATGTCTTTCACAACCGTTGTTTAGAGCTTACCGGGAAAACCAACCGTTCAACGAAAATATGCTGCGCCCTTGTCCTATGCTTGAGAATCCGCAAATTTTGCGCGAGTTGGTTGACATAACAGCGGCCAGAAGTACAGATATGCTCAGCGAGGAGAATTGCGACCATCTGTGTGGAAAGTGTGATGAGTATGCGCTGGAGTGGAAACCGGTTGCAGAGGAGTTGTGGAAGCAAAAAGAAGATAAAGTGCATACAGGGCATTCATAATTTTTTCTACCTTCTCATTTGAAAAAGGGCTGCCGCAAAATGTGGCAGCCCGCTTTTTGTACCGATGAAATGGCGTGTATATTTATGATTGGGGGGCGGGATATCTGTATTGCCTGCCTTACCTGAGAGGAACAAAGGATAGATTGTCGATTTTTATGCGCCGCTCCAAGGCGTGGCAATATAGGTAGCGTAGCAGTCCCGGAACAATTTCCCGCGGATCATAAGAGGCGTCGACGTTGATATGCCGGATTGCCAAGAACACCCCTGCGTCTTCGACCAGACATACCCCGACGAGTTTCTCCCTGTCATATGCGCAGACTCTTCGTTTTTCTCTTTCGAACTGATATTCAATTGTGCTTTCTGTAAACATTTCCTCACCTCTTTAAAATGTTTTTACTATACTTTGAAAATATCAACAAGTTTACACAATCCGGGCTAACCGTTTACAAATCCGGAAAGAGAAATATAAAATACTAAATCGGACACATATAAAATAAGAAGAGAAATTTCTAGTTTTTATCAGAGATACGCGCAAGATGTTTGTACCGTGTTATTGAAGCGCAGATATACTTTAACTACAAAAGTAAAGGATCCTCTGCTGTAACTGTAGTTCTTTTTTGCTAAGGAGGTATTTATATGTCTGATAAGAAAAAAGAAAAAGATATCGTAAAAGCAGTTTATCTGCAGTACGACGGACAGGAAATCTCACTTGAGGAAATTGAACGATTGGTAAAAGAAAACTACGACTCGGTTAAAAAGGGAACAGATGATCCTTCAGACATCAAGATTTATCTTAAGCCCGAGGACAGGAAAGCTTATTACGTGATCAACAATGACTTTGCAGGAGAGATTGATCTTCTTCCGGAAGTAAGTTCTTAAATTAGTTTTCTCTTCCTTTCAAAACTAAAATGCACTACCGAAAACTGTAAGCGTGCTGATCTTAATACAGTTGGAGGCAAAAAAACCGCCATGGAGAAGTCCGGGTGGTTTTTTTGTGCAAAAGGGTTTTTGTTGGTTGTTGATTAGTATTAAAAGGTTAATATTTCTGTAATATGGAGATTTACTCTGCTTTGAAAGAAAACAGGCAAAACTGATACAACGCAATGAAGGTGTTGGTATTTGATGGCGGGGTATTGTTCATATTTATAGTCAACTAATGCGGAGTAAAAAAAGGGAGGTGTTTATGAAACCGAAAAAGAAACCATTAAAACTAATTGCAATCTCGCTTTGCCTGTTTATGCTGGTGAATGCGTTTGCACAATCAGGCAGCGCTTATGCTGCTGAAGACCCGGAAATAGTGAACAGCCAGGGAACTGAAGAGGCGGAAGATGTATCTTCTTCAGAGGGTGCTATCACTGAAAAAGATAGTTTAGAGGCTGATGAACTTGAAGAAGGAGATAAAAACGAATCTTTTATCGAGACGGAAACGGAAGCATCAGATCAAAAAGATACAGAGCAACATGAAGAAGAACTGTCGCAAGCAGAGAAAGAAGAAATAAAAGCGGATAGTGCCGGAACACAAGAAATAGCCGAAGTGGAAGAAGAGGAGGCTATTCCCGCTGAGATTAATGTGAAAAGCGAAGAGGCTGCAGTTGCCGCTTCAACGACAGAAGAAAGTTCCCGAGCGTTAATGGCGGGAGACGCAGCATCCAGCACAAATCTTGCTGATTTTCTTGTAAGCGTAGAATGTGATGCGCCAATAGATGAAAACGGAAATTATATAATAAATCCGAATAGTACTTATGAAGTCTCATTTTCTTTTCGGGAGGATGAAGATATTCAGTTTGAGAACGACAGGGATTTAACGTATACTCTGCCAGAAGGCCTGATTGCCCCGGATATTGGCGCAACAAGTTTTGATATATCCATCGTGGACGGAGAGGGATCGGCAGTGATTTCGGGCAATACATACGAAGTTGCTGACGGTGTTTTGACAGTTCGTTTCAACCAGAATGATACGAATATCAACCGCCTCAAAGCGCTGGCAAACGTTGCTTTTATGGTACAGATGGGAGTTCAGATCGATGAAAATGTTAGTAGTATTGTTTTCAATTCGGATATTGAAAAGGAGTTTGTATTTGAGACGAATTCAGATCTGACTATCGATAAGTCTGTGTCCTATGATATGGACGCAGATACTGCAAGCTATGAGATCACCGTAAAATCCTACGGTTACAACGAAAACGTTTCTGTTCAGGATGTTCTGACCGGAACAGCACTTACATTGAACCGGGATGTAACCGTAGAGTCAAGCATTCATGGAACCATGGATTTAGCTGTTGACTATGAGTCTGTGTCCAAGGGCTTTGTGGTCGCCGTACCCAGTATGGAAAACAACGAGGTGCTGACGATCAGGTGCAGCGCATCGGTTGATAATAATAAGATCAGTTCCAATGGAACTGTAGAACAGACAGGGAACACGGCACGGGTCACCAGCGATCAAGTGCCCGACGGGAAAGAAGCCAGTGCAGATTTCAAAGGCCAGGCAGATTTCCAGCGCGTGGCAAAAGATACGGTGGGAGAACCTGTACAAATTGGTGAGAATCTGTATGTACAGACCTGGAGGGTTCGTGTCAACGAAGACCATAAGTTAGACATGGGTGGATCTAACATTGATGACTGGATCCTTACTAACAGCCGGCCGTTTATGTTCTTCAATGGAGAAGGCCTGACAGTCAATGTGACTTTTGAAAACGGAACGACGCAGACACGCGTCATCCCGTGGAGCGATCTGTATCTCTGGCAGACCAGTGGCAATATATGGGGATGGAGATACACAACTCCCAATTCCGATGGCAAAGCCGCCTATGAAATCACGTGCACGACACTGATCAACAGCACCGGTGCGCTTGGAGATCTGACCCTTATAAACGGGGCGCAGGTCTTCGGATCCTATGACGAGGCGCAGACAACAGTCGGAATCATAGGGGAGAATGTCTTCAATGTCAAAAAAGACGCAATTGGAACCACATCAAAGGAATCGGAATGGAAGATAACAGTTACTGTACCGGGAAGCGGAGTGTCAGAACTGCATGTGACAGATGATTGCCCCAGTTATGCAATCGGTGACTACTATATGGACCTTCTGATTGACAGTTCGATGGAGGTCGACGGACTGATCGGCGGAGAAAGTTGGAAACTGGAGCATACGGAAGGGTCCAGATCGTTCACGGTTCAGTTCTATAAAACTGGCACGCAGGACAACGCAAACACGGGAGTTCTGCCTACAGAGGATGGACAACCTCGAGATATAGTGATCCGCTTTAAGACACAGGTGAATCAGGAGTGGCTGGACAAGGCGGCGGAGGAAGGTTACGTAACATCGTCTCTTTTCAGGCACCGAAATTATGCTTCTGCCTGGTCAGGATCTTACAGGACGCCGACGGTGTCAGCTGATGTAATCCCGATCAAGCCGGAACTTTTAAAGAATTTTGCCGAGCGGTCAGAAGCGGATATTGATGGGGTCACATATCCTGTTTTCCGTTATACATTATCTATGATGGGGCCGACAGTAGACGGTATAGTTATTAACGACTCGTTTGACACTGAATACTTAGAATACTACGAGATTGAAGGGGTCAAGATTCTTGGCGGCAATAATACAACGCCAACGGATGGCAATGGAGTGGTTTTTGCACAAAACACACAGGACGGAATGAGAATCACTGTCAGCAGCTTTCCGAAACAGGGAGACGGAAACTTCTATCCCTACTATCTAATCTCTTACTCATTAATTGTAAAAGATCAGGAAGCGCTTAATGCTCTCAACAACAAAGCGGCGGCTTCTCAGGGAGGTGTTGACTTGGAGAATACAGCTGCCTGGGATGACATCATTTCCAGCAGAGTTGTGAATTACACATATTTCCCCTATGTTGACAAAGAGATACTCGAAACGGCTTCAACTGATAACGGGTATGTTGCCGAATTCAAACTAATTATCAACCAGTATGCTGAAGATCTTGATCCTGCTTCAGACACACTAAATATTCAAGATGAGCTGTCCCCCAACCTCAGACTTGTTCAGGATTCCATTTCCATCTCGCCGTCTGCAGAGGGAATGACAACACAGTTTGACAGTGAAACTAACACACTCAGCTTTACAGATATGCCGGACAATACTAGATTTGAGATCACATACAGAGCGAGAGTGCTGGGCAAAGGTAATGTCACTTACTCCAATACAGTTAAACTCGGAGATTATGAAAAAACAGTTGAAGAAGAAATAAAAGTAGAGTCATCCGGAGCCGGGACAGGGAGTAATCCCAGTATAACGTTGGTCAAACGCGATTCGGAAGATGTTTCCTCAACTTTAGCGGGGGCTACTTTCCAGCTTTTCTACCTCAGCAGAGAAACCCAGGTGCCGGTAACTGACAAAGACGGGAATCAAGTTCAGTTTACTACCGGAGCTGACGGAACAGTTATGATTGCCGGAAATCAGCAGGAACTTGGATGGACGCTGTGGGAAGGAAGAACATACAGGCTTGTGGAAATTTCAGCGCCCGTTGGATACGTTATTAACGAGACCCCGACAGAGTTTATTGTCTCAAGTTCTCCTTCCAGCCAGTTAGAATATGACCTGATAGGAGACAGTGTCACGGCCTGGAATACTAAAGTGAAAACAGAAGTTCCTGTGACGAAGACTTGGGTAGGAAAGGAACTTAATGAGGTAACAGTACGGCTCTATGCAGACGGGGAAGAAAAAGAGAGCGCGGTGCTGACAGCCGGTGGCGAGTGGAAGCATGTGTTCGGCAATCTTCCCAAATATGATGACCAGGATGGCCATGAGATCGAGTACACCGTCACAGAAGATGCCATAGAAGGATATAACACCAGTGTCGTCGGATCCATGGACGAAGGCTTCCAGATCATCAACACGATCACCGGAAAGGTTTCAGTCCCGGTCAAGAAGGCGTGGATCGGCCCCGAGACGGAAAAGGTGACCGTAAACCTTCTGGCTGACGGAGAAAAGGTCGATACAGTAGAACTGAGTGCTGATAATGAATGGCAGCATGTATTTGAGGACCTTGAACAGTACAAAGATGGTGAAGAGATAGAGTATACAGTCGAAGAGGTTCAGATCGAGAACTATTCAAGCAAGATAACAGGAGATATGTCAGAGGGATATACAATCACCAATACAAACGTGGAAAAGGTGGAAGTCCCCGTGACAAAGACCTGGGTTGGAAAAGCACTTGATGAGGTGATAGTACGTCTCTATGCGGACGGAAAAGAAACGGACAGCGCAGTGCTGACAGCCGGTGGCGAGTGGAAGCATGTGTTCGTCAACCTTGCCAAATATGATGACCAGGATGGCCATGAGATCGAGTACAC
>Ga0256404_1000905_pt1 | contig 75544 bp, 70 predicted proteins | sample RumenRJG_01DNA_FD_185990 | JGI IMG/M metagenome (GOLD analysis project Ga0256404, IMG submission 185990) | Bovine rumen microbial communities from Lethbridge, Alberta, Canada - RJG_01 | ecosystem: Host-associated > Mammals > Digestive system > Stomach > Rumen | place: Canada: Alberta | collected...
TGGGGCAAATTATTTGGAAGTTTCAGAAATTCTTCCTAACTTTGCACCCAGTAAAGTGCACTTGATTGTTTCGACTTTCATACTGCACTATAAAAGGAACTGATGAGGGCTGTCTTTCGAGGCAGCCTTTTTCTATGCACCCCGAACTTCTTAAAACTCGCTTGCCGAACTTACTCACTTACTCAGTTACTCACTTCGGACATTTAGGAGTTTCGATTCCGGAAGGGATAGGATAAGGTTGGGAAAAGGGATGACATAATAGGTGGGAAAGGATAATTTGTAATAATTATAATTATCTTATATATAATATATATATTATATATAAGATAAAACTCTTTGCATAGAAAATTCTCAGAATACAGATGTCCGAAGTGAGTAAGTTGTAAGTGAGTAACCTCGCGGAGAAAATTTTCTAAAAATAATTGCTTTTTTTCTTGCATAATTCAGAAAAAATTCGTACCTTTGCATCATAGATGCAAAAAGGACAAAAGCGTCTAAAAATTGCGGCATGGCTATGGAGTAAATTTTTCTTAGTGCACGAGGAAGTTCTGCATAGTATAACCGCGAAAACGAGGAACAAAGGAATAGGTTTTAAGGAATAGGAAATATTTTTACAACCCTTAAAATTTATAGCAATTATGGCATTGAAAGTAAAGGCAGTGGAACGACTGCTGAAGTTTGACAAGGAATCGGCGGGCAAGTACCGCTATGTAATGAAGCCCGAAATGTACTCCAGCCTGACGCAGGCAAAGGTCATCAAGGAGGCTGCCCTGCGCAGCGGCGTAAGCCAGGGCGTGATGAAGGCTTGCTGGGATGCAGCCGGTGAGGTAATCAAGGCGTGGGCTACGGAAGGCCACTCAGTGGCGCTGCCCGGACTGGGAAGCATGCGCTTCGGACTGCGAAGCAAGGCTGTGGAGGACGTGAACGATGTGAAGACGAGTCTGATCTCGAGCCGTCGCATCATCTTCACCCCGAGCGTGGACCTGAAGGACGAGCTGGCGAACACCGCAATCCAGATTACCTGCATTGACCGCAACGGCAACGAGGTGAAGCGCGTGACCTCGACCTCCGGCGACGTGGAGGATCCCGAGAACAGCCTCACCCCCGACCCCTCTCCAAATGGCGAGGGGAGTGATAACCAGGGCTCCGGTTCGCAGAACCAGACGCTGACTTCGCCCAGCATCAACGGTAACACGTCGTTCACTGAGTCTACTCAGGTAAGCATGAGCGGTCCTGACGGCGCAGAGATCCACTACACCACCGACGGCAGCACGCCTACGGCTGAGAGCACTCTGTACAGTGAGGCATTCACTCTGACGGAAAACACTACCGTGAAGGCTATCGCCATCAAGGACGGTGAGTCGAGTGAGGTTGCGACCAAGTACTTCTACAAGAGCGGTAACCCCGGTGGAGGTATGGACCAGAATTAACGATGTCTGATGTAAGATGGCTGAGGGCTGATGTCTGAAGGCTGCGGTTGAGCGAGAGCAGAACTAAGCTCGCTTAGTATCTGCCGAGCGTAAGCAGGCTCGACCACAGGTCATGGCTGAAGCCCCAGCCTCTTCAAGAGTTAAGAGTTAAGAGATAACAGATAATAGTTAAGTTATGAAGAACAAGCGATTTTGGGATGTGCTGTTGAAGGTGATAGTAGCAGCCATCACGGCGGCCGCCACGGCGCTGGGAACAACCTCATGCATGGGATTCGGACCTTTCTTTGACTAGTCAAAGTGTGGCGTTCTCTGCAAGCAGAGTGTGGCGTTGCAATGCAATGTCTTTTAAGCAACCAACCAAACTGAAAAGCCTCCACTGGTCTTACGACGAGTGGAGGTTTTTGTTACTTCTTATAATACTTGCATTTACCATCCCAGGTTTCCCACTTAGATCTTCCTCCGTTCGAGAAACAAATCTTATAACCTTTGGCTTCCCATTTTTGTCGTATATCACGCATTTTGTCCTGGTAGTTCTTGCGGTCCTTATCGCTGTAGGTTTTCAACCCATAGTACATATCACTCAGCATGCCCTCATAATCATCATAAACCTCTCTTTCGGTTTGTATATGCAAGTTATCCATGTTTCTTTTCCGCCTTTCGTAAGCCTTTTTGATAAGGGCATTTTCATCAACAGTTTTGTTATTAGAAACGGTGCTTGTTTGCTTACTGTCATTACTATATGATGCTCTTTGCATGGTGTTTACTTGAGCAGAAGTCATCTTGCTCCTCTTTGAAGATACATTGGCTATAGTATTTGCAAGTGAATTGAGAGAATTCGAAAGCTTATTAAGGGCATCTTCGAGTGTCACGTTGTTCCTCGCCTCAATGATCTGCTTCGCCCGCTCCTTTTCGTTTCTAAAATTATCCAAATACTGAATCGCCAGTTTATATCCCTTATCGGCAGATTTCTCTAACCAAAACTCGGCAGCATCATAGTTTTTGGCCTTTTCTCCAAATCCCATATAATAATAAACAGCCAAGGCACATTGTGATGGCGGGAAACCCTCCATTGCAGCGCGCTCATAATAAGGTAATGCCTTAATTCGACCCTCTGAGGTGGCAACCCCCTTAACACCAACTTCGTAAAGATTAGCGAGGTTATGCATTGCAGGTACATAGCCAGCATCAGCTGCCTTCTTCAGCCACTCTTCCGCCAGTTTTATGTTATCAGAAGGACTGATTTCAGGGAAAAAGCCTCTCTTATATTTTGTACCCAATTCAAATTGTGCGGGCGCATAGCCGCGTTCTGCTGCAACGGTCAGACATTCCTTCATCTTGTCGTAGTCCAACCGCTCCATTCCCATGCTTTGTTGAAGGATTCCCTCTTTGAAGTTGTTGAAGGCTATAGTGTCAAGCGCATCATTGCTTATCTGATTGACAAAATATTCTGTGCTGTAATACTTCGCATAGTAGTCACTACCATTGATAATGGCTTCTGTATAAGCTTCCATGGCCATATCAGGGTCTATGTCACAACCGACTCCGAACTCATAGATTTCTCCAACTTGACTATTCGCTGACGGATTATATTCTGCAGCCTCAGCAAAATACGCCAGAGCCTTACCAAAATCTTGCGTGGGCGAATTTTTGTAGTAGCAGTAATATGCCGTATTGTAGAAGGCTCTGTATTTTAGATTTTTAACTGTCCCGCTTTCATCATCTGCTTCAGAATTGTAATTCTCACAAATCAGTTTGAGTGCTTTTTGGTAATAATCAGCAGCCTTTGCATAATCACGAAATTGAACAGGAACATGAACTGAATATGCCTCTGCTAATTCCACACTTGCCTCACATTTGTCACCAATGTCTGAAGTGGTGTTAATAACAGCAGTCAACTGGTCTACAACATTCTGATGGTCTTTCAACGTGGCTTTTGTGTTTTTTTCCAATGCCAGCAAAGCCTTATTAGCCTTGATTAACTGCTTTGAATATGCCTGACAGGACATAGTGCCTGCAAAAAGCATTATGAAAAGGGAAAAGAAATAGTGTTTCATATGTTCTTAGTTTTAATTAGTAATTTATTTATTCGTGTTCTTTACGCGCTTTAGCACGAACTGATGATTGCCCTCTTTGCATACAATGCTGTCATCCCCCAGATAGAGGATGGTGATGGTGCGTTCATTGTTCACAGACTCGTGCGTGGTTCCTAACGTCACTTCTGTCTCCTGGATCTTTATTTGATTGCCGTCCCATACATATTGCCACTTTCCTTTTCGTTGTAGACCTTCCGTATTCCCACGCTGCCATGAGCCATCTTTGCTGAAGACTTCTACCGGCTGATTCTTGCCTAAGACATCAGAATCAATGACCCATGAGCCGCTAATGATACCTTCAATTTCACTTACTCCTTTCCCGAAGCCAACTCCCCCTACTACCAATATCGCAAAGAGAATCAGTAACAGGAAGCCGATTATGGCAATACCGGCAACAGCTATTATTACCTTAAATCCCTTCTTTTTGGATAAATTCGAGAATCTGTTCATACTCCAGTTACCAATAGTTATTTATAGAGGCATGACTGGCACTTTCCCCGATTAGGTGCATTTCCTTTATCATTATTGCAGGATGTGCAGGGGTGAACTCTGTCAACATAAGGGTTGTCTATCCATCCTCTGCCGTTGCATGTCTGACAGATTCCAGTGTTGTGGCAGACCCGACAGTCTTTCTTCCTTTGACGTTGTGAACCGCTTGAAGAGGAACCACCCGAATTGAACCCACCTCCCGAAGGAGAGCTCACACTTGTATAGGCCGCCCTCACATCACCTGGCATGATGATAGATACCGTGCCAATCCTTACTCCCATCACGGTCATGAAGTCCTGCTGGCGCAACACCCCGTCTGAACCATAATAAAAGAAACAGTCGTCATTGCATTTATATCCACGACTGCTAACTCCGTCGAACGTCTGCATCCCAAAGAAGGGGTAAGCATTGCCCTGTGCATTAACTAAATAGTTTTCATAAATCTTGAAGGATGTCAGGAATGGCATTCCTGATGAGGAATAACCTGCCGCGCCATACATTACCCCAGTGAACGTGAAGGTGCCGCTTTTCAGCAGTTTGCCGTAGCGTGAGGTTGACGATGACGAAGAAGATGATGAAGATGAGGTGGTGGAACTATAATTCCTTGAGGTAGTGCTTGTACTACTGGAACTTGTCCTTGAATTGGAACTGGAGAAAGCAGAGGCGTTAGATGATGTCGAATTAATAGGAATGGTATGAGTATGTTTGTTGGAGTCATTATATTTGAATTCACCGCCTGAACGGTATATAAAATTGTAAATTGGTGCTATCAATTCCTTGCCTGTCAAGTCGCAGATGCCTTGTTTTCCGTCCTTTTCAATCTTATAATAAAGTGCATTGTCATCATCGCAGTACAGGAACTTGTCATAGCCTCTGCTGGGGGATATTAACTCCTTTCCATTCAAATTGCATACACCCACCTTCCCGTTCTTCGTTACTTCTATATAGTTGTCTGATGATACAAAAACGTTGTCATAGCCTCGACTGATTGATATGATTTCCTTACCGTTCTTATCACAAACACCTTCCTTCTTATTCTTACCAAAGTGAAACATTCCATTCCAATATGTAATAAATTCATAGCCTCTACTTAAGGGGATTATTGTTTTACCATTTTTGTTTTCGGCACCACCGACATCATCCCTGTTCTTATACATGGTTAAGACCCAAACGAACCCGTCTTTTTCTGTATGTTTTTCACGCCGGAGATTGGAGCTCTGCGCATTAACATACAGATTACTGAATGCTAACAAAATAAATAATAAAAGTTTAGTTTTCATATCGCTCAATTTTTAGTTATTATTGTCTGCAAATATAAGCAATAATTTTTAAAGTACAAAGGAAAATCGGGAAAAACTCAAATAAATTTGGTTTTTCTCTTGTTTTTTCGTAACTTTGCGTTAAAAACGCGAAGTTACTACGTCTCGGCATAAAAAAGATTAAAATCTTTTGTTCTGTTCTCGACTTTTCGTAACTTTGCATCCGTGGACATACCTTATTTAATATATATAACTAATATGTATACAATAGACGAAGAAGAATTCGAGAAAATAAAAGATCAACTCACCGCTTTGGGCATGAGTGGAGTTTACGAAGATGAGGACGGTAATCTTGTTCTTGTTGAGCCAACAATTGGCGAAAGTAACACAACAGAAAAGAAAAATCGTCCAAATAAAACATCTTCGCAGCAAGAAAAACCAGACCGCGCCAATCCAGCTTATTGGCATCAGTTCTATGACCCACGCTATTGTGGTGATAGCTGCGAGGAATATTGCAGGAAAATGGCAGCTAAATATCAGTAATGACACGGTTGCCTAACGCCTTGTAGTATGTGTCAATCACTTCCTTATTTTTCTGCACAGTTTCTTCAAAACTGTTGGTCACCACGATCCTGTTTGCTATGCCTTCTACAACCACATCGGGCGTATACGAGCTGCGAGCTATAGTCAACGTGGAATATGGAAAGAGCCCCTGCAGGGTTATGCGCTTTTTGCCACGCTCAAACCATATATATCTCCCCACGCAGGTTTCTCGCTTAGCCTTACCACGATACAAACGCGAATTAACATCCACCCTATCAGGAATGTTGTACTCCGGTGCCTCTTCTGAACTTCTTCCGCCAATATCTATGCTGTACGGTTTGAAACGTTTGCACTCAAGTTCACGGCCGTCATCCTTGCCGTAAAGCACCTCATAGTATACCATGGTGAATGGAGTCTCGTTGGCAAGATAATACTCGCCTGCCTGAAGATAACGACGCGTCGTCGAACCATCGGGAGTCGTCATATCATACCCCATCAGGTAAATTGTTTCGTAGCGACATTCGGTGACAAGACCAGTCCACGTCATCCTCTGCACTTTCGCGGGGAGAAAGAAAAGCATCATCAAGATATAACCGACAGGCACTAGCGGAGCCCACTTGAACACACGGGAACTCCCCTTTCGGGCATAAGCCCACGCTATCAAAGCTATCACGCCCGACAATGGCAGGAACCACATCAGCGTATTGCTCACTCTTCCCGTCAGCATAATGTTGATGATACCGTAACCAATGCCGCAGAGTAGCGAAAAGCCAAACATGACCACGGTTATCCTGTGGCAGACCCCAAAAGAAGGAATATCTTGTAAATCTTCTGTCTTCATAATGCATCCCACCTCCGTCCCTTGATCCAAAGCGTTTCGTGCACAAATATACAAAGAATTATTGAAAGTAACACTTTTTTGAATGAAAATCTTTATAAAACTGCACAAAAAGGCCTAATTGTGCCAATTCGCAGTAGACGTGCTAAAGACCGCGAAATTATTCATTTAGCAGAATTTTATTTGCATAATTGAAATAATATTATTATCTTTGCAACGATGTTTGAAACAGTAGATAGATGAATACACTGATTCCGTTTGCGGCAGCGTTATTGCCGGCCATGGTGCTGCTTTTTTACATTTGGAAGAAAGACAAGCAAAAGGAACCAACCTCGTGGTTGGTGAAGGCTGTGCTGTGGGGCGTAGCGATATGTATTCCCGTGGCCATTGTGGAGATGGGCATTTCAACGGCATTGTTTGGCGCTGGTGGCAAGCCGACCAGTTTCTTGGGCACAACGGTAATGGCTTTCTTTGTTGCCGCATTACCCGAAGAGGCGTTTAAGTTGCTGGTGCTCTGGAAGGTGTTGCGGAAGAACCCTTATTTCGACGAGCATTTCGATGGCATCGTTTATGCCGTATGTGTCGGGTTGGGATTTGCAGCATTTGAAAACATCGGATATGTCTTGGGCGAAGAAGAGAACTGGGCGGCAGTTGCCATTGCCCGTTCGTTGTTGGCCGTTCCCGGGCACTATGCCTTCGCCGTATTGATGGGTTATTATTATTCAGTTTATCACTTTGTTGACCATTCTCCGAAAGTCGGAGCTTGTGTGCTTCTGGTTCCTGTCGTTGCCCATGGCATCTACGATGCTTTGGCCATGAGTGGCATGGTGAACGAATATGTCGGCAGCATCAGTTTCTGCGTCCTTGTTTATTTCTGCGTCAAAATGCACAAGATGGCCTATAAGAAGATTCAAGCACAGATTGAAAGAGACCACGATGTTGTTAACATGGCATAATACAGTATCCCCCTACTACAATTCCAACATTTTTTCGGCTAATGGCATAGAATCCGTGTAAGAACAAGGTCTTTTTCATAAAACATTAAATCATCCGCAAATATAGCCAATTTTGCAAGTGCCCCAGATTCTGGCCGTAGAATTGTTCCGTATGCTTCTAGTGAATCTGATTATATAGAATTTACTCTATATCCGAAAAAAAAGTAACTAGTAATCCTAAATGATGGCTTTAAGCATTTTATGAACGAAAGAATGAACTAATCGACTGATAGTGGCGCGAGTAAGGGCACGGAGGTTCTTGAAACTTCCGTGCCATTTTGTTGGAGTTAAGATTTATTTATTTGCTGAATTGCTTCTTCGTAGCCGGCCAAAGCGGAGAAGGGTGCAAACTGGGCTGCACGGTTCCACATTGACATCTGCGGGTGACGCTTCGAGACATGATGTGGCAGATTGATGATATCGTCGTAATTTCCCATAACTTTCAACTTTCAACTAAGCTTTATGTCCTCCTATCTGTTTGTTGCGTTCCTTGGCAGTGGCACCTTCCTCGAAGTTCAGACCGCGGAGGATGGCGTTCTTGCCGAAACGCTGTTTGATTTTCAACTGTGCTTCCTGCATCCGGCGCTCCTTGTCGAGTTTTGCCTTTTCCTCCTGCTGTTGCTTTTCCAAAGCTTCGTAGTCGGTAAAGAGATCCAGCTGCTGTGGCGCATTTTCCATTGCAGCGACAAAAGCCTCCGATACCACATGGTTTGTGGTCAGATTGAGCCTGCGAATGAGCAAGTCCGGATTCACACAGCGGTCGAAGAGTGCAGCCGCCCCGTCCATAATTTGCCTCGATGACGATGTCGGCTTGTCGAAGTTAAACGTGCCGTGAGCATGCTTTGGCACAGGTTTGCCGTAGTGGTTCAGGGTAATCTCACCATGATATTTCTCGCGAATCTCAGGGCGGGTAAGGTTCTCTGCATCATAGCCGACGGTCAATACCAATTGGTCTGTTACCAACCGTTTCGAGACCAAGTCGAGTGCCATACCTTCAGCCATCTCCTGTATCACCACGCGGGCCTTCTTGAAATCGTAAGGTTCCTGCAGCACCTGTCCGCTGCTGAAGGAGTTCGTCTCAGGACGGTAAGCCTTTACAGCCTCCATCGTACAAGGTTCCCAGCCCCAGGCATGGTCTATCAGCAATTCTGCATTTACGCCGAATAGCCGATAGAGTGTTTCTTCGTTCTGCACGGACATCCGCGCCAGCTTGCCCATCGTGTCGACACCATACAAAGCCAACTTCTCAGCTATCCCCCGCCCTACTCTCCAGAACTTCGTAATCGGACGATAGTCCCAGAGCTCGCGGCGATACGACATTTCATCGAGTTCGGCGATACGCACACCGTCCTTGTCGGCAGGCATCTTTTTGGCCATGATATCCATTGCCACCTTGCAGAGATACATATTCGTGCCGATGCCAGCCGTAGCAGTGATGCCCGTCTGACTCAGCACGTCGCGAATCATCTTCATCGCCAACTCGTGGGCAGTCAGTTTGTATGTGCCAAGATAAGCTGTCACATCCATGATGACCTCATCGATGGAATAGACATGGATATCCTCTGGCGCAATATATTTCAGGTAGATGCTGTAAATCTTCGAGCTGACCTCGATGTAATGTGCCATTTGTGGCGGAGCAATGATGAAATCGATGCCGCGAGCCTTCTGATACACCTCGAAGAGTCGCGCCCGACCCCCGATGCCGTATGCTTTCAATGACGGAGACACAGCCAGACAGATGGTCTTCTCCGTGCGGCTCTCATCAGCCACCACGAGGTTAGTGGTCAGCGGGTCAAGCCCTCTGTCCACGCACTCTACTGAAGCATAGAACGACTTCAGATCGATGGCGATATATGTCCGCCGCTGCTCTGGCATAAACGCTACTTGAACGTGATGGGCACCGTGTACATGACGCGCACCAGTTCGCCACGACGCATGGCAGGTTCCCAGCCAGACAACGTTTTGACAACGCGCACGGCCTCGTCCTTCAGCAGTCCTTCGGCCTTCTCACGCATGGCGTACTTGTCTATCTCGGAGTATTTGCTGAACTTCTTGTCTGACAGGCGGTTTGTGAACACGGTCTTCGCCGCCCTGACATCCGACACCGTTCCGTCTTTCTCGACAAAGAAACTGACAGTGACAGTACCCTTGACACCACAATGCTCCGCCTCCACAGGATAATTCGTGATGGTAGACAATTTCTTCAACAGTGCAGTGATACCGCCTGGATACTGCGGAAGACGGTCCTGACCGGCCAACTCGGAAACCACCAGTTGCTTCGTCCTCTGCAGCTCCTTGAGTTTTGCCTTCAGCTTTTCGATTTCCACGGTAGCCAGTATGACACGCCCTTCAGTATCCACCAGATACATGGTCGGAATCCATTTGATGTGGTAGTCCTTTGCCATCTTCGACTCCTTCATATCCTTCAGTTCGCTAATCACGCGCCAGCGTATCTGCTCCTTATTCATGAAGTCCTGCAGTGTTTTACCCGTAGTATCAAACGAGACACCGATAAACTCCACCCCCTGAGGGTCATACAGCGCGTGCAGCCTCTTCATCTCGGGCAGATCCTTGCGACAGTCGCCACACCATGTTGCCCAGAAGTCGAGCACTACGCAGCGACCATGGAAGTCGTCTATCGGATGTGCCTTGTTTTCGGGGTCTATCAAGTCAGGCACCTTCGTTCCTACAGGTAGCAGGTCGGTAGCATACTTCGCGTCCAAGTCCTCCTGTGCCATCATCGTGCCGGCCATGCCTATCAGCATACCAGCCAATACAAATAACTTTCTCATAATCTTTCTTGTTTCATAATCAGCGTACAAAATTACGAATAAGTAGGCTAAATGCAAAATAAGTTGCGTTTTATTTTGCATTTAGCTCGAATATTTGTATCTTTGCTCCCAAAACGACTAAAACATATTCAAAAAAAAATGATTAACGTAATTTGTGTACACACGGCCATGGCTCTGGTGGAGCCCCTAACCAAGACTTTTGCAGAACTGATGCCGGAGTCAGCGGGTTCTTACACTCGGCAGGAATCTCCTTGCCCACGTGGCAGACGGGTGCCACAGTCACAATAATCTTACGCATTATATTCGGTCTTTTGTTTATTTAATAGATGATTTTGTGGACACGGCCTTTTTCGTCCCTGACGATAGTGACGGGACCGAGGCGGTAGAGGACGCTGAAAGTTGAAAGTTGAGGGTTGAGAGTTGAGAGTTGAGGGGTGACGGATGAGGGGGGGGCGATGAAGACGTCGAAGGAAGCAAGGCCGTTGGTAACAGCCATACTGGTGATGGGTTTATTCATGAACATGGTACTGTCCGTATTGGCATTCCACAATTCAGCAGCAGGGGTAGACATATTGGTCAGCGAGTCGTTAGCCAGATAAGGATAAGGCCAATCCTTGGAATAGCTCGAACTTGTAGGGGTTTTGTTGTTAGCGTGGAATATGAGATAGTGTTGACGGTTGGGGGAGTTTGTATATTCCGAAGTGCTTATCCAGAGGTCAGGATCATAGTCGATATGGAATACAATGATGCCTTTGCCGGGAAGATTGGCGTCCCATCCTATCTGCTGGCGGTTCTCCACCATGTAGTATTCGTTTTCAAAGCCATCGTTGCGGATGAGGTAGGCCTGTGGTTCGTCACTCAGAGCAGGCATATCAGTAACGGTTATTGCCGATGTCAGCTCGGTGGGCGTGAGCCAGCCCATCAGCCACCGTTCGTGGGCAGAATAGCCTGCAGGACAATAGCCGTTCCCGTTATAATTGCCATAGTCCATCAGTTCCCAAGCACCAACGTATGTCGTTCTACCATAATAAAAGTCTGGGAATCCGAAACAGTGGGTGTACTCATGACAGATAGTGCCGAAAGAGCCGTAGTCATTGTTCTTGGTCAGCTCAGCCAAGGCACAGTAGCAGTCTACCTTGTACTCCTTGTCGTTATAGGTGACGGGGATGGGATCGCAGTAGACACCAGACTGTCCGTCCTTCAAGTGCTCGCTCATCCACCACTGGTGCGGCCAGATTAAATCTGTAGCAGAAGTGAATTCGTTCATGCCGTGACCGGCATAGACGATGAGCAGTTGGTTGACGAAGCCGTCGCCGTTCCAGTCGTAAAGGCTCCAGTCAATGTCGCGGGTTTTCAGCACCTCTATGATGTCCTCCACAAGATACTGCGAGTTCTCGTCGTAATCATCGCTGGCATACTTCTTGGCATTGCCGCTGACCTTCACATATTCCAGATCAAAGGTAAGGTCGAAGACACCATAGCTTTGCGCATAGAAATAGTCGTGTACAGAACCTTTAAAGGGTGCCTCCGTCAGGTTCTTGGCATTGAATATCTTATCCCATTGCGCCATGGTAGCGGCCACGTCAACCGAGTCCTTAAAAGCACGGTCGTTGAAGGCTACCAGGACTGTCAACTGATGACGCACACCATAATAGAAATCACCACCGGTCTGCTTGGGCTGGCCCCCTGAAGCACCACGGTGTAACGCCATTTCTCGCGGCCTTAGTTTACCAACGCGGCATCCACGCTGAATCATAACATCCTGTGCTGCCACCGAAATGGTCAGCAGCAGCAACAGGATGGTAATTATCCATTTCTTATTTCTCATTCCTCATTTCTTCGACCTAAAGGTTCGAAGCGACTTCGTCGATTACTCATTTCTTCGGGCACCAAGGCTTCAGGGTCTTGAAGAAGTCGTTGCCCTTGTCGTCGACGAGGATGAAGGCGGGGAAGTCCTCGACGTCAATTTTCCAGACGGCCTCCATGCCGAGTTCAGGATATTCGACGCACTCGATGCTCTTGATGCAGCTCTGAGAAAGCACGGCAGCAACACCGCCGATAGAGCCCAGATAGAAGCCGCCATACTTCTTACAAGCCTCTGTGACAACATCGCTGCGGTTGCCCTTGGCAATCATCACGAGCGAAGCGCCATTAGCCTGGAACTCGTCCACGTAGGGATCCATACGGTTGGCAGTGGTGGGACCCATCGAACCACAGGGATAGCCCTCTGGTGTCTTGGCAGGTCCGGCATAGAGCACAGGATATTTCTTGAAGTAGTCGGGCAATCCCTCGCCGGCATCGAGACGGGCCTTCAGCTTGGCGTGAGCGATGTCACGGGCCACGATGATGGTACCCTTCAGATTGACACGGGTAGAGACGGGATACTTGCTGAGTTCCTTGCGAACGGCATCGATACCCTCACTCAAGTCGATAGTAATAGTGTTGGCACCCTCACCAGCCTTGGCATACTCAGCGGGAATGAGCTCAGAGGGGTTCGAGTCCATTTTCTCGAGCCAGATACCATCGGCATTGATCTTCGCCTTGATATTACGGTCGGCAGAACAACTGACGCCCATTCCAATCGGGCAGCTGGCACCGTGACGCGGCAGACGGATCACACGGATGTCGTGAGCCAGATACTTACCACCAAACTGAGCTCCGAGACCAATCTTATGAGCCTCCTTCAGGAGTTTCTCTTCGAGGTCGACATCACGGAAGGCACGACCAGTCTCATCACCTGTGGTGGGCAGACCGTCGTAGAACTTGATAGAAGCAAGCTTCACGGTGAGCAGGTTCTTTTCAGCGGATGTACCACCGATAACGAAGGCGATGTGATACGGCGGACAAGCGGCTGTACCCAGCGACTTCATCTTCTCAACGAGGAAGGGAATGAGCGTTCCCTCGTTCTGGATGGTAGCCTTGGTCATCGGGTAGAAGTAGGTCTTGTTGGCCGAGCCGCCACCCTTGGCAACCATCACGAACTTATACTCTGCACCCTCTGTAGCCTCGATATCAATCTGGGCAGGGAGGTTGCAACGAGTGTTCACTTCATCGTACATATTCAGCGGCGCATTCTGCGAGTAGCGCAGGTTGTCCTGGGTGAAGGTATTGAAGACACCAAGGCTCAAAGCCTCCTCATCCTCGAAACCAGTCCAAATCTGCTGACCTTTCTCACCGTGGATAATCGCTGTACCTGTGTCCTGACAGAAAGGCAGGATACCACGTGCAGCCACCTCGGCATTGCGGAGGAACTGCAGGGCCACATACTTGTCATTCTCTGAGGCCTCGGGGTCGTTGAGAATCTTTGCCACCTGGAGGTTATGCTCGCGACGCAGCATGAACTCCACATCGTGGAAAGCCTGCTGGGCCAAGAGCGTCAGAGCCTCCTTAGAGACCTTTACAATCTGCTTTCCTTCAAACTCGGCGGTTGTTACGCCTTCCTTACTCAACAGACGATACTCCGTCTTGTCCTCGCCCACCTGGAACATCGGGGCGTACTTGAATTCTACGTTTTTAGCCATATTTGTATTTATTTAATGTTTTAATATCCGAAAATTTCTTCTGTCGTCAGGCGACGGATGGGGCCGAGCTGTTCCAGGGCCTTCATGTCGAGTTCCTTTTCGTCACCGAGGATGATGTAACGGTACTGCTTGTTGGCCATCACCTGCTTCTCGAAGTCGACGATATCCTGCAACGTCAGAGCGGGCAGCGCATTGTATATCTTCTCGTTGATGTCGTAGTCGATACCACGGCGCTTGGCCATGAGATAGTCGCTGATGACACTGAACTTCGTAACACGCTGACTGGCGAGCTGCTTGGTGACGGCATCTTTCGCAATACGGAAAGCATTCTCGCTGGCAGGCATCTCGTTGAGGATGACATGGAACTGATTGACGGCATCCATCATCTTGTCGTTCTGCGTGATGATATAGGCCTGACTGAATTCTTTCTCGCCCTTCTTGGACGGTGTAACATAGAAGGCTGCAGCACTGTAGGCCAGACCGCGGGCTTCACGCATCTCCTGGAAGACAATACCGTTCATGCCACCACCGTAATACTCATTGAAGAGGTCGACAACAGCCTCCTTGTCGGGATTCCAGTCGCGACCCTCGTTGTTGTACATCAACAGATAGATGTTCTTTGCATCGTAAGGTGCAATAAGCACTTCGTTCGTCGCAGCCTGCTGACGCTCGTAAGGCTTACCCTTAGGTACATCGGCCAAAGTCTTGGCGGTCTTATGGGTAGCACCCAATACCTTCGAGAGTTCGGCGGGAGTCAGTTTGCCATAATAAAGCACGGTGTGCTTGAGGTTCGACAGATTAGCCAACAGGCCCAGCAACTGCTGCGGATTAGCCTGACGGAGCTCGTCGGCAGTCATCACGTCGCGATTGCTGTTATGAGGACCATAGGTGGCATAGTTCAGCAGATAACTGAAATTGGTGCGTTGGTCTTTCTTGCCGTCGTCACGGTTCTTGAGCACCAGTCCGACGAACTGCTCGTACGATGCCTTGTCGGCCTTGGCATGGTGCAACAACTCCTCCAACAGTTTCAGCGCCTTGGGCATCTGTGACTGGAGGCCGGAAAGCGAGACTGTCAAGTTATCGGCATTGACATTGACCGAATAGTTGCAGGCCATCTTGTAGAACTCCTGCTTCACCTGAGCTGCAGTGTATTTGTCCGTGCCGACATAATAGAGATAGTCGGCAGCAATATCGTAACGGTTGTCGTCCTGCTTACCGAACTCATAGCGGAACACGAGGTTGAAGAGGTCGTTATCGGTGTTCTGCTTGTACACCAGGGGCAGGTTCTTGTTGACGGAACCGAGGGTCAGATCCTTGTTATAGTCGACGAACTTCGGCTGGATGGGCTCGACCTTCGAATCTTGGATGTCCTTCACAAACTGACTAACCATATCGCGATTAGCAGGGATGGGTGTGATGGCAGGCTTGTCAATCTTCTTCTGCAGGGTATCAGTACCCTGTTTCTTGAAGACGGTAGCATAGCCGTCGGTGAAGAAACGGTTGGCAAAGGCCACAATCTGTGCCTTGGTCATCTTCGCAATACGGTCCATGCGATGTGTCTGCTGTTCCCATGTGGTACCTTCGATGAAAGAATTCATCATCTGACGCACGCGCCACATGTTATTATCGAGGGCACGCTGACGCTGCAACTCCATATTGTTTACGATGCTCGGCAGGAGGTCGTCAGAGAAACGTCCCTTCTTCAGGTTCTCCACCTCGCCCAACATCAAGGCACGAACCTCCTCCAACGACTGTTCAGGTTTCGGCATGCCGATGAGCAGGAAAGAGGAATAGTCCTGCTGGTCCTGCAGATAAGCCTGAGCACCCTGGATCTTCATCTGCTGGTTGAGGTTGATGTCGATGAGTCCGGCCTTGCCATTTGTGAGCATCGAGCTGATAACGCTCAACGTGTCACACTGTGCATCAGAGGCTTTCTTGGCAAGCCATCCAACGATGACCTCCTCGGCCTGCTGGCCTATCACAGCGGTATCCTTCGGTGCCGTCAACGGCTTCTGAACGGGGAATACGGGCTGACGCACATCGTCGCCGGGCTTCCACAGTCCGAAGTAGCGGTCGATGAGGGCAATGGTCTTGTCGGGATCAAAATCGCCAGCCATACAGATAGCGACATTGTTGGGCACATACCACTTCTTGAAATAATTCTTGATATTGGTAATCGAGGGATTCTTCAAGTGCTCCTGTGTACCGATAGTAGTCTGAGTACCGTAGGGGTGAGTGGGTGTCAGCAACTTACCCATCGCACTCCACACCTTATCGCCGTCGTCGGTCAGGTAGAGGTTATATTCCTCATAGACGGCCTCCAACTCGGTGTGGAAACCGCGAATCTCCATGTGCTGGAAACGGTCGCTCTGAATCTTTGCCCAGTTCTCAATCTCGTTCGAAGGGATATCCTCGGTATAACACGTCACATCGTTCGACGTGAAGGCGTTGGTACCCTCGGCACCGATGGCTGCCATCAGCTTGTCGTACTCGTTGGGAATGAAGTACTGTGCTGCCAGCTGCGACACGGAGTCAATCTCGTGGTAAGCCTGCTTGCGGGCCTCGGGGTCCGTCAGTTTACGGTAGGCCTCGTAACGCTGCTCGATGTCATCGAGCAACGGAGCCTCAGCAGTAGGATTGCTGGTACCAAACTGCTTGGTGCCCTTGAACATCAGGTGCTCCAAGTAGTGCGCCAGACCTGTCGTCTCTGCGGGATCGTTCTTACTTCCCGTCCGCACGGCAATATACGTCTGGATACGGGGTTTCTCCGGATTAACGGAGAGATATACCTTCAGTCCGTTATCCAACGTGTAGATGCGGGTCTTCATCAAATCCCCATCTACTGTTTCATACTTGTAGTCCTTGGCCTGTGCGTTTATCCCGAGCGCAATGAGGCATCCTGTCAGAATGAGTTTGAGTTTCATAGATTCGTATTATTCGTTTGTTAAAAAATTAGTCTTCGTAGTCAATTTCGTGATCGAGCTTCGAGATGAAGTCATCGAAGACCTCCTGCTCGACATCACCCATATCGAATTCCTTCTGGGCATCCTTGCGGATTTCGGCAATCCATGCACGACGAGCCTTGACGTAATCCTCACGGATACGCTGCATCGTCGGCTCCGTCAGTTCGTCGACACCATAATAGTCGAGAATGAGTTTGTAGGTCCACGCCCACTGATACTTGCGGTAGTTCGCATCAATATCGTAGAAGCGCTGTAACACGTCATGAATACTCTCTACAGAGCCATTCTTAATGTCGTCGATGAGTCGCTGTTCCTCACTGGCGGGCAACAGCAGTCCGCTGAGGTCTATCCAGTCACCTTCGCCAATGGTGCTTTCAGGCTTACCCTGGAAACCATCCTTGACGGCACGCTTCAGCACGGCACCCATGTAGATGCGCAGGGCGATATCGTAATACTTGATACCTTTCTTCAGCGACGAGGCATTGATGATATATTCCTGGAAATTGTAGCTCGACACATTGTTACCACCGGCCTGACGCAGGTTCTCAAGGATCTTCTTTCCCTGCACGATTTCACCAACGGTAAACGGCGAGAGCCAGTCGAAGTTGATGACACTCTTGCGGCACGAGGCAGCACGCTTGTCACGTTTCGGCCACTTCTTGATATCACGATAGAGACCGACAGTAGTGATGTTACGTCCTGGAACGATATACATCGTCTCACCATATGCCATCAGATAAGCAAAGGGCAGGCAGCGCATGTCGGGATGGTTCATCAGCTTACCGAAACAGACGCTGAAGGCACCTATCTTGGCAGGCATCAGCACATAGGCTCCGGAAGCTGTCTTGGAACCGCGCTCCAAGACGCCATAGTGCAAGGGACCCATCTTGTAGGCGTGGTTCGAGAAATTGGTGTTCGAGCCAGCATTGTAGAACGAGAACTCACCGCCGATGAGCAACGAGCTCTTATGGTGAGAGGCCGAGAACGGTCCGCAGAAGGCAGCACACGCCTCGCCATTGGCCATATACGAGTTGGCAAAGAACACGCTGGCCTCAGCGGTGAAACCATTGGTAATCTGGCAGGCCTCACCCACAAAACAATCCTGCATCTTCACGGAGTTCGTAATCGAACAGCCGTTCGATATAATCGAGTTCTCACAGATGACACCCGTGCCGATATATACCGATGCGTCGGCCGACGACAGGATGGTACAGTCGGAAAGGCGTGCAGCACCATTGATTTCACAATCGTCCTTCACAACAGTATTGGTGATCTCCTTCGAATTGATGATTTTCACGCCATTACCCAGTGTACCACGCTCAGGCTGTGAGAAGCGTATCTCTTCGTTGATGAGTCGGATAATGCCGTCCTTCAGCTGTTTGTCGTTGAAGTGCTTCACCATGAAGGCTGCCAACTGCGAGTTCAGGTCGTGAAACAACATCACATTACCATCACCCATCTCGTTCAGCACACTAACCATGTGACCTTCGCCATAGGTAGCACCTTCGGTAGTTTCCATCGTCGAAACATTCGAGATATAGCAGTCGTTACCAATGGTATAATTGTTGATGAAGTTACCAATCTTCTCTATCAAGCAATCATCGCCCACGGTGACATTACGCAGGGTGGCGTCGTTGATACCAGAATGCTTCGTAAAGCCTTTGGCCACCTCGACCATCTTTTCAAACTTACCCAGGCGGATATCGCCATAAAATACCACGCGATGGAAGTTATACGGACGAAAGTCCTCGTCTACCTTAACCTTGTTCCAATCTTCAGCCCAACAGCTATTGCTCTCAAGGACATTAATCTCTTCTTGTGTTAGTTGTCTGTAATCTCTCATAATCATTATTGTATTGGTTCGTTATCTTCTATATTGTATAAAAAGTCGTTATACGGATATTTTTGTACGTGCAACTCACGCACTTTCTTATAAAGTACTTCGCGGAGTTCGTCGATGTTTTCCTTCTGACGTGCAGAAATGAAGAGACAGTCGCCTTGCATCTTCGCCATCCAAGTCTTCTTCAACTCGTCGAGCGAGATGTTTTCACGCGTGGGTTCCGTCAAGTCGTCTTCGTCCTGAGGTGTCCACGTGTAGGCGTCTATCTTGTTGAATACCAGCATCGACGGTTTGTCGGCACAACCCAAATCGGCCAGTGTCTTCTCCACCACCGTGATCTGCTCTTCAAAGTCGGGATGTGAGATGTCGACTACATGCACCAGCATATCTGCCTCGCGTACCTCATCAAGCGTACTCTTAAAGCTCTCCACCAGATCGGAGGGCAACTTACGGATAAATCCTACGGTATCTGCCAAGAGGAAAGGCAGGTTGTCGATGGTCATCTTGCGCACGGTGGTATCGAGCGTGGCGAAGAGCTTGTTCTCGGCAAAGACATCACTTTTCGCCAACAGATTCATCATCGTACTTTTACCCACATTGGTATAACCCACCAATGCCACACGAATCAGTCGGCCGCGGTTCTTACGCTGGGTGGTCTTCTGCTTGTCGATTTCCACCAGACGCTCCTTCAATAGCGAGATACGCTGGCGGATGATGCGCTGGTCCATCTCCAACTGCGTCTCACCAGGACCACGAAGTCCCACGGATCCTTTACCACCGCCGCTTCCGGAACCACCACCCTGACGTTCAAGGTGTGTCCACAGGCGTTGCAAACGGGGCAACATATAGCGATACTGTGCTAACTCCACCTGCGTCTTCGCCTCAGCGGTCTGAGCGCGCATGGCAAAGATATCGAGAATCAACGACGTGCGGTCCAGTATCTTCACCTTCAGTTCATTCTCGATATTACGAATCTGCTTGGCGCTGAGCTCATCATCGAAAATCACCATACCCACGGGCTGGGGGCAATCCTCGTCTCCCGTCATCACCACTGAACCATCGAATCCCCGATGAGCGTCCATCCACTCATCGTAAGCATCTTCTTGTTGCTTGATATATTGCTTGATTTCTTCGAGCTTACCCTTACCGACATAAGTCACCTGACTGGGGCCTTGCACCTTCTGCGTAAAACGCTTCACGGTGACAGCACCAGCGGTATCGGCCAAAAATTCCAGCTCGTCGAGATATTCTTTCGTCTTCGCCTCGTCCTGCTGCTGGGTAATCAGACCTACCAACACAGCAGTCTCGGCCTTCGCTTCCGAAATGACAAATTCCTTCATATAATGTATTATATGGCTGCGAAGGTACGAAATATTTTTCAAATGACAAAAGAAACTCAAAAAATTTACCCGATTTCTTTGCAATTCACTTGTTTTTTTGTAATTTCGCAGGCAGTTATGATTACCGACGAGCTGACATATCGCATCAGAGAGGCATTTGGACACGTCCCTACTGCAGAGCAGGAGGTGGCCATCGAGACCTTCGCACGCTTCATGTCCGACCGCAGGGAAGAGGCGGTGATGGTGATGCGAGGATCGGCAGGAACGGGTAAGACCACACTGGCCGCAGCCATCGTCAAGGCAATGACGTCGTTGGAACAAAAACTCATATTGCTGGCACCTACGGGACGTGCCGCCAAAGTATTTTCGCTGTATGCCAATCATCCGGCATACACCATCCATCGTCGCATCTATCGTCAAAAATCGTTGGAAGAACGTTTCGACCTGAACTTCAATGCCGCACAGGACACGTTGTTCATCGTCGACGAGGCCTCGATGGTGGCCAACGCGTCTACCTTTAGCGACACCATTTTTGCCGGTGGTCAGCTGATGGATGACCTCATCCGTTTTGTGTACAACGGACGCAACTGCCGAATGATGTTCATTGGCGATCAGGCCCAGCTGCCTCCCGTGGGTGAGACGGAGAGTCCGGCCTTGCAGGCTGACGTGTTGCGCGGCTATGGACTGCACGTCCACCAGTGTTCGCTCAACGAGGTATTGCGACAGAGTCAGGAGTCAGGCATCCTGTGGAATGCGACGGATGTCAGAAGTCTGATGTCAGATGGAGGATGTACGTTGCCAAAGGTACTTTTCAAGGGATTCGAGGACATCAGGAATGTGCCTGGCGACGAACTGATAGAGACACTGGCGTCAAGCTATTCGAGGGTGGGACTGGACGACACCATCGTCATCACGCGCTCAAACAAACGTGCAAACATCTACAATCAGGGCATCCGCAATCAGGTGCTCGACCGCGACGATATGCTCTGCAGGGGCGACCAGTTGATGATTGTGAAGAACAACTACCACTGGATGAAGGAAGAGTTGGCGCAGGCCGTGGCCAATGGCGAAAACACGCTGGCGAAAGAACTGCCCATGGAATTCATTGCCAACGGCGACAGGGCCGTCGTACGAAAGGTGAGAAACGTACACGAACAGTATGGGTTCCACTTTGCGGAGGTCACGATGACCTTCCCCGACTACGACGACTACGAGCTGACAGCCACTACCCTACTCGACACGCTGACGTCGGAGGCTCCCGCCCTGACGCGCGAACAGCAGGAGCTGCTATATAATAAGGTGATGGAGGACTATGCCGACATCCCGTTCAAGGCTGACCGTCTGAAAAAGTTACGTGAAGACCGTTACTACAATGCTCTGCAGGTGAAGTTTGCCTATGCCGCCACGTGTCATAAGGCTCAAGGCGGACAATGGGCACACGTGTACGTCGACCAAGGATACATGACCGACGACATGTTGAGTTACGACTATCTGCACTGGCTCTATACGGCCTTCACGCGTGCTACGGAACGCCTATACCTGGTCAACTGGCCCGATACACAAACATTGAACATTAAGATATGATGATAGTAATTTATATAATAATAGGTATAGCCCTTGGGGCTGTGGTCATCTATCTGCTGATGAACCAGCGGATGGGTGCGTTGCGTGTGGAACTCGGCAAGAAAGAGACCGAGATAGAGATGATGAAAACCACCAAGGAGCAGTTGCGCGACATGGGGGTGTTGCTGGCGGAGGCACAGGCCCGTCACCTGAACAAAGAGAACCAGGAGAGCATGGACCATATCACGCAGCCGCTGAAGGATGCCATCTCGGAGATGCGCAAGGCTATCAACGACAACACGAAGGACCATACGGCCCAGACGGCGTCGCTGAAGGAACAGCTGCGACTGATGATGGAGACGGGACGCGAAATCAGCGAGAAGGCCGAAGGACTGGCTAACGTACTGCGTCGCGACAACAAAATCAGCGGTAACATGGGGGAAATCATCCTTGGCGACCTGCTCAGCTCGCAGGGACTGACGGAGGGCATCCACTATGAGGTGCAGGCCCGACTGCGCGACGAACAGGGTCGTCCGCTGAAGCACGACGACACAGGGCGCGAGATGCAGCCCGACGTCATCCTCCACTATCCGCAGGGACAGGATGTCGTCATCGACTCAAAAGTGTCGCTCGTGGCCTACCAGCGCTATGTCAATGCCGAGACGCCCGAGGAGAAGGAACGTGCCCTGCAGGAACATATCCGCAGCATCCGCTCGCACGTCACCGAACTGGCGCGTAAGGACTATTCAAAATATATCAAGGCTCCCCGCGAGGCGGTCGATTTCGTCATCATGTTCGTACCCTTCGAGTCGTCGCTCCAGCTGGCATTGGTCAACGACCCCTCACTATGGCGCGAGGCCTTCGAGCGCAAAGTGTTCATTACGGGTGAACAGAACCTGCTGGGCATTCTCCACATGATACACCTGGCGTGGGTGCAGAACCAACAGGCCGAGAATCAGGAGAAGGTGTTCGGTGTGGCTGAACAGCTGTTGGACCGTCTGGGTGACTTCATCCAGCGCTATACCAAGCTGGGCGAACACCTGGAACTGGTGCGCAAAGACTTCGATTCGGCAGGCAACAAGCTGTACGTCGGACGCCAGAGCGTGGTACAAAAGGGCCGTGAACTCATCGACCTCGGAGGCAAGGAGAATCCCAACCGTCGCATCCCCAAGGCGGAACTATCGCTGGAAGAAAACGCAAAAAACAATGATTTATCTGAATGACGACATAGTCGGTTTCGATTTCGAGGCAGCCCTCCCGCTACTCAGCGACCAGCGCCGCGAACAGGCTCTGAAGTTCAAGTTCGAACAGGGCCGCAAGACCTGTGCGATGGCCTATCTGCTGTTGTGCGAGGGCTTGCGCAAGGAGTACGGCATCACGGAACGGCCCGTCTTCGAATATGGTGAACACGGCAAACCGTTCATCATCGGTCATCCGGACATCCATTTCAACGTCAGCCACTGTCGCGAGGGCGTCATCTGCGTCGTCAGCGACCGTCCCGTAGGCGTCGACATCGAGAGCATCCGCGAATACAGGGAGTCGCTGGTGCGTTACACCATGAACGACCGCGAGGTGCAACAGATAGAACGCGCCGAACATCCCGACGTGGAGTTCATCCGGCTGTGGACCATGAAGGAAGCCGTGCTGAAACTGTCAGGCAAGGGCATTGTCGACAACATGAAAGGCGTCCTGACGGGTCGCGAACAGATAGAAACAGTGTATAATGAAGAAAAAAAATACATTTATAGTGTCGTTTATTAAAAAATAATCACTATCTTTGCAGGCAAAACAATAAACTTAAAACAAGAATAAGCTATGAAATTAGACGGAAGACGCGAAAGCTCGAATGTGGAAGACCGCCGTGGTATGAGCGGTGGCACAAAGGCCGGTCTGGGTATCGGTGGTATTATCGTGGTGGCCCTGATGGCCTGGCTGTCGGGAGGCAATCCCCTGGAGGCTGTCGTACAGCAGGTGAGTGAAAACGGTGGACTGGGCTCGCTGACGGGCACCAATACGGAGGTCAGCGAAGGTCAGCGCGAGTTTACCGAGGAAGAACAGGCGCTGGCCAAGTTCTCGACGCAGATCCTGGCAGGTACCGAGGATGTGTGGACGGAGATTTTCAAGCAGAACGGTGCGCAGTATCAGAACCCCACCATGGTGCTCTATACCGACGGCACGCAGACCGCCTGCGGACAAGGCTCTGCCGCCATGGGTCCCTTCTATTGCTCTGGCGACCAGAAGCTGTACATCGACCTGTCGTTCTTCACCACGATGAAAAAACAGCTCGGTGCCGACGGTGATTTCTCGTATGCCTACGTCATTGCCCACGAGGTCGGTCACCATGTGGAATACCTGACGGGCATCCTGCAGAAGACCCACCAGCAGATGGCCAAACTCTCGCAGGCCGAGGCCAACAAGCTCAGCGTACGTCTCGAGCTGCTCGCCGACTTCTATGCCGGCGTGTGGGCGCATCACGACAACAAGCGTTTCGGTTCGCTGGAGGACGGCGACATCGAGGAGGCCATCAACTGCGCACAGGTCATCGGCGACGACTACCTGCAGAAGAAAGCCCGCGGCTATGCCGTTCCCGAGTCGTTCAACCACGGCACCTCCAAGCAGCGCATGAAGTGGTTTAAGCTCGGTCTCGAAACCGGTGACATCTCGAAAGGCACCACCTTCCAGTGCTCCGACGCAGAACTCTAATACGGAGCGTCCCCGTCAAACGGGGAAGCGGCTTCCGCCCAAGGGGCCTGCAACAACAACAAACCAATTAAACAGTATAATTATGGGTATTATTTTTTCTCTTCTTCTTGGATGTTTGGCTGGCTTCTGTGCCGGCAAGTTGATGAAAGGTGGCGGTTTCGGCATCATCATGAATATTGTGCTTGGACTGTTTGGTGGAGTCCTTGGTGGCTGGTTGTTTGACATGCTCGGCATTACCTGGGGCGGCCTCCTTGGTCAGCTCGGCACAGCCATCATCGGTGCAGTCGTTATCCTTTGGTTTGCATCGCTGATCAAAAAATAAATTGGGAGTCCGAAAGGGCTCCTCTGAGTGAAGGAAACCTTTAAATCTTGTCCATGCCTTGCCGCGATAGACGTTGCCGTCGCTGTCCACTTCATCGACGCGCCACCAGTATTGTTGCAGGGCATAGAGATCCGTCTTGACGTATTCCGTCGCCGTACCTTCATATTCGTACGTGTCAGACGTCGCCACCTGGGTGGAGTCGGTGCCGAATACCAACTTATGACTGACGGCACCTGGGGCTGCCAGCCACGAGAAGTGGATGGTGCCATCCTCCGTACCGGCATGGAAGTCATGGTTTTCGGGCTGTGGGTCGGTGGCTACTATCGCCACGGCATCAAACTCCAAGCCGTTGAGCATCATACGCGTATTAGTATAGGCAACACCCGCCTCCAACTTAGTGGTATAGGTAATGACGACGGGCTGTCCTTCAGTGACATTGAACGTGATGAACGACGTGCCGGCCTCCAGCGTACTTTGGGCTGCAGAGGTGAATTTCTGACCAGTGGCCACCACTGTACCATCGACGCTGATATCTATGTCGGGCTGTACTTGATTCTTGTCAGAGTTGTTGTGGTAGGCCTTCAATGAGTGCTGACCAGGGGTGAGACCTGTAATATTTTCATCATTATTCGTCGTTTTGTATTTGTTTTGGCTGCAATTTTTTGCAAAGATACGAAAAAACCACCTATTTGAGGTGGAAAATACGCTCAAAAGAGGGGAAAATTGCATCAAATGGTATTAAACGTGCTGATAAAAGCTGTCAAAATCAAAAATATTTCATATCTTTGCACCAAACTATTAAGAGATAAGACAAACGAAAACAAATCGGAAAAATGAAACAACATTGGATTTTAGCTTTTTGCAGTTGGCTGTTGGCCATGGGCTTACATGCAGAAATTGCGAGGTCAGAAAACTACCCCTATCGTTCAGACTATTTGTGGCTGACAGTGCCCAACAATGCCGACTGGCTCTACAAGACGGGCGAGCGGGCAAAGGTGGAGGTGACGCTATGCCGCTATGGCGTGCCACAGGACGTAGAGGTAAAGTACGAGATAGGGCCCGACATGATGCCTGCGACAGAGCAGGGACGGGTGATGCTGAAAGGAGGAAGAGCCACCATCGACATGGGTACGATGCGCAAGCCCGGATTCCTTGACTTACGACTGACGGCCACGGTAGAGGGTAAGCGGTATGACCACCACGTAAAGGTGGGATTCCAGCCGGAACAGCTGAAGCCATACACGAAGAATCCTGCCGACTTCGACAGTTTCTGGAAGCGTAACCTGGACGAAGCCCGCAAGACGCCCATACACGTGGAAAGCAAGCGGGTGGAGGCGTACTGCACCGACGGCACGGACATGTATCTGCTGAAGATAAAGACCGACAGCCACCATTACGTCTACGGATACCTGTCGAAGCCAAAAGCCACAGGTAAACACCCCGTGGTATTATGTCCACCGGGTGCTGGCATCAAGACCATCAAGGAACCCATGCGCAACCTGTACTACGCGCAGAACGGGTTTATTCGTCTGGAAATGGAGATCCACGGACTAAACCCCGAAATGACTGCCGAGCAGTTCAAGGAGATTACCACCGCCTTCGACTATGAAAACGGCTACCTGACGAACGGACTGGACGATAAGGATAACTACTATATGAAACACGTGTATGTGGCCTGTGTGCGTGCGCTGGACTACCTGTGTTCGCTACCCGAATGGGACGGACGAAACGTCTTTGTGCAGGGAGGCAGCCAAGGTGGTGCGCTGTCGCTGATAACAGCAGGGCTAGATCCGAGGGTGACGGCTTGCGTTGCCAACCATCCCGCACTGGCCGACATGGCAGGCTATCTGGACAACCGTGCTGGCGGCTATCCGCACTTCAATCGTCTGAAAGGCATGCTGACGCCCCAGAAGGTAGAGGCGATGGCATATTACGACGTGGTGAACTTTGCCCGTCGCATCACGTGTCCCGTATTCCTGACGTGGGGCTATAACGACAACGTCTGTCCACCCACCACGAGTTACATCGTATGGAACGTGATAACGGCACCGAAAGAGTCGCTCGTCACACCTGTGAATGAACACTGGACGAGCAGCGACACGAACTACGGTCAGATGGAGTGGCTGAAAAAGCACACAAAGTGAATAACAAAAACGGGCTCCCGAAAGGAAGCCCATTTTGTTTAAACCACATAAAATCAGTTTGTTTCCTTAGGGAAGGCTGATAGCCTCTGACGGACAAACGTCAGCGCATGTGCCGCACTCTGTGCAAACATCGGGGTTGATTGAATACTTGTCGCCCTCAGAGATTGCTCCAGCGGGGCACTCATCGATACATGTTCCGCATGCGATGCAGTCGTCACCAATTACGTATGCCATAATGTTATAAAATTAAATTGTTTAACTTAAAATACTTACTAAAAGTGATGCAAAGGTAAGAAAAATTTCGAATCATACCTAATTTATGGTAGGAAAAATGCAGTTTTCTGCTTAATTTATACGTTATCGAAATAATAAAATGGGGATAAATGACGTTATAATAGAGTATATGAAACGAAGATTATCGATATTGACTATCATGATAGTCTGCTCGCTGGTGGCAGTAGGACAGATTGACCGTCGCGTGCAGAACAAGCCGTATGTTGACCTGCGGCCATTGCATTTTGGCATTCTGGTAGGTCTGAACATGCAGGATATAGAGTTTGAGAATGTCGGTCCCCAGACGATTACCTACGAGGACGGATCGGTGCATGACGAACTCGTAGTATGTGATGCCGACAAATGGAATCCGGGATTCAGCGTAGGTGTGTTGGCGGAATGGCGACTGAGCGACCATTTCTCGCTGAGGTTTACGCCCCAGATGCACTTCGGCGCAAAACACCTGACATTCCTCAACATGAAGCAATTGGACGCTGAGGGTCGGCCGTTCTCGCAGACGCAGGATTTGAAGAACACCTACGTGTCGCTGCCCATTGACCTGAAGTTTGCTGCACCACGCTGGAACAACCACCGTCCGTACATCATGGCGGGCATCAACCCCGTGATGAACCTGACGGGCGGCGACTCAGACATGGTACGTCTGAAACGCTACGACACGATGGTGGAAATAGGTCTGGGCTGCGACTTCTATCTGCCGTTCTTCAAACTGATTCCGGAATTGAAGTTCTGTTTCGGACTGACCAATGTGCTGGACACGAATCACAAAAACGAGCTGCGCGATGATAACCTCAAGGCCTATGCAGGCAGTGTCAGCAAAGCGCAGTCGAAGATGATTGTCCTGACGTTCTATTTCGAATAAAAATCGATGACCATTTTTCCCACGAAGATGGCAGCTTTGCCGTTTTGGTCGACAGGGACCTGACGACCATCGAGATTCGGTTCGTATTGCAATTCAGTCATATAGGTATGGGTGTGTCCACCCAGCACGAGGTCGATATTGCGCGAACCATGAATCATATATTGGTCGTCCTCACCGCGATTGTTGTTCCAGCCTAAGTGGGAAATGCAGATAACCATGTCGCACTTCTTTTCCTCTTTCAGCATGGTGGCCGTCTCGAGGGCAACTTGGGCGGGGTCGAGATATTTTACTCCTACGCAGAGTTTGTCGGCAACCAGTCCGCGCATCTTCGGACAAACGGCAAAGACACCGATTTTCAGTCCGTTGCGTTTGATGATGATCCAGGGTTTCGTCACACCCTCCATCGGTGTACCCGTGAAGTCGTAGTTCGTGCAAAGGATGGGGAAGTTGGCCTTACGGAACATCTGAGCCATGTTCTCCAGTCCGAAATCGAATTCGTGATTGCCGATGGTCGAGGCGTCGATGCCCATCAGGTTCATCAGTCCTATCTCCACATCACCTTTGAACATGGTGAAATAGGCCGAGCCCTGGAAGAAGTCGCCCGAGTCGAAATACAACAGGTCGGGATGTTTGGCGCGTTCCTCTTTTAACATGGCAAGACGTCGGAGGAAGCCTCCTCGTCCTGCCTTCATCGTATCGGGCAGCTGACTGCTAAGGGGATATATCTGCGAATGGGTGTCGTTGGTGTGCAGAATGACCAACTGCTTATGTTTCTTGGCTTGGCCGCTGAGTGCCAGCAGCAACATTATTATTATAATAGGTGTACGTTTCATAATGCTCATCGTTTTACTCTTTTACTTTTTTACCGTTATTCGTCCTTCAATTTCTGCGTCCACGTCCCTACCCTGTTTGGCCATCTCGCGGAAATAGTTCATAATGATGAAACGCGTATTGTTCGACGTTTCCTTCGGAGCATGGAAGTCTCGAGCTTTCTTGAAAGCCTCCAACTTGTCGGTACCCCCAAGGAGATAGTCGATACTTGCAACGCGATAGTCGCGCTGGGGATCGATAGGTTCGCCGTTAATCGTCAGGGACTCCATTTGATAGTCTTTCGTAATAACCATACGCACGGAACTGCTGACACCCTCGCCACCCACAGAGGCTATCTGACGGAACAAATCCAACACGACGCTGCCACTCAACGTCGCGAAGGCAATCTTGTTTTCAAACGGCGCGATATCGAGTATGTCGCCATAGGTCACTTCGCCCTTGGGCAGAGCAGCACGGACGCCTCCCATATTGTAAATGGCAAAGTCGGGCTGTTCGTTGTAGTCCTTTGCCGCCCAAACCAAAATGTCGGAAAGCAGATTCGACAGCGTTCCCTCAGGTCGCTGGGCCGTCATATACTTGGCAGAACGGCCAACGACAGGTCCCATGACACTATCGACCACGTGTTTATAGGGTTTCATAAATTCAGCAGCCTGTGCATCAGGCTGTGCATCGTAACGGCTGTCAATGAGGATACGCGTACGTTGAATACCCGCAATCTCATAGTGTGACCGACAGCCCATGACCATCATCATCGTGGCCAAAACAGGTAAAAAAAGTGTCTTGTTCTTCATATTTTTAGTTATTTATGCTGCAAAAATACATAAAAATAATAAAAAAACACCATGCAGAAGCAAATTTTTCACTTTTCCCTTTTCACTTTTCACTTTTTTTTGTACCTTTGCAGCCGCTTTCCGCGTAATCGCTGGCAGGAAGTCTCGAGAGGCCTGTTATGTTGCGCATGGAACGATACAACAATTTTAAACGTTTAAAAAGAAAATGGATTTAATTAAAGTTGCTGAAGAAGCATTTGCAACCGGCAAGCAGTTCCCAGAGTTCAAGGCTGGTGACACTATCACTGTCGCTTACAAAATTATCGAGGGTTCTAAGGAGCGTATCCAGCTCTATCGTGGCGTAGTCATCAAGATCTGCGGTCACGGTGACAAAAAGCGCTTCACAGTTCGCAAGATGTCAGGTACCGTTGGTGTAGAGCGTATCTTCCCCATCGAGTCGCCAAACATTGAGAGCATCGAGGTGAACAAGGTTGGTAAGGTTCGTCGCTCTAAGCTTTACTATCTGCGTAAGCTCACTGGTAAGGCTGCCCGCATTAAGGAGAAGCGCAGCGGTGCCCGTGCTACTGCTGAGTAATCTCAGACGAGACCTGCACGACATAAAAAGAGATACTTCACGATTGAGGTATCTCTTTTTTTTGTATTTCGCTCACTTATTCGTAACTTTGACCTTTGGTCAAGTTAGGCTGCATCTCGGAAAAACTCAAAAATATTTGGTTTTTCGCTCGATTTGCACTAACTTTGCAGGCAGAAACATAAAACAGCAAAAAAAATGAAAGAATTAGCACTTAAGTACGGATGCAATCCCAATCAGAAGCCCTCGCGTATCTTTATGACAGAGGGCGAGTTACCCATCGAAGTGATTAACGGTCGTCCTGGCTACATCAACTTCCTCGACGCACTGAATGCGTGGCAGTTGGTGAAGGAGCTGAAGGCTGCTACTGGTCTGCCCGCCGCAGCCTCGTTCAAGCACGTGAGCCCTGCAGGCGCTGCTGTCGGTCTGCCCCTGAGCGACACGCTGAAGAAGATTTATTTTGTGGACGACATCAAGGGATTGGACGACAGCGCTATTGCCTGTGCCTACGCCCGTGCCCGCGGTGCTGACCGCATGTCGAGTTATGGTGACTTCGTAGCATTGAGCGACACGTGTGACGCTACGACGGCCCTGCTGTTGAAGCGCGAGGTGAGTGATGGTGTCATTGCCCCCGACTATACCGCTGAAGCCATCGAGATTCTGAAGGACAAGCGCAAGGGTACATATAATGTTATCAAGATTGACCCCACATACAAGCCTGCTCCCATTGAGACCAAACAATGCTTTGGTGTGACCTTCGAGCAGGGAAGAAACGAGATCAAGCTGGACGATCCTGCCTTGTTTGAGAACATCCCCACACAGAACAAGACCTTCAGTGCCGAGGCTAAGCGCGACCTGATTATCGCACTAATTACGTTGAAATATACGCAGTCGAACTCTGTTTGCTACGTGAAGGACGGACAGGCTATTGGTATTGGTGCTGGTCAGCAGAGCCGTATTCACTGTACACGTCTGGCAGGTAACAAGGCTGATATCTGGTGGTTGCGCCAGCATCCGAAAGTGATGGCATTGCCCTTCAAGGAGGGTATCCGTCGTGCTGACCGCGACAATACCATCGATGTATATATTTCTGAGGACGAGCACGACGACGTATTGCGCGACGGTGCCTGGCAGCAGTTCTTCACCGAGCAGCCTGAGGTATTGACCATGGCTGAGAAGAAGGAATGGATTGCCAAGAATACCAAGGTGGCGCTGGGATCGGATGCCTTCTTCCCCTTCGGCGACAACATTGAGCGTGCCCACAAGAGTGGTGTAGAGTTCATCGCCCAGGCTGGTGGCTCAGTTCGCGACGACCATGTTATTATGACCTGCGACAAGTACGGTATTGCTATGGCCTTCACGGGCGTCCGTCTATTCCATCATTAATCATTATGGCTACAGGAGAGAAAGATTTCCAAGACATCTTGGTGAATGGCATTTCATTTGGTCGTGGTGGTGGTCCTCGTAAAGAGGAGGACAAAGTGAAAACCAAGGCCAAGAAGAAAAAATATATCACTGGTGCTCACGGTAGTGGCTCTGCCAAGCAGAAGGCCAAATACCGTGAGCAACGGGCCAACAGGCATAAGAAGTAAGATTAAAGAACAAAACTACTGACGATATGAGAAAACTACTACTATTATTATTGTTTACCGAGGTAACCACGATGGTTTCCGCCCAAAAATATGTGGGTGGGGATATCTCGATGCTCACCAAGTATGAAGATGCCGGTGTGGTCTATAAAGACAAAAATGGCAACGCCGTACAACCCCTACCCTTTTTCAAGGAACAGGGACTGAACGCCATGCGCGTACGCCTGTTCGTCGACCCTTCGCAAGACAACGACAAGGCCGTTTGTCAGGACCTTGAATACGTCAAGGCTTTGGGTAAGCGCATCAAAGACCAGAGAATGGCTTTCATGCTCGACTTCCACTATAGCGACACATGGGCAGACCCAGGGAAGCAGTGGACTCCCGATGCATGGAAGACGCTGTCCGACGCCGAACTCTACGAAAAGATTTACGAGTACTCCAAAGACTGTCTGCAACAGTTGAAGGATGCTGGCGCCACACCCGACTTCATCCAGACGGGTAACGAGATCAGCTATGGCATGATGTGGGGTACAAAAGCTGCTGTCGGCAGTAACACTGTCAACCGTTGTTACACCAACTCTCCTGAAGCCAACTGGACTCGTTTCTTCAATCTGCTGAAGAAAGCTGGTCAGGCCTGTCGCGAGGAGTGTCCCAACGCGAAGATTATCATCCATAGCGAGCGTACACCCAAGCCCAGCGTACTGACAGACTTCTTTGACCGCATGAAGAATGCAGAAATCGACTACGACATCATTGGACTGAGTTATTATCCAGAGCATCATGGCAATCTAGCCACGCTGGAGACTGCGTTGACATCTCTGGAGAATAAGAACTACGGCAAGGACATCATGATTGTAGAAACAGGCTACAGCTATGCATGGAGCATTGGCGGTGAATACGACTATACAGCTACCTATCCATATACGGAAGAAGGTCAGCGCCAGTTCACAGCCGACCTCATTGCGAGACTGAATGGACACAGCAGTGTGAAGGGACTCTTTTGGTGGTGGCCCGAGGATAACGGCAACAAAGGTGTCACTAGCAGCTGGTGGAATGCTGCGCTCTACAATCACAATACTGGTCAACCCTATGCCGCCTTCTACGAGTTGAAGAACTTCAATGACGGAAGTGCAGGGATGCAAATTGTCAGAAGTACAGACAACAAAGATGGTGCTTGGTACACGCTGGATGGTCGCAAACTGAACGAAACACTACAAAAAAAAGGTATCTATATCAACAATAACAAAAAAGTAATAGTCCGCTAAGTTAGCGGACTATTTTCTTTTTTAGAAGGTCAGGTCTTTACCTCGATAGAATTCCAACAGGGCATGTTGGTAAAGGTTCTCGTAGCGGGCCTGTACAAGGTCGGACTCGGACTTGAGATATGTATTTTTCGACTCGTTGAACTCAGTGATAGTCGCCTTGCCATTCTCATACTTCGCCTGCATCAGATTGAAGGCAGTCTGCGTATTCTTTACCGCTTCAAGCGACGACTGCTCCTTCGACAGTGCATTCAGAGTGTTGTAATATACCTTCTGGATCTCCTGATAGAGCGTCTTCTTGGTGTTGTCGAGTTGCAACTGCTGATTCTCGCGTTGGATTTTCGCCGTGCGGATGCTGTTACGCGTCTGGAAACGGTTGAAAATGGGGATATTCAGGTTCAGACCGATGTATTGCGAGAAGTTATTCCTCAGCTGTGTACTGAAATTGTCGGACTTGAAACCGCTGGTAGTGTAGTAGTTCGTGCCCATACCGCCACTGAGCGAGAGCGTGGGGTAATAACCTGCGCGAGCAATCTTAATGTTATGCTCGGTGCCTTTGAGTTTCAGTTGCTGAGCAGCAATCTCTGGTTTGATGCCAAGTGCCTCGGCGTAGATGATGTCGGGAGAAGGGATGGCGGCAGCGATATCGGCAGAGACATCGGCAAGTTCAGGACGGACGATGGAGAATCCGTCGGGCGTAGGAAGCTCGAGGAGCTGTGTGAGGGTGAGGATAGCCAACCGCGTGTTGTTGTCAGCTTGGGTCGCTAAAAGACGACTATTGGCGAGTGTCGCGCGCTGCTGGGATAGTTCCGATTCAGAAGCCTTGCCGTTTTTGACGAATGCCTGGAGACGCACGACCTGCATGGAATCGATGTCGATTTGACGATGTGCGACTTCGGAAATCTCCATGTCGTAAAGGATTTGCACGTATGCCTGTGCCACCTTCATACGGATGTCGTTTTTGGCCTTCTCAAGGTCAGCGGTAGCAGCCTCGAGATTCAGTTGGTTCAATTTGATCTGATTGGGAATCTGGAATCCCGTGAAGAGCGGCATATTGGCACCCAGTTGGAGCGACGTCGACGACGTGTTGGTGTTGGAATAGGTGTTATCAGCCGTCAAACCGCGACCGAACGAGAAGTTCTGGTTCAGACTGGCACTGACGTCCGGGAGGCGGGAGTTACGGGATGTGCTCAGCTGAACCTCCTGCTGACGACGCTGGTTTTCCTGTTGCTTGATGGGGATGCTGTGCTCGATGGCGTAGTCACAGCACTCACGGAGGCTCCAAGCCTTTTGGGCACTGGCTGCACTAAAGCCAACTGAAGCAACTATGAACGATAGAATATACTTTTTCATAACCGTTTACTTTTCTTTATCATCAGTTACAATCTCTGGGCCGCGAACCTTGTCTTTAGCCGTGATGCCCTTCTTAATCTCGATATTCACACCGTCAGAGAGTCCGGTCTCCACATAGGTACGATCGTAGGTTTTGTTTTTGCCCTCGCCTTTGACAACATACACAAACGTGCTGTCGCCACTGAACTCGATGGCACTCTCAGGGATGCTCAGCACCTTGTCTGCATGTGAGAGGACAATTTCAGCATTGGCACTATAGCCAGAACGGAGATGACTAGACTTGCCACCGACAGAATCGGCGGGCACTGTGACAGCAGCCTTGATTTCGAACTGATTCGCACCATTGCTTTCCACTGCCTTTGGCGAGATGTACTCGAGGGCGGCGTCGAACGACAGGTCCTGTAAGGCACCGATGGTAATCTTCATCGGCATACCGCTGACAAGCTGTCCGACTTCGGTCTCGTCGATATTACCGCGGAAGATCAAGTCCTTCATATTCGCAACAGAGGCAATGGTGGTTCCATCGTTGAAAGTATTCGAGAGAATAACGGAGTTACCGACCTTGACAGGAATATCAAGGATGACACCACTGATGGTAGAACGGACGAGCGTAGACGAGGCCTTGGCATTTGACTTCGACACACCATCGCGCACCACTTCGAGGGCATCCAGAGCAGCCGACTTCTCATGTTGAGCTTGAGTCAGCTTTATCTTTGTCTTATCATACTCATCGGCACTCACCAACTTCTGGTTGAAGAGGTTCTCTTCACGCTGGAAGTCAATTTCAGCCTGTTTCAGGTTGATATCTGCCAGACGCACACGCATCTCGGCACTCGACAACTGGGCCATATCGGGAATTACCTTCACCTTGGCAATCACATCGCCAGCATTCACATAGTCGCCTGGCTCCTTCAACAATTCAGAGATGATACCAGAGATCTGCGGCTTGATATTGACCTCGTTGCGGGGTTCAATCTTGCCGGTAATGATGGTCGTCTTCTGGATGTTCTCCGTCGTGGGGGTAAACTCGTTGTAGACAACTTCCTTGGGTTGGCTCTTCTGCCACAGGAACACGAATGTTCCGATGAAAATCAGCGCGATAATGGCGGCGATAATCAGTTTGCTGTACTTTTTCATATCTTGGTTGTTTTTTATTGTTATCATTTTGGGGGTGTCAGCGACAAAATCGCTGACCACACTATTATTCATCACGCATGGCGTCGACGGGCTTGATACTCATTGCTCGGGCGGCTGGGGCAAGACCCGCGAGAACACCCATAGTGGACACGACGAGGGCTGCGAAGATGGCCGTCCAGAAACCAATCTGGAAGTGGGCCGCGACAATGCCGTCCTCCGTATTACCCAATTCGAGCATCTGCAGGATGAGCACTCCGAAGAGGATACCGCTCATACCCGCCACCAGTGTCAGTACAATACTCTCGGAGATAATCTGCGACAGTATCATCCTCGGCGTAGCACCGATAGCACGACGGATACCAATCTCAGTGGTTCGCTCACGTACAGTCACCATCATGATGTTCGACACACCGATAGCGCCTGCCAGCAAGGTTCCCAGACCTACGAGCCAGATGAGGAAGTTGACGCCCTTAAAGAGGTTGTCAAGCATCTGGAAGAGCACCTCCGTGTTGAAGACCATAGCGCCCTGTTCATCGGTAGGGTCAATGGTGTGGGCCCTGGCGATAGTCTCTCGGATGCGGTCAGTGACTTTCGACATGACGACCCCTGGACGTCCAGTAACGGCTATCAGATCAACGGCGTTACCACGGTTGTAGGCCTGCTGCATGAAGGTTAGCGGTAGGATGACACCCGTACCGTTTTCTCCGCTGATGTTAACGCCCTCGCTCATATTGTAGTCAACACCTACTATCTGATAGTAGATATTGTCGATGCGGATGCGTTTGCCACAGGGGTCACCACCACCAGGAAACAGTTCCTTGTAGGTTTTCTTCTGGATGACACACACCTTGCGGTGGTCGCGAATGTCAGCCTCATCAATGTATCTTCCGTAGAACAGCTTCGGTTCATTGACCCGCTGGTAGTCGGGCATGGCCCCACTGACGCCAATAGTAGCTTTGCGGTCTCCATAATAGGCAGTGCCACCATTCGAAAAAAGCAGGGGTGTAATGACGTCAAGTTCTGGAACGCTATGACGTAAACGGTCAACATCTTTGTAGTCCATATGCCAATAGCGACCTTTACGAAAGCCCTTGTACGCCTTGCTTGTAGGTTGTGCCCACACCAGAGCGCTGTTTGTGGCAAAACCCGCAAAGTTCTGTTGGAGCAGTTCCTTCAATCCGTTGCCGCCACCCATCAACGCAACAAGCATGAAGACGCCCCAGAACACACCGAAGCCGGTGAGGAACGAGCGCGACTTATTACGCGTCAGCGTATCAAGTATTTCCCTGTATGTATCTAAATCTATTCTCATAACTTAATCTGCTCTTAGGGCCTCGATGGGGCGAATTCTACTTGCTTTGAATGCGGGTATGAGTCCTGCTATCGTTCCAGCAATAATCATTACCAGCGTGGCCTCCACACAAACGTCCAGTCCGACAGTCGGATTAAGGAACATCGTAGCCTTGAACAATCCAGTATCTATTGTCTCGTGACCTATCGTTGCGTCCATATATTCGTTGGCAAAAATACCCAACAACATACCGATATAGCCGAAGATGGTCGTAATGATCACACTCTCGATGATAATCAGTCGAAGGATGCCCCAAGGCTTGGCACCGATAGCCTTACGGATGCCAAACTCATGAGTACGCTCCTTAACGGTGATGAGCATGATGTTCGATACACCTACGATACCAGAGAGTAGCGTAAACAATCCCACTATCCATAGAGCCGTGCGAATAATGCCGATACCCTGTTCCATCTGCAGGTTCTGTGTGAAACGATTCCATAGCCAGACAGCGTCTTCGTCTTCAGGATGTGCCTGATGTTCGGCATTCAGGCGGTGACGATAGCTGCGCTCAAAAGCCTCGTTAGCCTCCTCCGTCGGCAGTCCGTGGAAAGTAAATTCTATGCGGCCTGCGTCATCAGTCTTGGCACCGTAAATGCGTTTTATAGCCGTATAGCTACTGAACACATCTGAGCGTCCATTCTCCTGTTCCTTATAGATACCCACCACCTTGAAGGCAAAGTTTCCGACGTCTAAGAAGTCACCGACGCGACACTTCAGTTCCTTTGCCTGCTTGTTGCCTAACACCAGCACTTTACGGCTTTCCTTGACGTCAATATCATTGATGAAACGACCTTGCAATATTTCCACTTTATTAATTTTCGTGTGGTTGGGATAGACACCGCTGATACTTGTTGAAACATACTGCTGGCCATGACTGATAGTTGCTGACGTGTTGTACTGGGCACCGACCTCGTCAACGTTCTCAGAGAATTCCCGCTCAGTAATCTTCATATCGCTCTCGTGCAGACGGATATCGCGTCCTTCCTTCAGTCCCTGATAAGGCTTTGATGTCATACCACCAAAGACAACCATTGACGACGACAGGAAACGGTCGCTCTGCTTCAGATTGGCATTGATGAGTCCGTTACCGGCACCCAGCAACACGATGATCATGAATATACCCCACGCTACCGCAAAGCCTGTCAGTGTCGTGCGGAGTTTATTCCGTCGAGCCGTCTGCCATATTTCTGTAAATATATCTCGCATAATCTTTATTTCATCAGTCCGCCACTGCCGAACGGTGAGGCATCGTGGTTCAGGTTCTCTTCGATTTGTCCGATAACACCATCCTTGATATGAACGATCTTGTTCGTCTCGTTAGCCACACCACTTTCGTGCGTCACCACGACGATGGTCATTCCCTCATCCTGGTTCAATTGCTTGAGCAGCTGCATCACCTCCACGGAGGTCTTCGAGTCGAGAGCTCCTGTAGGCTCGTCGGCCAAGATAATCTGCGGACGGGTGATGAGCGCTCTGGCAATTGCTACACGTTGCTTCTGTCCTCCCGACAGTTCATTGGGATAATGCTCGGCCCAGTCCAGAAGACCCAGACGCTCCAGATAATCCAGCGCCATCTGATGGCGTTTACGGCGCGACACCCCCTGGTAGAATAATGGCAACTCAACGTTTTCCACGGCGGTTTTAAACGAGATGAGATTAAAGCTTTGGAAGATAAAACCTATCATCTTGTTGCGATACTCGGCAGCACGGGTCTCGGAGAGGTTCCAGATGGGAGTTCCTGCAAGCTCGTAAGTACCAGAGTCATAATTATCCAGAATACCTAATATATTTAATAAGGTACTCTTACCTGAGCCCGAAGCACCCATGATGCTGACGAATTCTCCCTTCGCAATGTCGAGCGAGATACCCTTCAGCACATGGAGTGGCTGGGCACCCTGATAGGTTTTGTTGATGTCTTGTAAGTGTATCATGAAAACAAACTTTTTACCTTGTTTTTATTCGTTAGACGCTGCAAAAGTACGAAAAGTTGCATTACCCTCCAAATAAATGGGATGAACTGCATACATTTGTGACGAATGAATAGAAGTATAATTAAACTTTAACATTCTGTAAGCTTTTTGTAGGCTTCTGCAACGTCGTCAATAGTGATATCAAGGAGGTTCATCTGACGGAAGAGCTCTGGCAGACGCTCCTTCATAAACTCCTGCTTGCGGGCCTTCAGAATCTGTTTCTTGGCGCCAGGAGTGACGAAGTAACCCAGTCCGCGCTTGTTATAGATGATCTCCTCGCGGGCCAACTGTTCGTAGGCCTTCACTGCCGTATTTGTATTCACTTCTAAGAGCACGGCATACTCTCGGACGGACGGAATGCGGTCATCGTCCTTATACACTCCAGAGAGGATTTCGTCGCACAGACGATCAGCCATCTGGATGTAAATCGCTTTATCGTTAGTAAAAATCATACGTTCAACCATTTATTGTTAATAACCTGCATGCGGGTAAACAGCTTGTACGAAGCCCAGTAGTGGAAGACGACGAGCAGCATCATCGCTGAGTTGATGATATAGAATGACGGATGGAAGATAGTTGTATAGGTTTGCGTCTTCTCGTCCCAGGTACCCGTGATGAAATCGAAGTGGAAACTGTTCCAGTCTATCTGGTTCATAATCATTATCAGCAGGATGCCGACAACGACGATGGTGCCGCTGGTGAACAGGAACTGCTGACGACGGAACAGCGTGCCGCCCACGATATAGAGTGAGTGAATGTAAAATGCCCAGACAAGGACCATCCATACCCCGTGCCAATCTTGGAAAGCACCCCACGGATGCTCACCATCACGTCCCATGACAGGCATCGTGAATCCCCAGACGACGATGCGCCCCGTCAGCCAGTCCACCAATACGCGCAGGGCGTCGGCCAGTATGCAGGCACCAATGGTCAGGAACAGCATCATCACTACGGATATCAGCACGCTGACGACGTATTTCTCCAAGTTGGAGACGGGCCATAGCAGATAGGCGGAGCGTTTGCGGGTGTCCTTCATCTGCGAGAACATGCCGCTGGCCGTAAACAGCATGGCGAAGCAGAAGAAGATGACACCGAATACGGAGGTCTGCTCTACGATTCTGCTATAGTGAAAAAGCAATTCGCTGGGATAGTTGTCTGCCCAATGCGAGTAGCCGTGGTCAGCCACACGGGTAAAGAACAGATTAGCCATGAACATGACCAGCGTATAGATGCCAAACAGTCGGAACCACGTCTTGCGCTCCACCAGGAAATGGCACTTCAGTGCCTGCGAAAATCTATTGTAATTAAAGTTGCTCATATCTTTTCATTATTTAAATTTTATCCTTGCATGATAGCCGTCCCTTATCAAGGGGCTCTAAATACCTTAGTTGTTGTTATGATTTTGCGTCTTATAGTTAAAGAGAAGTTCCAGATTTACCTGTGTTTCAGCATCACCGTCCTGACGCTTGGTGATGACGGCATTACCCTGAAGCGTGGGCTCAGCATAGAGCACGCTGTCGTCCATCTGCTGTGGTGAACGGAATTCGAAGGTGTAAGCATCCTGAATTTCCTGCATTGAGGCATTCAGCAATACCGAGTGCTGGTCGAGGATGAGGATGTGGTCCAACATTTGCTCCACGTCGTGAACCTGATGGGTGGAGATGACGACAGTACGGTCCTCGGTCATGTGCTGGGCAATGACCTTGCGGAACTGCGACTTCGAGGGGATGTCCAATCCGTTGGTAGGCTCATCCATCAACAGATACTTGGTGTTGGTAGCCATAGCAAAGGCGATATAAGCCTTCTTGCGCTGACCCATCGAGAGTTCACCCAGACGTACATCGGCAGGCAGTTCGAAATCAGCCAAACAGCCCTGCAGGATCTCATCAGAGAAATTAGGGTAGAAGGGCTTATAGAGTTTCACATACTCAGAAAGACAGATGGCGGGCATCTCAAACTCCTCCGTTACGAGGAAGATGTCGCGCAGGGTTTCAGGCTCGCGGTCCTTGGTTGCGATGCCATCGCAACATACAGAACCACAAGAGGGACGGAGCAAACCTGAAAGCAGGTAGAGCAGCGTGCTCTTGCCCGTTCCGTTCTTTCCTAATAGCCCGTAGATACGGTTTTCCTCCAGCTTGAGGCTGAAATCGTCGAATACCTGCTTTTTACTGCCGGCATACTTGAAACTGATGTTATTTACGTCAATCATACGTTTTAATTGTTTATGTTTGTATTATTGTTTATTGTCTGAATCGAGCTTTGAAAGCCACCGTATTAGTGTACTACTTTATTAGTACACAGCAAAAGTAGAGAAAATAAGCTTACACTCCAAACTTTTCAAGCAAAAAGTGCTATTCTTTAACTTTCTTTAGCGTTTTGGACATCGTAAAAGCCCTATAAGCCTCGCGCGATCCTTATTATATATATATTAATGTCGGACTGTATGGAAGCCGAGATGATTGTACCTCAAAGATTCAATATTGGGTAGTATTTGAAAAAAGTCAACAAATGTTAATCATGGGGTGTTCGTAGATTTTCCACGAAAACGTTTGCGTAATTAGTGTACATTTACTACCTTTGCATCATCAACTAACAATAACAAACGATAATATCACATATGGTCAACCTTAGGAAACTGGCTACCATCATCATATTCCTAGCGTCTGTAGTCCTCATGACACCTGGGCGAGCTCAGGTGAAAGACGATACAACCAGCAGATTGCTGCAGAAAGTTCGCATCACCTTCAATCAGAACGACGAGCACGCTTTCTACGAAGCGAATGCCAACTATCGCAACTACCTGCTCAAGCAGGGCGACGTTAGCGGATTCTATCTCAGTTGGAAGAACGAAGTGCTCTACGACGTCAATCACAATCACTTCTATCGCGCCCTGCGAAAAACCATGACAATGCAGGCAGATATGGAACAACGCGGCGCCACTCGTGAACTCTATAAGACCACCCACCTGCGAGGTATCATCTACTCGCTAAGAGGAAATATTCCCCTAGCCCACCAGTACTTCGAGAAGGCATTGGATCAGGTGGACCACTCCCAGCCTGCCAATCTCGTGTCGCTCTATATGGACTTGGCGAACATCGAGATGGACACCCAGCCCCAGGAAGCCATGAAGCACCTCGACTACGCCATTGAAGTCATCAGGGCCAACGATTCCAATTACGAATACAGCGACGCCATCGGATTCAAGGTGATTGTGGCCTACGCAATGCGTGACTGGGAACAGGTGAACGAAGCTTTTGACGAATACATCAAGCTCCGCAAGACGCTGGGTCAGGACTTCAGCACCACCTATTATAATTATGCCGTCATCTGTAAGGCTGCAGCAGACAAACGCTACGATGATGCCATCAAGCAGACATATGAACTAACTAACACAACAGATATTTATAAGTTCCAAACCGAAATCTACGAGCTCGCTGGTGACACAGTACGTGCTTTTGAGACGCAGAAACGCTACATGGCCGTCAAGGACTCAGTAGACAACGTCATCATGAGCGAAGAGATGGTTGGTTCGGCCAATGACCTTGAGAATGCTGAAGCGTTGAACAATGCCGTTTGCAAGAAAAACGCCCTCCTGCAATGGGCACTTCATCTTGGATTTGTCGCAGTCCTGGTCATCGGATTTCTGATTTATCGCTGGAATCGTTCGCGCTACATGAAGAGTTTGCAGCATCAGAATCGTGAACTGCTCATCGCGCGTGATAAGGCACAGGAGGCAGAACGCATGAAAGTAAGCTTCCTGCAGAACATGAGTCACGAAATCCGTACGCCCTTGAACGTTATCAGCGGCTATGCTCAAATCATCAGCGACCCTCACGCCCTGTTGAGCGACAACGAACGCGCAGATATGGCCAAGCGTATCACCCACAGCACCCATAGTATCGTACGTATCGTAGACGAAATACTCGACATTTCAAGCAAGGAAAGCATTCACTATATTGACAAAACAGATATGGTGGGCTGTAACGAATTGGCTCGAAAAATGATAGAAGCCTACGAAACGAAGGAAACGGGCCTGGACGTACGTCTCGACACACATTTGAAGGACAGCTGTGAGATTCTGATGAATCGTCACGAAGTGGAAAAGATCCTACATCATCTGCTTGACAACGCCTTTAAGTTCACCAAGCAGGGCAGCATCACGCTCAAAACTTATACAGACAAACTGGACGGAATGGTATGTTTCAGTGTAACGGATACGGGATGCGGCATCAAAGAGGGCGACGAAGAGAAAATCTTCGAACACTTCTACAAGTCGGATGCATATATAGAAGGTGTAGGACTAGGACTCTCGCTAGCTCGTCGCGTAGCTCGCCAGTTAGGCGGCGACGTGGTGCTCGACACCGAATACAAAAACGGTAGCCGATTTATCCTGAAACTGCCCAAAGAATAATTGTCAATTTTCAATTCTCAATTGTCAATTCCGTTCAACCGCGCTGGTCGGCTCCCCACATCATTTTTTCACGCAATGTGTGGAAATACTTGGTGCCTGCACGCTTGATGACCTGCACGCGATAAGGAGCACGACGCAAGGTCAGTTGCGTGGTTTCATCCAACTTTTCGCTTCGTCCGTCCAAAGCAACAAGGAAATTATGCGTACGACTCTCAACAGAAAGCTCTATCACGGAGTCTTCCGAGACAACGATAGGGCGAACATTCAGCGAATGGGGAGCGACGGCAGTCAGCGAGAACACATGGGTGCCTGGCACAATAATCGGACCTCCTACGGAAAGTGAGTAAGCGGTAGAGCCCGTAGGTGTCGAAATAATGAGTCCGTCAGCCTGATAGGTCGTCAGTGTTTCGCCATTAATCGTTGCATAGATGGAAATCATCGAGGCGTTATCGCGTTTCAGGATGGCCACATCATTCAACGCACAATTATACCCTTGCAACTCCTGACCTTTTGTTTCCACCTGAATGACAGCACGCGTATCGACAGCATAATCCTCATCATGCAAGGCATGGATGGTGCGTTCAATCTCCTGTGCATTGACGTCAGCCAAGAATCCCAGACGACCCGTATTGATACCCAGAATGGGAATCTGTTTCTGTCCTACCACGCTGGCAGTACGCAAAAAAGTTCCGTCGCCTCCCATCGAAATGGCAAAGTCAGCCTCAAACTGGTTGTTGTCAAAGACATTAACCCCTTTCAGTGACATCTGCTGCCCCTCGGTAATGAAGGTATAGAACTCGCGCTCAATAAAAACCTCTGCCTCGTATTGTGACAGACAAGCGAGGATTTTCTGTATCGAAACAGACTTCTTGGGCTGGTAGACATTGCCAAAAATGGCGAATCTTAGTTTACGCGTAGACATCATTTCTTACTTTTTGCGTGCAAAGATACGCATTTTTTTGCGTCTTTGTGCCATCGTATTCATTTTTTTTGTATCTTTGCACCAAACTAATGATTATAGCTATGACGAAACTAAGTGTAAATATCAATAAGATTGCCACGCTGCGCAATGCCAGAGGCGGCAATAATCCTAACGTGCTGGCTGTTGCACGCGACGCAGAAATCTTTGGTGCCCAGGGCATTACCGTTCATCCTCGTCCTGACGAACGCCACATCCGTTATCAGGATGTTCGCGATATCCGTCCACTCATCACAACGGAGTTTAACATCGAAGGAAATCCTATCCCGTCGTTCACAGAACTGGTACTGGAAGTCAAGCCGAATCAGGTGACACTGGTTCCTGACGGACACGACCAGATTACCTCCAATCACGGATGGGACACGCTGGAGAACAAGGCATTCCTGACGGACATCTGCAAGACCTTCAAAGAGGCTGGTATCCGCACGAGCATCTTTGTGAATGCCGACCCCAGAATGGTAGAAGGAGCCAAGGCGTGTGGTGCCGACCGCGTAGAGCTTTACACGGAGCCCTATGCATCTGGTTATCAAGCCAATCGCGAGGCCGCCATTGCTCCGTTTATTGCTGCTGCCGAAGAGGCTCGCAAGGTAGGATTGGGACTCAACGCAGGTCACGACCTGTCGCTTGAAAACCTGCATTACTATCACCAGCAGATTCCCTGGACGGACGAAGTCAGCATTGGCCACGCCCTCATCTGTGACGCCCTCTATCTGGGTCTCAAGGAAACCATCAAACAGTATTTACAAGCACTACAATAGTATGAAAAAGGTTTATGTATTCTTAGCAGACGGCTTCGAGGATGTCGAGGCCCTGATTCCTGTTGACATATGGCGTCGCGGAGGTTTGGACGTAGTAACGGTGAGCATCAGCGATTTCCCCTTGGTGCGCTCAGCTCATGGAGTAAATATCGAGGCTGACATCATGTTCGAGCAAGGTGACTTCTCGGATGCCGACCTTATCTTCCTGCCGGGCGGCATGCCTGGCGCCTCGAACCTGTTTGACGACAAGGCTGTCTGCAAGGCTGTTGTCGACCAGCACATGGCTGGCAAGAAGGTAGCAGCCATCTGTGCTTCGCCTGCTGTCGTCCTGGCTCCGCTGGGTATTCTTGAAGGCAAGAAGGCCACCTGCTATCCTGGTTTCGAGCAGGCCTTGGAGGATGCCAAATATACGGGCGACCTCGTCACCGTCGATGGCAATGTCACCACAGGCGAAGGCCCAGCAGCAGCCTTCCCCTTCGCCTACGAACTCCTTGCCCAGTTGGTTGACAAGAAGACCTCCGACCAAATCGCCGAAGGCATGCGTTTCAAGCACCTGATGCAATGATAATTTTTGCAGCGGACTTAACGGACTGACACGGACAATTTTATGTTGATATACAATGAACTTTCAAAAAAGATATTAGAGGCTTATTTCAACGTCTTTAAGCACCTTATAACAGGGTTATTGGAGAGTGTATACGAGAAAGCTCTATGCATCGAGTTTGACGAGATGGGCATACCTTATGAACGCCAAAAACGCCTTCAGATTACAAACGTATTATAAACAAATAGTCCGTGTTAGTCCGTTAAGTCCGATGCAATATATTTGATGCTAATATGGATTATATAATAATAGTAGCAGGCGGGAAAGGCCTGAGGATGGGGAGCGATATTCCCAAGCAGTTCCTGCCAATAGGCGGGAAGCCGGTACTGATGCGGACGTTGGAGCGCTTCCGCGAGTACGCTGAAGATTTGCAGATAATCCTTGTGCTTCCCAAGGCACAGCAGGACTATTGGCACGAATTGTGTCAGAAATATGACTTTAAGATAAAGTATTGGCTTGCCGATGGTGGTGAGACGCGCTTCCACTCCGTGCAAAACGGTCTGGCAAAGATTCCTGACGATGCCGAAGGAGTCGTCGGCGTGCATGATGGTGTGCGTCCGTTCCCCAGCATCGACGTCATTCGCAACTGCTACGAGACGGCTCGCACCGCCAAAGCCGTCATTCCGGTCATCCCCATCGTCGAGACGGTGCGCCAAATATTTAGCAACGGACTACAGGACTCAAGGACTGTTTCTCGTGACGACTATCGGCTGGTGCAGACGCCCCAGACCTTCGACATACAACTGCTGAAGGCCGCCAACCAGCAGCCATACAACGACGGCTTCACCGACGATGCCTCTGTAGTAGAGTCGTACGGCCACACCATCACCCTCGTCGAGGGCAATCGCGAGAACATCAAGATCACCACGCCCTACGACATGAAGATTGCAGAGGTATTAATATAATGTCAGGTATCACACCATATCACGCCAAATATTTTGCCCATTTCCTGACGAGGCGACTGCCCGCCAATAACTTGGACAAATTGACTGCATCGCTCCACGATGCACAGGTCGATTTGACACCACACCAGATAGATGCGGCACTCTTTGCGTTTAAGTCGCCTTTGTCAAATGGAGCGATATTGGCTGATGAGGTGGGACTTGGCAAGACCATTGAGGCTGGCATCATCCTTTCCCAGCACTGGGCAGAGCGCAAGCGTCGGTTATTGATTATCTGTCCAGCCAACCTGCGCAAGCAATGGTCAGCAGAACTGATGGAAAAATTCTTCATACCTTCTTATATATTAGAGGCAAAGAATTTCAACCAAGAAATAGAGTTAGGCAATCTAAACCCATTCAACAAAGACGGTATCATCATTTGCTCCTACCAGTTTGCTCGTACAAAATCTGCTTATCTGCGAAATACACCTTGGGACTTGGTTGTGATTGACGAGGCTCATCGACTGCGTAATGTCTATAAGTCCAATAATCGCATTGCTAACACGATTAAAGATGCACTTCTGAAGCGAAAGAAAATTTTGCTGACGGCTACACCTTTGCAGAATTCCATACTTGAACTTTACGGTTTAGTCTCCATCATTGACGAATTCGTGTTTGGTGACTTGAAGAGTTTCAAAAGCCAGTTTAGCAAGGTTTTGACTGCAAACGACTACCGCTTGTTGCGTAACAGGTTACAACCCGTTTGCAAGCGTACCCTCAGACGCCAAGTTCTTGAATATATCAAATATACTAAGCGCATTGCCATTTGTGAAGAGTACTATCCAACAGACAACGAGCAGAAACTATATGAATTAGTATCTGCCTATCTGCAACGTCCTTTGCTTTATGCTTTGCCCAATAGTCAGCGACAGTTGATGACTATGATACTTCGTAAGTTATTGGCCTCTTCAACTTTTGCCATCTATGGCACGCTGACCCGGTTAATAGAAAGGCTGGAAGACATTTTACGCAAGCAAGATGTCAATTTGGACATTGACACTGCCACACTGGACTTTGACGGATTGGATGACAACCTCGATTATTGGCTGTCTGATGATGAGGAAGAAGTACGAACAGCAGTAGAGGATTCCGGCCCTGAAGAAATTCTGCATCCACATGAAATAGAGGGTATTAAGAATGAACTATCGGACTTGCGACAGTTTCAAGCACTCGCAGCAAAGATCCGAAAAAACAGTAAGGCTGAGCATCTGTTTGTGGCTCTCAACAAGGGCTTCGAGGAACTGGAAAAGTTGGGAGCCAATAAGAAAGCTTTACTCTTTACGGAATCAAGACGCACCCAGGATTTCCTTTTTGAGTTATTTGAGAAGAACGGCTATAAAGGAAAGGTCGTTTTGTTCAACGGCTCCAACAGTGATAAGAAATCAACATCCATTTATAAAGACTGGCTCAAGAAATATAAAGGCAGTAGTAAGATCACAGGTTCTGCCACAGCAGACAAACGAGCGGCACTGGTGGAATATTTTCGCGACCATGCTACGATTATGATTGCTACTGAGGCTGCTGCCGAAGGAATCAACTTGCAATTCTGTTCATTAGTGGTTAATTATGATATGCCTTGGAACCCACAGCGTATTGAACAGCGCATTGGTCGCTGCCACCGTTATGGACAGAAGCACGATGTAGTGGTCATCAACTTCCTCAACAAACGTAATGCTGCCGATGTACGTGTCTATGAACTGCTGAATGAGAAGTTTCAATTGTTTAGCGGTGTCTTCGGAGCCAGCGATGAAGTACTGGGCAGCATCGGCAATGGAGTCGATTTTGAGAAGCGCATCACTCAGATTTATAATGAGTGCCGCACAACAGAGGAGATAGAACAGGCTTTCGACCAGTTGCAGGAAGAACTGCGCTCAGAGATTTCAGACAAGATGCTTCGCGCACGTTCTGCCCTACTTGAAAATTTCGATGAGTCAGTTAGTGAGAAATTGAAGATTCATCTGGCAGAAAGCCTTACCAACCTCAATTTGTTTGAGAAGCGTCTATGGGAACTGACAAAATATGATTTAGACGGACATGCGACCTTTGACGAAGATAAGCATACGTTTATCGGTGAGAATGGCGAGAGTTATTGCATGATTGTTCCAAAAGAGGGAGAACGAAAGAGTGATGTGCAGATTCCTGACCATGCACAGATTTATCGTATTGGTCATCCATTGGCACAAAGTATCTTAAAGCGGAATCTATCTCTCGATCTTCCTTCCCACGAAATCATCTTCGACTATACCCATACGCCCGTCAAAGTGGCTCTGCTTGAAAAACAAATTGGAAATGCGGGATGGATGCGAATAGAAAAGTTCACCATAGAAACTTCTGAGCCAGAAGACTATTTGCTCATAGCCTGTTATACAGATGACGGCAGACAGATTCCTACAGAAATTGCAGAACGTATGTTCTCACTCCATGCAGAGGAAGGCCGTCGGGCACAGATAAGCAGCGAAATGGCTGACGTGCTGGAGCAAGATATCCGTAAGCAAAAAGAGGCTGCAAAGGATGAGAACTATAAGCGCAACCAGACTTTCTTCGAGACAGAAATAGAGAAGTTAAACCTATGGGCTGATGATGTAAAGATTGGCTTAGAACGCGAAATCAGTGACCTTGATGCTGAGATTAAACTCCGCAAGTCGGAAGCCCGTAAACTTACACGCTTGGAAGAAAAGATCGAAGCACAACGCCTCGTAAAAGACCTTGAAAAACGTCGTAGCGAGAAACGTCGCAGTCTGTTCGAGGCCCAAGACGAGGTGGACACCCAAAAAGAAAAGCTCTTCGACAAGGTAGAGCAGACCCTTCGACAGAAGAAAGCATCAGAAGAGACATTATTTATTATAAGATGGAAAATCATTTAAAACAAGATTGATATGGATAAAAATAACGAACAGAAACAAGACGTACGTTGGCTACAGCGCTTTTCCAATTACCGCAAAGCATTGGCAAAATTAGGCAAGGCTGTTGACATCGTCTCTTCCCAAATGGAAGAAGACGAAGATATTGACCAATTGCTCGAAGAAGGACTTATCCAAAGATATGAATATACCCACGAACTGGCGTGGAATGTGATGAAGGACTATGCAGAATACCAAGGAATCACAGGCATTAATGGTTCCAGAGATGCAATTAAGAAAACTCTACAGTTTGGTCTGATAAATGACGAAAATTGGATGCGTACTATTGCTGATCGTAATTTAACTTCTCATAATTACGATGAGGATACCGCTCATGAGATTGTTGAGAAGATTACAGATATATATTATCCTCTATTTGTAAAATATGAGAAAGTTATGTTAAAGAAATCTGGATTAGAGCCAGAATTATTCCCAGAAGAATGAAATACGGCATTAAGGAAGAGCAATGGGATATGCTTTGCAACGTATTTGCAAATAATCCCAAAATAGAAAAAGTCATCTTGTATGGTTCTCGTGCAAAAGGAACATTCAAGCCATTCTCTGATGTGGATATCACATTAGTAGGTAGTGATTTATCTACAAGTGATCTGGCAGACACAATAAATGCCATTGATGATTTGTTTCTTCCTTATATATTTGACATTTCTCTCTATCACAAATTGAAGAGTCCAGAATTAATTGACCACATTAGCAGAAGGGGCATTGTTATATATAAAAAACAAATTTAAGTAACACTAGCAATTAATGTTATGGCAGAAAGGAATAGAGAAGAAGGGAAAAAGAAAAATAGCAACGGACTATGGATTCTCTTTATTATATTTGTTGTCCTCATACCTATGGGTATTAATCTATTAGTACGATTAGAATCGCCTTTAGATTTCCCTATAGTTGGTGGTCCAAAAGACTGGTTAATGTTTTGGGCATCATATTCTAGTGCTGTTGCTTCATTTATGATGGTATGGTATACAAGTCGTACATTGAAGCAAAACAATAAACAATTAGATGTAATAAAGCAACAATGGGAGGCAGAACATACACCAGAATTATTTGCAACACTTATTCGAAGTAAAGATAAAGCGTTTATAAGAATAATGAATGTTTCTAATATCTCAATCAAGAACATGAAAATAGAGATAACTCAAGATCCAGAAGAGAACATTCAGACTTCAATGGTTAATTATGACCAGTTTAAAGCAAATATCAGAAACTCGACATTTGCTATTGAGCCTCATGGTAAAATAGACATCGAATTTGTTCAGCGATTATATTTCGATGAAAAATATACTGGTACTATTACACTTAAATTTTCTTTTAATGAAGGATATGAAAACGAAATAGCAATACCTTTCGAACAAATGCTATTGGTTGACTCTGAAATTGTTCATAATGATTACAGAAACCATTTAGAAGAAATATCAAATAGTTTAAAAACATTGGCACAAAAGATTTCAAGAATGTAAAACTGCATTATAAGGATTTATGTGTCGAAAAATAAGATGGAGGATAGTATAATGACTTTAGAAGAATTTGTTTTTAATATACCATTGTATCATAAGGTAGATGCAAGTAATGGCTATAATGACATAATAGAAGTTTTAGGTCAAAGTAATGATGCTATAAAAGTGGAAGGTTATAATCCTGTACACAAAAAGGAATCCACTTTCTATTTGGAAAGAGGATTGGGTGAATTGCTTGAATGCTCTATGGGAGCATATGGCCTTGCAGATCATTTCTACAACACATACTCTACTTCCATTTTGAAAGAGCTTAAAGTAAAATCTATTGTCTTTAAATGTCAGAGGTATAATGATGAAATAACTATTTTAGTATATCATGATTATGACAATTCTATATTGATAAAAGTAGGGCAATATCCATCCGTGGCAGATATACATATTGGTCAGATAAAGCAATATGACAAAGTATTAGAGAAACCTGCTTTGAGAGAGTTTACAAAGGCTATTGGTCTTGCAGCAAATGGTGTAGGTATAGGTTCTTTTGTATATCTTAGGCGTATTTTTGAAGGACTTATCTTTGATGCATTTAATGAAGCAAAAGAAAAAGGCGAGATTGATATTGAGCTGTTCGAAAAGCAGAGAATGGAAGAAAAGATTAAATCACTTCATATGTATTTACCTACATTTATTGTAGAGCATAGCAGCATTTATGGAATATTAAGCAAGGGCATTCATGAGCTATCAGAAGATGAATGTTTAGAATATTTTGATACGATGCGAGCAAGCATTGAAATGATTTTAGACCAACGAGTAGAACTAAGAGAAAAACAAAAGAAGGAAGAAGAGGTAAAAAAGAAAATTGATGCAATCACCGCAAAACTAAAAAAGTAACAGATGGCACAAGATAAATTACAGAAGTTAGAACTGACATGGATTGGAAAGGATGAGGAACGTGAGGCCATTGAGCCGCGCATCCTGATTGAAGACCCGAAATACAGTTACGGTGACACCGAGAGTGGCAACATGCTCATTCATGGTGACAATCTGTTGGCGCTAAAAGCATTGGAGCAAGAGTATTCCGGGAAAGTGAAGTGTATCTATATCGACCCGCCATACAACACAGGTTCTGCATTTGAACATTATGACGATGGAATTGAGCATAGTATATGGCTTAGTTTAATGAAATCGCGTCTGGAACTTCTGCGGAGTCTTTTGTCAGACGATGGAAGTTTGTGGATTAATCTTGATGATAATGAAGTTCACTATTGCAAAGTCATGTGTGATGAGATTTTTGGAAGGAACCATTTCCTTTGTGATATTTCATGGGAAAAGAGATATTCACCGGCTCCAGATACAAAAGATTTCGGTTATATTCATGATCATATTCTTGTATATAGAAAAACCAACTTGTTTAAAAGGAACTTACTGCCTTTAACAGAAGACCAAACTGGCCGATACAAGAATCCCGACAACGATCCTCGTGGCCCATGGAAAGCCGCAGATTATACTTGCCGTTTCACCTCTGAACAACGGCCAAACCTTTATTATCCCATAATTCAGCCTATTACGGGTAAAGAAATATGGCCAAAGAAGACTCGTGTTTGGGCTAATTCAAAAGAAGAGCATGAAAAGAATGTAATAGAGAACCGTTTGTGGTGGGGAACAAAAGGGACAAACTCTGTTCCCGCAAAGAAGAACTTCCTTTCAGAAATTCAGCAAGGAATGATGCCAATGTCATTGTGGCATTACCAAATGGCAGGAACGAATCAGGATGCTAAGAAAGAAAATATGATACTTTTTGGCGACAAGCCTTTCGACACTCCCAAACCAGAGAAATTAATTAAAATAGTTTTAATGATTGCCACAAATCCTGACGACCTCGTTCTTGACAGTTTCTTAGGTTCTGGCACTACAGCCGCTGTAGCTCAAAAGATGGGAAGAAGATATATAGGCGTTGAATTAGGAAATCATGCATATACCCATTGCTATCCCCGCTTGAAAAAAGTTACTGACGGTACAGACCAAGGCGGCATCAGCAAGGCGCAGAACTGGAAAGGCGGTAGCGGCTTTAAGTTCTATGAACTGGCTCCGAGTCTGCTGAAAGAAGACAAGTTTGGCAACCTCATTATTAACAAGGAGTATAACGCTGATATGCTTGCCGCAGCAATGGCAAAACAGGAGGGCTATACCTATCAGCCAGACAGCAACCTCTACTGGAAACAAGGTCAGAGTTCAGAACACGACTATATCTATACCACCACGCAGTTCCTGACCGTGGAGAGCCTTGATGCCATTAGCGAGACGATGCAGGAAGGCGAAAGCCTTCTTATCTGCTGTACTGCCTTCCAGAAGGAATGCCAGAGCCACGCCCCGAATATCACGGTGAAGAAGATTCCCCAGATGCTTCTCGGCCGTTGCGAATTTGGCAAGGACGACTACTCTCTGAACATTATTGACATGCCCCAACTCGACCTCGAAGAAGACCTCGACGACTTCCCCGAAGAAGAGCCAACGGCAGAAGCAAAAGACAATAAACCCGTTGAAGGTACGTTATTTGATTAGAAATAAAAACAAAATAATTATGGCACATATATTAATAAAGAATGTCGGACCAATCAAGAAAGCGGAATTTGATTTAAACAAAATCAATGTTTTCATGGGACCCCAAAGCAGTGGTAAAAGTACTATTGCCAAGATTATTAGTTATTGCTCATGGTATGAGAAGAATGTTATTCTCACATCCAAGTTGACAAAAGACTTTTATAAAGAATTGCTGGAATTTCACAATCTAGAAGATAATTATTTTAGTGAGTCCTCATATATTGAGTATAAAAGCAACAACTGCCACATTATATTTCCAGGAAAGGATGTAGAAAAACTGGAAGTAAAAGTTACTGTAAGTATTGATAATGTTTTCAAAAATGAAAAAATAGAATACATTCCTGCAGAAAGAAATTTTGTAACAATTCCTGGTATTGGTAAATATAACGAAAGTAGAAACAATGTTTTATCTTTTCTGTATGACTGGTTTGAAGCAAAACGCGAAATAATAAAAGAAAATACTTTTATCTATCCCATTAAATCTTTGAATCAAAATGCATATTATTATAACCAAGATGAAGATTCTGATAATGTAATTATTGAAAATGGAACAGAAATAAAATTAAGACATGCTTCAAGTGGCTTAATGTCTGTTACACCACTTGTTGTCGTATTTGATTATATATTGCGTACAATATATTCAAAAAAAAGAATTAAATCTCCCTTTGAGGTTATCAATATTCAGTCTAAAATAGATGAACTGGACGAAAATACCAAAGGAAGGATAGAGAAACTTATTGATGGCATAGAAAATTTACGATCTTATCTAAATAAGAATTTACCACTTTCTTTTAATGAGCAAGACATTGATAATATGCAAAAAGATTTAAACAAGGCATTAGGTTTCGATTCTGATTACAATTATTCGAAAGTTATAATCGAAGAACCAGAATTAAACTTATTCCCTGATACTCAAAAAGATTTAATCTACTACATGTTGTCTGTTCTAAATAAAGAAGAGAGAGAACATCAATTAGTATTAACAACTCATAGTCCGTATGTTTTATTCTCTTTGAACAACTGTATGATGGGAGGGCTGGTAAAAGATAAGATTCCTGAGGAGAAAAGTAATGAGTTTGAATCTTACCATTCATGGATTGATCCCAAGAAAGTATCTATCTACGAGATACATGATGGAGAACTCAAGCCCATTCAGGATGAAGATGGTATTATTGAGGATAACTATCTGAATAAAGCATACAAGGAGAACTCTGCGGAATATCTGTCACTTCTAAACTACTACGACGATGAAGAATAGAATATTAGCAGCATATCCTGGCTCAACTTTTAAGACTACAAAGTCTGAGACAATCTATGTTGCAGACTTTACAAAAAGAACTGCTCATTATGAGAAGTCTCTTAGAAGAGGTGTTGAGTTCCTGTTTGATCAACCTAATGATCCAAACGAGCCACAGAAGAATATGCCTTGCCTTATCGTAGATAATCCTAACCACATTTATGTTGACAGCAATGTTTTTGATGACAAACAATTCATAGATGAGGACAACAACCAAATCAAGCATGGCGAATGTTGTTTTTTCCCGACAAAGAATGATGGGCGAAGTTGGTTCTCTATAGTTGAAATAAAAGACTGCATTCCTGGGAAGATTTCTGAATACAAACAGAATGTTATAGAGAAAATGGATTCTATGTATAATATATTTAGGAATAATGTTTCGATACCCAATACTATTTATTTTATAGTTTCCTTCCCAAGAAAGAAAACATTGCACAACCAGGCATTGTTTGATGATTATGTTGATAAGAAAAAATACAAAAAGGCATTTCTTGTAGTAACAAATTCAGCAACGATTATAGATACTCATGATATAAAATTCAATATATGAATACTATATACCAAAGCATAATGATATGATAGAGCGAATTCAAATACAAAATTACAAGTCTATTCAGAATGCAGATATAAAGTTAGGCAATCTGAATGTACTGATTGGCTCAAATGGAGTGGGTAAAAGTAATTTTATCTCTTTCTTTGAGTTGGTAAATGCCTTGTTGAATAAACGGCTTGGTAGTTATGTGCTTGAGCGGGGAGGATTTGAGAGGTTTCTTTATCAAGGACAAAAGCACTCTGAGTATTTGGGAAGTCTTATCGACTTTGCCAATACAAATGCTTTCTATTTCAAGTTAAAACCAGCAATAGGTAATAAAGCCTTCATTGAAACCTCTGGGGATTTCTTTAATAACAAAGGAGATCAGACAAAAGAATATGAAAAGCAGTGGAATAGGACTTCATGGGATAATGCAGTAGAAGAGTCTGGTATCCTTGAAAGTCCTAAATGGCGGGCAGGTTATTTGCGAAATTTCCTAAGAAGTTTTACTGTTTATCATTTCCATGACACAAGTATTACATCTTCCATGAGAAGAGAATGTAAGATTGGAGACAATGAGGTTTTACGCCATGATGCTTCTAATTTAGCGGCTTATTTATACAGGTTGCAACAGAATGAGCCACAGAGTTTCAAATTGATTGAAGGGGTTATTCGTTCTATCGCTCCTTATTTCAAAGGCTTTAAGTTGCGTGAGAACCCCAATAACAAGGGAATGATTTCGTTAGAGTGGGAAGAAAAAGACTCAGATGCATATTTAGATGCAAATAGTTTCTCTGACGGAACACTTCGTTTTGTTGCATTAACAACTTTACTCTTGCAACCTAATTTGCCTGATACTATTATCATAGACGAACCTGAATTGGGATTGCATCCTACAGCCATCAATAAGTTCGCAGCATTGGTGCGCCGTGCTGCCCAAAAGAAACAGATTATTTTGGCAACACAATCTGTCAACTTAGTTAACTGCTTTGAACCTGAAGATATTATTGTGGTTGACAGGGAGAACAAGCAAACTGTGTTCAATCGATTGGAGAAAGATACTCTTGATGCTTGGCTGGAAGAATACAATATTGGTGATATCTGGGAAAAGAATATTATAGGAGGACAGCCATGAAAAGACTATATATTATTGTAGAAGGGCAAACGGAGCAAGAGTTTGTCAATTCGATGATCGCTCCATATTTGAAGCAATATGGAATAGAGACCGTTGTACCGATAGTGATAAAAACAAGCATTTCTGGACGTGGTGGACTTTCTAAGTATTCACACATTAAAAAACATGCTGACAATTTACTTGGTTCAAAGAAAACAGACTTTATAGTCAGTATGTTCGTTGATTATTTCCGCATTCCCAAGAATCTACCTAATAAAGAGAAATGGGAACATGTTGAAAATCATTTAGAGCAAATTTTAATGATGGAAAAGTGTATTGCAGAAGACATAAATGACAATCGTTTTATTCCATACATTCAGATGCATGAATTTGAGGCTCTGCTATTCTCATCAAACAAAGGATTTGATTATTATTTCACTAAAAACGAATCAGCTCAAACAAAGAAAATCATCAATGCTTACAATAATCCTGAAGATATAAATACGACTCCAGAAGGAGCACCATCAAAACGAATACTTGCAATTAAAGATAATTATGACAAAGTACTTGAAGGAAACTTAGTTGCATTAGAAATCGGTATTGGTGATATTATTTCTAAATGTCCCCGCTTTAGAGCATGGATTGAAAAGTTAATTGAAGCATGTAAATAACAGATGAATACAATAGCAAACAATATCAAGCAACGGATGTCTCTGAGGGAGCCTTTGGGAAAGGCTCTTGATGTAGTGGTGAGGTTGACGGATGTACTTTCGTTGAAGAAACCGACACAGGAGGAGAACGGAGCATTTATCAAGGAAGAGTTGGCAAAGGCACAGACAGTATGCCCGCTATGCAAAGATTTTGAGCGCGACTTCCCTTCGTTTGCATTCTCAATAGCAACGGGTATTGGGAAAACAAGACTGATGGGCGCTTGTATTGCTTATTTGTATTTGAAAAAAGGTATTCGTCATTTCTTCGTTCTGGCACCAAACCTGACGCTCTATGAAAAACTGATTCGAGATTTCGGCGATCCATCTTACGAAAAATATGTATTCAAAGGAATTTCGGAGTTTGTGCATAATCAGCCAAGAATTATCACAGGCGACAACTATGAACAAGCGAGAGGTCTTTTCTCTGAAACTGAAATACAAATAAATGTCTTCAACATCTCAAAGTTCAACAAGGATAGTAAGGAAGATAAGAAAGGTGAACCCAGAATGAAACGCCTTTCCGAATATTTAGGACAGTCGTATTTCAAATACTTGGCTAACCTTGATGATTTGGTAATATTGATGGATGAGGCTCATCGCTATCATGCAGATGCTTCGCGCAAAGCCATCAACGAACTGCGTCCAATCCTTGGCCTGGAAATGACGGCAACGCCTTACGATGAGAAAGGAAAATCGTTCAAGAACATCGTCTATGAGTATAATCTGGCAGAGGCATTGGCAGAAGGGAAATATGTAAAGAATCCCACTATCGCCAAACGCCGCAACTTTGAGAAAAAAGACCAAACGCCAGAAGAACTTGACGTGCTGAAACTGGAGGATGCCATCAGCATACACGAGCATACCAAACTACATTTGGAGCTATATGCCAAAGAGAATAACGTACCTTTGGTAAAACCATTTATTCTTGTTGTTTGCCGTAATATTCAACACGCTAAGGACACGGTTGAACTGATTGAAAACAGAATCTATGACGGGAAATATAAAGGGAAGGTTCTACAGATTGATAGCTCTACGAAGAAAAATGATGAGATAGACCAGCAGTTCGTTTCGCTTGAAGACCCGAACAACCATATTGAGATTGTGGTGCATGTGAATATGCTGAAAGAGGGCTGGGACGTTACGAATCTATATACTATTGTTCCTCTTCGTGCCGCTGATGCCATTACGTTAGTAGAACAGACAATAGGCCGAGGACTGCGCCTGCCATACGGCGGCAAACGGACGGGAAATGATGAAGTTGACAAACTGACGGTCATTGCCCATGAGAACTTTGATGAGGTTATCACTCGTGCACAAGATCCGAACTCTCTATTAAACAAACTCAGTTACGTAGAATTAGACGATGAAGAACTGAAACCTGTTTCTGGAATAATTGTTAAAGGTAAAACTTCTGTTGAAGAGAAGTTTGAAGAAGAAAAGAAGAAGGCAGAGAAAGCTCTTGATGCGGCAAAAGCAAAAGCCGTTTGCGATGCAAGGCAGGCTATTTGGGATGCTATTCCCAAAATGAATACACAGGTAAAGAATAAAGAGGAACTTGCCAAGCCTGAGAACATTGCCAAGTTAAAGAAAATCACGGAAGATATTATCCGTGAGAAGACTTTTATTGCAAACCCGCTATTTGCAGAGGAAGAATCAAAGAAGCAAATAGAAGAAATCATGCCTGTTATCAATGTGGTAGTAAAAGATTACATTGACAATATCATAGAAATTCCTCGTGTAGTCATTGAGCAACCACAAGCAACAGCCGTTTTCCATGATTTTGAATTAGACACCTCTGAGGGTTTTTCATTCCCAGAATTAAGTAATGAAATCCTTCGTATGGGATTGAAGGATAAAGAAGTTGAAGTACTTACTGCTATTTCCAGTGGATATTTTGACAACCCAGTGAAAGAAATTGTGGCCCAACTTATGAACTATGAGGAAATAGACTATGACGAGAATGCAGAACTATTGTTCCATTTAGCAGAGCAAGCGGTGGAGGCTGTAAAGGCACAAACGGAAGATGGAAAGGATGTAGCCAATAAGGTTCATCAGTTTAAGTCTGCTATCGCCAATAGGATTTATCAGCAGATGAGAGAGCATTTCACTCTGGGAAAAAAAAGATATGCAAGTTCAAAAGTTCTTCCTTTTGTAGAGTTACTGCCACAACACTTAACAGAAGAAACTGCATACGGCTATTTGGATTATCGGTATGTCTTCAAGGACAATCAGAAATCATTGGTTAAGAAGTATATCTTCAGAGGTTTCTTGAAGTCGTACTATTTGACATACAAATTTGACAGTTCTACAGAGTTGGATTTCGCCAATCTGCTTGAAAACGATGGTAAGGTCTTGAAATGGCTTCGTCCAGTGCCTAACCAATTTAGAATATATTGGGGAAATGGCGCTCATTTATATGAGCCTGATTTCATCGTAGAAACAGCCACCAAGATTTATATGATTGAGACCAAAGCAGAAAAAGACATCAACGACGAGGATGTAAAGGAGAAAAAAAAGGCTGCGATGGAATATTGTACCATTGTGTCTAGAGAAACATCAAAGCCCTGGCAATATGTGCTAATTCCACACAATGCTATTAGTCGGACCATGCACTTTGAATATGTAATAGCAAATGGTATAACACAATGACAGACATACTACAACAGGACATTATGTACTTGCCGGGCGTTGGCCCCAACCGCAAGAAGATGCTGAGCAACGAGCTCGGCATCGAGACCTATGGCGACCTGCTCGAATACTATCCTTATAAGTATGTAGACCGCTCGAAGGTCTATACCATCCACGAACTGACGGGTGACATGCCCTATGTGCAGGTCGTGGGTCATATCCTCAGTTTCGACACCTATGCAATGGGGCCCCGCAAAGAACGCGTCGTGGCGCACTTTACCGATGGTTCCGGAAAGGTGATGGACCTGACGTGGTTCAACGGAGGAAAATACGCCAAGCAGAACTACGCCATCGGCAAAGAGTATATCGTTTTCGGACGTCCCAACGTCTACAACGGACGCATCAACGTAACCCATCCTGACATCGACGCTGCAGAGAAACTGGAACTGTCGGCCATGGGCATGCAGCCCTATTACAACACGACGGAGAAGATGAAGAAAATGGGGCTCAACTCCCGTTCTGTCGAGCGTCTGACGAAAGCACTCCTCGACGTGCTCAAGGAGCCCTTGCCAGAGACCCTTCCTGACTTCATCACCCAGAAGTTGCACCTGATGAGCCGCGACGAGGCCCTACGGAAGATTCACTATCCGCAGAATGCCAAGGAACTGGAGCAGGCTCGCGTCCGACTGAAGTTCGAAGAACTGTTCTACGTGCAGCTGAACATATTAAGGTATGCCAGTGACCAGCGACGGAAATACAGAGGGTATGTCTTCTCGCAAGTAGGCAACTGCTTCAACGATTTCTTTCACAACCACCTGCCCTTCTCGTTGACAGAGGCACAGAAACGTGTCATCCGTGAAATCCGCAAGGATATGGGCAGTGGACGGCAGATGAACCGTCTGTTGCAAGGCGACGTAGGTAGCGGAAAAACCCTCGTCGCGCTGATGTCGATGCTCATCGCACTGGACAACGGCTATCAGGCCTGCATCATGGCTCCTACGGAAATTCTGGCCGAGCAACACCTCAAGACCATCATGGACTTCCTGCAGGGCATGGACATTCGCGTGGCCTTGTTGACAGGCATTGTGAAAGGCCGACGCCGTCAGGAAATTCTCGACGGATTGTTGGATGGCACTGTGCAAATTCTGGTGGGCACTCATGCCGTCATCGAGGATACTGTGCAATTCGCACGGTTAGGTTTTGTGGTTGTCGACGAACAGCACCGCTTTGGCGTTGCCCAGCGTGCCAAGCTTTGGAACAAAAGCACAAACCCACCCCACGTGCTCGTCATGACGGCAACACCCATTCCCCGCACGCTCGCAATGACGCTCTATGGCGACCTCGACGTCTCTGTTATCGACGAACTGCCTCCAGGCCGCAAACCCATCGTCACGCAACATGTGTACGACCGTTCCCTGCCCTCGCTCTACGAAGGCATACGCCAGCAAGTTCACCAGGGTCGCCAGGTGTATATCGTCTTCCCACTCATCGAGGAAAGCGAGAAAATCGACCTCAAAAACCTCGAAGATGGTTTCGAAGTGTTAAAACAAGTTTTCCCAGAATTTCGCTTAAGCAAGGTTCACGGCAAGATGAAACCTGCCGAAAAGGAAGCCGAAATGCAACGCTTTGTCAAGGGCGAAACACAAATCCTCGTGGCCACCACAGTCATCGAGGTTGGCGTCAACGTGCCGAACGCTTCCGTGATGGTTATTCTCGAAGCCCAGCGCTTCGGACTCGCCCAGCTCCATCAGCTCAGAGGACGCGTCGGACGCGGTGCCGACCAGTCGTACTGCATCCTCGTCACCTGTTTCGAACTCTCTGCCGATACTCGCAAGCGTATCGACATCATGTGTGAAACCAACGACGGTTTCCGTATTGCCGAGGCCGACCTGAAGCTGCGCGGCCCTGGTGACCTCGAAGGAACCCAGCAAAGCGGCATGGCTTTCGACTTGAAAATTGCTGACATCGCACGCGACGGACAGCTCGTTCAGATGGCTCGCGACGAAGCACAAATCATCATCGACGACGACCCCACCTGCACCTCAGAACGCTATGCGATTTTGTGGCGCAGACTGCGTGAAATACGCAAGACGAACATCAATTGGGGGGCAATTTCTTGAATGATAGCCAGTGAAAAAAGAGTAAAAAAAACAAGTCGGCAAGTGTTAAAACACACAAATAAACCTTAAACGATTCGTAATAAGCGCTTGATTTTGAACATTTTTTATTACCTTTGCGTCGAATTTTTACCTCAAAAGAATAAAATTAGAATAATGAAGATATTAAAAACAATTGCATTTCTGGCTTTAGCAACAACGAGTTCACTCCCAACAATGGGTCAAGATCTATTGGCACGCCAGGCTCCTATTGACACGAAAATGAAGGCAGTGGACAGCGTCGCACTGCATCGACTGATAGAGACAGAGAGCTACTATGAAACTCCTGCCGCCGACTTATACGACGATTGGGACAACACACATGCTCACAGCCATGCAACAGAACTGCCCGATACGTTCCGCATTTCCCTGAAGGATTTCTGCATGCCCACCGACAGCCGCGTGCTCACCTCGAACTTCGGTTCGCGCTGGGGACGCCAGCATAAGGGTTTGGACATCAAGGTATATATTGGCGACACCATCCGTGCAGCCTTCGACGGCCGTGTACGTGTAGTACGCTACGAAGGTCGCGGCTATGGTAAGTACGTCGTCATCCGTCACGACAACGGATTGGAGACCTACTACGCCCACTTGTCAAAGCAACTGGTTTCTGAGGTTCAGGACGTTCGTGCCGGCGATCCTATCGGACTGGGTGGCAACACTGGTCGTAGCACGGGTTCACACCTGCATTTCGAGACACGTCTCTGCGGCATAGCTCTGAATCCTGCTCTGATGTTCGACTTCCGCAATCAGGATGTTGTCGACGACTACTTCACCTTCCACAAGTCCTCCTATCAGCGCGAGTCGCAGATTGCCACTCGTCTGCGTGGTGCAAATGTTGGTTCTTACGAAGATGTGGAGTTGGCCACAGCAGCCCCTGCCGCCAGCTATGCTCAGGAGTCTCGCTTCCACAAGGTCAAGAAGGGTGAGACCCTCTTCTCGATTGCCAAGAAACGTGGCACGACGGTGGACACCATCATGAAGCTGAACCACCTGAAGAAGAATTCCAAGCTGAAGGCCGGTCAGATCCTGAAGTTCAACTAAGCACACGATTATTGCAACAACATAAAAGCGGACAATTTGGTTTGTCCGCTTTTTCTTTGCATGCAAGAGGCTTGTTTTAGCACCTCGGTCTTTAGGCCATAGAAAACAGGAACTGCTGGTTGACGTATTCACAGCGGACATTGCCGAAGCGGATGAGGCGCGCCAGCAGGTTGATGACCTTATGGCGGGGAAGACGTGAGAGGCGGACAATACGGTTCAGGGGCAACTGGCCTTCAATGGCATCCAGCAACAGGCGGATGTCGTCGTCGTAGGTAATCATAACACCTTGCGGTTTCTGCGCCTCACGCCAGAGAGCAAGATGAACGGGCGAAGCCACGATGTTCTCGTCATTTATGCGGATATAGGCGCGCTTGCGGCCGTCTTCGTCCAGCGCACAAACAGGGCGTCTGCCAGAAGGCGAGACGGTAGCGATGACTATGGTACGCTTGTCCACATGGTAAGTGTCGAACTTGATGCTCGCTTCGGGCTTACAGAATTTGTAGGCTGCCTGGTGCATCATGTAGATCTCCTCTTCGCTACGCACACCCGACAGATGACCGTCGTCGCGAACGCCAATGAGCAGCCGCCCGCCGTCAGTATTGGCAAAAGCCGATACCGACTTAGCCAACTTACAAGCATCAGCCACACGGTATTTAAAGTCCTGCTGCTGGTGCTCCCCCTCCCGAATAAGCCTCAGAAGATACCCCTTGTCGTCCATACGCTCTGCAAAGATACAACAAAAACACGAAGAAACAAAGGAAAACCAAAATAAATGATAGGGCAACTGACTTATTCCCACGGAGGGAATGTTTTAGCACAAATAAGGCAGCCTTATTGAGAATTAAGCGTGCATTACATTCGCTGCTCAAAAATTTGTGCCAGTCGAATGGCACAATTAGCCGGTTTTGTGCAGTTTTGTGAAGATTTTCGTTCAAAAATGTTTTACTTTCAATTATTCTTCGTATCTTTGTGCACAATATGCCCCATGTTGGGCGAGAATAACTAAAAGCAATATGGCAAAGATAACAGTCCAGAACACGGAGATAACGGTCTTGTCGCATGATGACAAAGACTACATTTCCTTAACAGATATGGCCAATGGAAAGCAAAGCGAAAGCCGTGCAGCCGACATCATTAAGAACTGGATACGCACAAGATATACCATCGAATTCCTTGGTACATGGGAAATGATACACAACCCTCATTTCAAAGTGGTCGAATTTGACCACTTTAGGATGCAAGCAGGACTTCCCAACTTTGTGATGAGCGTTAGCGAGTGGATTGAGAAAACCAATGCAATCGGCATCATCGTGAAAAAAGGACGCTATGGTGGAACTTACGCATTCAAGGATATTGCCTTTGAGTTTGGTACTGCTATCAGCGTGACATTCAAGCTGTATCTCATCGAGGAGTTCCAGCGTCTAAAGGCTGATGAACAGAAGTTGCTGGAATGGTCTGCAAAGCGCGAATTGTCAAAAATCAATTACCGCATACATACCGATGCTATCAAGAGCAACCTTATCCCAGCAGAAGTAACTCGCGAGCAAGCAGCGATGAAATATGCAGAGGAAGCAGACGTTCTCAATGTCGCTATGTTCGGCATGACTGCCAAGCAATGGCGCGAGGCCAATCCGGAACTGAAAGGCAACATCCGCGACTATGCCACTATCAACGAACTCATCTGCCTCTCGAACATGGAGAACGTTTTCGATAAGCGAGAGCAGAGCCAAATATGTTTGAGCTTTGCCGAGCGTAGAAAAGGTCGAACGAAGTTCAACATCAACACCGTCCTTATCAACGATGGAATGCCCCAGGGCGAACGCTTGGTAAAGCTCAACCAGATTGCAATCCAGCAGATGCAGGTATTGGAGGGGAACAGTGGGAGAAATCTTTTGAAATAGTAAACAATATCTTTCAATGAAACACTCACCTGTCCCCAGTGTCCAACAAGATAGCTAAAATTCAGTTCTTCAAAGTCTGCCATAATCTTAATCCTTTCTATCTTTAAGTGTGAGTACTATTGTTTGTTGTTCGCTGATTATAATAAAATCCAGTCGCAAATTTAGTCAAAAAACTACGATTTTCTACCTGTCTGAACATTTTTCTGCTAAAATCACATAAAATTTAGCACTTTTTTATATAATATGGTGGCAATACGGAGATTTTTGACTACTTTTGCAATCGTTTAAGGAACTATGAATATGAGACGAACGGAAGTTGTAAACCAAATAAGCAAAGCAATCCGCAAAGTTGCACCTACAGCGACGGCCATACTCTATGGCTCGGAGGCTCGTGGCGATGCTCGCAGCGACAGCGATATAGATGTGCTGATTCTGCTTGACGGCGACAAGATGAGTCTGAAACGCGAAATGGAAGTAACCGGGCCGCTCAACGAGATAGAGTGGCAGACGGGGGTTCTGGTCAGCCCTACGGTGATGCTGCGCAAGCAGTGGGAGAATATGCCGTTCAAGACTCCGTTCTATATCAACGTAATGAATGAGGGCATCAGGATATGAAGGAAACACTTGACGAACAGAGCCGATTTGGACTGATGCGCTACCGCATGGAGCGGGCTGACGAGACGATGGAAGAGGTTGGGATTCTTGCCGAGCGAGGACACTACAACGCTGCTGTCAACCGTCTGTATTATGCCTGTTTCTATGCCGTGCAAGCCCTTCTGCTGAAGCATCACATTGCCGCCACGACCCATGCAGGCGTGAAGTCGATGCTTGGTTTGCATTTCATTACGAAGGGGATCATCTCTATTGAACATGGCAAGACCTTTAACACGCTTTTTGAGAAGCGTCACAGCAGCGACTATGAGGCTTTCGCCTATTGCGACAAGGCATTGGTTGATGACCTAACACCGCTGGCCGAGGCTTTCATTCAGAGGATAAAGGAACTTTTAGAAGATAACAAATAGTAGTAACGAATTAAAATTTGAATCAAACAAGAAACAGAAAGTAACGAGAATGTAAATCGGGATGCAGACTGCACAGGTGCGGCTCGCCCACAAGGGAACAAGTAACACAAATCAATAACCAAAAGGATTGTGCGTCGTTCCCGTTCGTACTTTATGGATAAATAGAGCTTTTAGCTCTTGTTCTCATTTCCGAATACCGCCAAAATATTCGTGTATGCAGAAACGCAAGTGAGCATACTGAACGCGAGAACAAGTAGTCTGAAAGTTCACGTCGATAGGCGTGGACTATTCACACACTTGTAGCGTGCAGGTCACTTGGCGGTAACCCGGAAATTGCAAGTCGCGGATGGTTGCACGCCTTTCTTTGTAAAACAATCAATTACAATGCGAAAGTATTTATTCTTTTCATGGATTCTTGCTGTTGTACTACTTCTATCCTGTAGCGACGACAAGAACGAGCAGACCCCACAAACGCCATTCAATGAGCCAACAAGTGAGGTAAAAGTCTATACCGAGGCCGAAGCAAATTATGTAGCAGAGGAACCATCGGAGAACACTCTTGTTTTTGGGAGCAATACCCCTGATAATGTACTACCAAAAGTTGGCGAAATAATTCAAATGCCCATTTCAGAAAGTACTCCTTATGGTTTTCTTGGAAGAGTAATATCTGTAGACAAAAGTGAAAAAATCACAGTTTCAACAGAAACGGTACCTCTTGAAGAGGCATTTCCTAACCTTTCGTTGGATGCAGATTTAACGGAGATGCAAAATGTTGAGTTGATTGATGAGGATGGGAATCCGGTAGATTTTTATATTGAAGATATAGAAGAAGATAGTACCTCCATGAAAAAGGCACGAACTCGTGGATGGGGTGTTGAAGATCAAGATGAAAATAACAAGCACACAAAACTATCCGAATTTGATTGGAAGAAGAAAAAACTTAAGATACCCATTCCTGAAAGTTGGGTTAAACGCTTCACTCAGGAAAAAATTGATGTTAGTGGTGTGTTTGAACTTTCATTTGATGGTAGTGATATTAAGATGGACAATAAAGATGGAGATACAAAGTATATAGACATTGACATTCGCCCAAGAATTACTGTTGGTGTTAACCTAAAAGGTCACATTAAGCAGTTGGGGGATAAGGGCAAGAAAGAGTGGAAAACCCCAAACTTAACCTTTCGTGGTGTGATTCCAGTTGGACCTGTGACCTTTCCTATTACTATTCCTATCTGTGGAAAAGCCCAATTAGAAGGAGATTTCTCTACATCAGTAGAACTGCGTTTTAATAAATACTTTCGATTTCATAGGGTCTGTAACAACGGGAAGTGGTCGCAACCAGTATCGGAAACACCTATTGTTGAAAATACCAGTCCGTGGTATATTACGGAATTTGATGCAAGCGGAAAATTTTGTTTTGGTCCAGATATTGAAATAAATATAGGCATATATACTTCTTTAGCCGGACTTGGAATAGAATTCTATCCGAACGGTTATTTAAGAGCTAACGCATCAATTTCAAGTATGAATCCTTTTGAGGCAAATGCGAAAGTCGAAGTTGGAGTTGGGATGGAATGGCGTGCTTATTGCCGAGCGGAATTATTCGGCAAGAAAGTAGAACCTTTTAGTATAAAACTTCCTGAGGTAACATTTATAAAGCGTACCATGTCCCTCTTTCCAAGTGTTAGTGAGTTTGATGCCACTGGTGGTTCATCAGCAGCAGAGATAAGTTGGTTAACCGACTCTTACTATTTACTCGAACCACTTAATATTGTAAAGACTGGTACAACCATCTATAAAAGGGATTACACAGAATACTCAAGTCATTTCCCCGAAGCAACAAGCACAGATCGAAAAAGTCAGAGGCATTACAATGTAAATGTAACAGGTCTACAGGCAGGAACTACTTATTACGCTGCCCCAACCATGTCAGTGCTTGGATTTAAATGGGTTGCTGACAAAGGACAATGGAAGGAAATAGAGACAGAAGCCAAGTATCATTTAGGATTCAGATGCTCTAACCATGACTATGATGTGATAAGCTTTGACTTCGATTTAAATAATAAGACAGGAAATGTGATAGACTACACTACAGAGGCATCCGACTATGACGGAAGTCCTATGCGTGTACACATTACCGCAACTTATAATTCATCGAGTCAAACTTTGAATGGAATTTTTGATTTCTATTTCTATAATGATCCAAGTCAACAACGCAAAGATGGTTTCAGCGTCTCACTTGCCACAGACGATAGCGGTTATGTAGATTGTAGTAAAGTCGTTGATAATGGCGGATGTTATGCGGCATTGCGTATACACAAAACAAGTTCGTCTGCAGCTGCAAGAAAGAGGTATGCCGCTCCGCTTGTTGATGATGATTGTAATGTTGGTATTTTCAATAAAAATTATACAAGATGAAAAGGATTCTATATATTATAATAGCACTTGCTATATTTGCAAGTTGCTCGAAGGATGACGATGGTATTAATCTGTCTGTATCTCAAAGTGAATTGACTTTCTCCCCAAAAGAGGGTGAGCAAGTGGTAAATATCACATCAGATGCAAACTGGAATTGTGAGTATAGCGCAGAATGGCTTCTTGTTAGACAACAGCAAAACAGGATCCGTGTAATTGTGGATGCAAACACATCCGCAACACAGCGCTTTGATGTGATTAAGATAACTGCTAATGGTTCTGTCCAAAGCGAAATAAAGGTCACACAGAATGGAACGGAAATATCTATTGATAATACTTCGGTTTCTGCTGACAGCAAGGGCGAAACAATTTCCATTCCTATCCAGAGCAACGTCCAATGGTCGTTTGATAACGAAAATGAATGGTGTAAGGCTCAGAAAGGCGACGGGAAGTTAGAATTAACCATTGATAGGAATTTCAGTATGATAGAACGCACAGGTACTATCTTAATAAGTTCAGGCGAAGTTTCCCAAAGTATCACACTAACACAATCGGGATGCCAATGGTATGAGAGTTTTGAAATGCTTGACGTTGACGGAGGAACTTTTTATATGGGTGCTCAAAAGACCACATCCGACGGGCAGAACTATGATGCTTCTGCCTATCAGATTGAATCTCCTGTTCATGAGGTTTCCGTCAATTCCTACTTCATTGGAAAGTTTGAAGTGACTCAAGCACAATGGATGGCTGCAATGGGAAGGAATCCGTCTACCAATCAAGGTGCAAATCTTCCTGTGGAGAATGTTACTTGGGAAGAAGTACAGGAGTTCATCACTCTGCTCAACGAAGAGTCTGGTCTAAACTATAGACTTCCCACAGAAGCAGAATGGGAGTTTGCTGCAAAGGGTGGTAATAAATCTGATGGTTATAAGTACAGCGGTAATTCTGTATTGGGCGCTTGTGGGTGGTACTACTCTAATAGCGAAGCAAGCACTCATGAGGTAGGCATCAAAGAAGCAAATGAATTGGGAATCTACGACATGAGCGGTAATGTACGCGAATGGTGTAATGACTGGTTCGGATATTATGATTCTTCAAGTACAGAGAATCCTCAAGGGCCATCTTCTGGCAGTATGAAGATTAATCGTGGTGGTAGTTGGACTACGCCAGCCGTAAACTGCCGCAATACATATCGCCACACGGACTATCCGTATGAGTCTGCACAAGATTTGGGTTTCCGATTGGCATTGACTAAGTAGAAACATTTGTTGTTTTATTAAGCCGTCCATTCGTGGGCGGCTTTTTTGTTTCCCCTTTGGCTTACGCCGCTTCCCCGTTTGGCAGGGATGCTCAAATCTTCTATTTGGCGATTTCGGAAAACAAGATTGAAAAGCGGACGCTATTCCTTTATGTCGTTTGTACTTTTATCTGTCCATTGGCGTATCTGTTTTGATGTTACACATTATATTATATATGATTTCAATTATCCAAATGCCAAGGGCTGCGACACTTCAAAGCGAAGACCAAGGGCACTGAGGATTCTGAGGAACATACCTGCACCAGGCTCCACGCTGCCATTCTCTATGCGAGAGATATACGACTTATTGGTTCCCACACGCTGAGCCAATTCCTGTTGGGTGACCTTCTCGCGCTTACGAGCATCACTGATAATCTGCCCCACGCAATAGGCGTAAGCCTCCTTACGGAATGCCTCGCGCTCTGGTGTTCCCACCTTTCCGTAGCGCTCGTCCATCATAGCGTCAACGCTCATTATGTCATTTCTTTCCTGCATAATCTTGTACGCTGATATGGTTCTTTCGGCTTTCATGGCTGCAAAATTACAAAAAGTTTTCAAATCAAGCAACTTTTATATAAGTTATTTGCGTATTACATTTGTTTTTTACAAATAATGTGTAAATTTTGACCAGGGGACTGTTTGACCAGGGGACGGTTCTGTGATCATTTTTTGAGTTAATAATTTTGTTGTTTAAGAAAATGTTACTATATTTGCACTGTCAATCAACAAAGCATCAATACATGCCGCGACAGGAAAGGACAAAGAGTGGTACGGGCATCTATCATGTCATGCTTCGGGGTATCAACAAGCAGGAGGTGGATCACGGGGTCGGTCCAGCCGTAGCGGAGGATGGCCTGGCGGATGTATTGTTCGTGTTCGGGTGGCACGGGACGGTAGCCGCTGTGGTATTCGTAGTAGCGCTTACGGTTGAAATGGTCGATGAGATGCTGCTTCAGCAGCCCCAACTCTTGGCAGGTAGCAACTATCCTCCCGACTGGGACGGCCCCGTAGGCTATACGCCCGGCATCGCCGACGACAAGCATCAGCTGGCGTAAACGAACAGTGTCACAACTTCATAGCCTCACCTTCCACTACGGGCGGTGAGGCTTTATTGTGCAAAATAAAGTGCGTTATTTTTGGAAGTAACAAATAAAAACCGTATCTTTTCGCTTTGCGAGAAGACACTCTCGCTCGAAAGAGCCAAAAAAAACAAGTTTTCTTTGGTTCTTTGCTCGCTTATTCGTATCTTTGCAGCGAAATAGAAAAGATTAATATGTTGGTACTTCAAGACTGTATTCAGAAACTGTCAAATTTCAAGATGATGTTTGCACAGAAATATGGTATCACTAAACTCGGGATTTTTGGTTCCGTTGCTAGAAATGAGCATTCCGAGCAGAGTGATATCGATATCGTTGTAGAGGTAAAGAAGCCCTCCCTTCGATTGATGTACGAACTGAAGGAAGCATTGAAGCAACTTTTTAATTGCGAGGTAGACCTTGTAAGGTTCCGCGACTCACTCCGCCCGCTCTTCAAGTCTAACATTCAACGTGATGTGATTTATGTCTGACAATCAACTTACCATACACGACAGACTCGATGCCATTTTGGAGTCAATTAAACTTATTCAGGAATGGAGTAGTGGGCGTAAGACGGTTCATGACTTTATGGTATCTCCGACAGGCGTGATGGCATTTAACGCTTGTGTGATGCGTTTCCAGGTCATTGGAGAACATGTTGGCAAGCTTCTTAAGAATTCAGATAATCCTTTGTCTGCATATCCCGATATCCCGTGGAATGCCATATACGGTATGAGAAACTTTATTTCTCATGAGTATGCCAATATTGATGAGGAGATTATTGTTTCTGCAATAAATGATGACCTGCCACCGTTGAAAGCTGCAATAGAAAACTTGTTAGAGAAATATTGATTTGAGAGTGCACAGCGGAACCGACCCTACTTGTGCATTTGAGATGATAAACACCAAATCCTCGCATTAGGTTGCGGGGATTTTTTTATGCCTAAATGCGAAACCTAAAACATGTCCGCCTGTTGGTGGACTTTATCAACCGTGATTACTACTGGGCCTACGACGAAATGATAGAACGTCTCCGCCCTTATGCCGTTTGAGAATCACCGGGACAGATTCTCCGTTTACCACAGGTAATCCTCGACGTAGGCGTTGAAGTCAACGGGTTCGGTCCAGCCGTAGCGGAGGATGGCCTGACGGATGTATTGTTCGTGGTCGGGTGGCACGGGACGGTAGCCGCTGTGGTATTCGTAGTAGCGCTTACGGTTGAAATGGTCGATGAGATGCTGCTTCAGCGGATGAGCAATGCGCTGGGGCATGTCGTAGTATATCTTTGCGATACCGAGGGGCATGCGGACGGGTTGGTCGTTGCGGTACATGGGGCATGTTTCGGTCTGCATCGCGGGGTTATTGAGGTTGGTGCAGGTGGCGAGGCGGCGGCTTTCCGGTAGGTAGGAGCTCAGTTGCCAGCGCAGACAGTGCTGACGCAGGGTGCAGGTCTGGGAGTAGCAGACGGCATAGCTCTTGCCGGCTTTCTCGGCAAACAACTGTTCGCGGGTCTTGGGTGTAGTTTCTTGTTGCTTCATTTTTTTGGGTGACCTTATGATTATTGATGCAAAGGTAGTAAAAAAATGTGATACTAAAAAATCTTTTCATATAAATTTTTTAATTAACTATTCATTTATTCATATTAGCCGTTAACTTGCTTATAATCAGATGATTAATTTATGAATGTTTTCCATATCTGACAATCAACCATTCATATTTATTCATTCAAACGTCATATTTCGGGCTAAATTATGACATTAAATGACTGAAAACAAGCCAGTTACACGATAGCAAATAAAATCGTAACACTTTGTAATTGCCATTGTAACAAAGTGTCACTGCCGTTGTGACAAAGTGTTACCGATATATTAACTATGCTGTGACAATTTTGCTGTTTAGTAAAGAAAGGGCTGTTTCACAACAAGAAAGGCGAAAATATGAATAGTCCAACCATACTTCATAGCCACTATTCATATGTTAACTTAAAGTAAATCAGTGGTTTACAAGAAAATATGAATAGTTAATGTATTTTCTGTAATTTTGTTAGGTAGTTTTTAAAATTATGATTACCTTTGCAAAACAATTGCTGTGTCACGTAGATGAAAAAATAATAAGAACAAAAGATATAGGAATCACCGGGACAGTTGATTCCGCCCACGATTCTCGCAATAATCACAGGGTTCCTAAGTATATACGTGCCGATGAATCTATTCTTGTATGTCTACAAAATGTCCTTTGTCGATTCCCTGATTTATAGTCTGCCATTCGTCGTGGCATGTATTTTAGTGGTAGCATTCTTGACCTTCAGCAAGATGCGCTTCAGCGGAGATATATTCTTGCGGTAATCCCGTTTTTTTGTGTGTTTTTGCAGAAAGTGGCGTTTGAATATAAGAAGAAAGGAATTTTCTCGTTATTATATACAGAAGTAAAAGAAAAAATGAAAACAAAGATCTTAACATTGTTGTTTGCCCTCGTCAGTGTGGTAGCGATGGGGCAGAAGAAAGTGATATGGGAAGATTTGGCGGTAGGCTATTCTCCCAATCCTCAGTTGATGATAACAAAGGTGGAATTCTCGAAAGAGAAGACAACGCTATATGCCGCTTATCAGTATCCACCAAATGGGTGGTTTCGGATTTCCGGGGAAAGTTATCTGCAATCGGATGGCAAGACGTATGCCATTGTTGGAAGCGACAGCATCGCGCTGGATGAGGATTGCCACACCGACAAGGATACTTGGCTCAGGAAATTTGTCCTTTATTTCAAACCCTTGCCTCTTGACACAAAAGAGTTTGACTTTCTGGAAGGCACGACATTGAACGATTTCAAGGTGTTTGCCATCCATGAGAAGAGTTACACGATGCCCGTCACTCCTGTGCCGGATGAATACAAAGCCGACTATGCGGAGGAGGATGTACTGGCGGAAATGAAATACAGCGATGAACCAGCCACCATCCATTTCAAGGCGATGAACTACCGAAAGGGAATGAATACGGAGGTGCAGGTTCAGTATGTGGACTTGAAGAATCCTTCAAAGCCCGTGGATGTGGACGTGAGGCTGGACGATAACGGAGAGGCAACCCTTCGTCTTCCAATATATTTTCCCCAGATAGGATGGGCTTCCATCTTCAACGTTCCGTGGACTTCTCAATGTGCTCTCTATCTTGCCTCAGGCAAGGAAGTGACAGTGTTGATTGACATGTTGCACGATGATTCAGGAGCCAACAGCAAATTTGTGGGATTCAAGGGCTATTTCGCCAAGTTCGACAGGGAAATGTATCCACTTGTGGTGAATTATAATAAGGCGTTTGCTGAGACGGAAGGGACTAATTGGAAAGAAATTCATGATGTGGCAACTTTGATGAATGCTGTAAAGAAAGAAAAAGATGATGGTGTGGATATATTAAAAGGATTCTCATGCAGCAAAACGGCAATGGACTATCTGATGGCAGACGAATATAATCCTCCCTACCTTGATAACGTTGTTGCGGACTCGTTGCTCAACTCCAAGGAATTCACGGATTTTGTCCTTCGGCATTACACCAAGAATTTGTATTCTCCGACGGCAGTGTTTGGCTATCCCTTTGTCGATGCCAGCAAATATTATGTGAAAGCCACTGACGCACGCGGCATTAATGCCGACCTTGCCCGCTACTGCTACTACCTGCCCCTGGTGCTCAATGGGAAGGATGTTCCCAAACCGCTCATCGAGGACAAGAATCTTTCGGACTTGTACGACAAATACGTGGAGGAATACAAACAGAGTGTTGCATCCAACAAGGAGAAGATAACAGGCAATGACCATATCCATTATCTGGACATGACAGATGTCTCGCCCGACAGCATCTTGTCAACTATCCTCAATCGATACAAAGGCAAGACGGTGCTCATCGACATCTGGGCAACATGGTGCGTTCCTTGCAGGGCCGCCATTGACCAAATGAAGCCTATGAAGCAGGAACTGGACGGCAAGGACATCGTGTACATCTACATGACCTCATCCACTTCTCCGTTCGACAGATGGAAAGAACTTATCCCTGATATACACGGGGAGCACTACTACTTGACAGAAGAACAGTTGAATCATATTCTTCAGCAATATGGAGAACAGGCATACCCCACCTATGCCATCTATAACTCCAAGGGAGAGAGGACGTATCTGACTAGTGGCTTCCCCGGCGTGGAGGTCATGAAGGAAGAATTAGAAAAAGCAATGAAATAAAGAGAATGAGAAATCAAGCTCCTCACCGACCACAACCGCCGCTTCGAGGAACCCAACGACTGCGAGGAAGCCATACTCACCTTCCTCAAACTGCCCGACACCCTCGACAACGCAGAGTCCCTCTCAGCCGGCGACATCATGCGCGAGCTCAGCTTCAAAGGCTTTCGCGGACGCGAGTATAACGCCAATTCAATCGGAAAAAGCATGAATCGCCTTGGCTTCGAAAGCAAAACCATTCGCGGCGTCAAAAAATACCTCATTGCAAAGGTTGACTACGACCAGCACAACCGCGAGAACAAGGAATACAGCAAACTTTTTGTCCCCGAAACGTTCTGAAATCACCCAAAGAGGGTGGAGATGGTGGATTAGATTTCTATATATCTCAGAAAATAAATCCTTAATTCCCTTGCACATTTCTACAGGGTATTTAGGGATTTTTTTTTCAAACCCTAAGAAAACAAATCCACCATCTCCACCCTCGCCATACCATATGTCTTGTACTGAAATAACTTGACACCTTTTTCGCCATAACAAAAGTAAAAAGTTATGTCAAGAAGAGTAAAAAGGCATTATGACGAGGCGTTTAAGCTTCAAGTTCTGAGTGAGTACTATTCAAGT
>Ga0256404_1000907_pt1 | contig 75512 bp, 64 predicted proteins | sample RumenRJG_01DNA_FD_185990 | JGI IMG/M metagenome (GOLD analysis project Ga0256404, IMG submission 185990) | Bovine rumen microbial communities from Lethbridge, Alberta, Canada - RJG_01 | ecosystem: Host-associated > Mammals > Digestive system > Stomach > Rumen | place: Canada: Alberta | collected...
CTATCTTTTCTTGTTCCATGACCGCAAAGGTAAGCAAAAAAAATAGTTTTAGCACGCTATCATATCAAGTTCTTTGGTTAGGCAGCGGCATCCGTCCGCCACGGACAATCCCCCTTGGGCCGAAATTTCTTTTTGAAAGACCCTATAACTAAATAGCCTAAGACCTTGAGTCTGGCAAACCGTTTGACCTTGCTTCATTGCCCATGCTGATACACCTATAAAATGGACTGTAGATAGAATTATATTTTTAGTAGCCAAATAAGCACATGTTGTCTGATATGCATCACAGAATGTCTTGCCAGTACCGACAAAGTCATCTATAAAGCATATCAAATCTCCTTGATGGTAATTTCTCGCTACATCCTTAGCATCCTTGCAATAAACAAATTTATCATTGTAGTAACAAACACCATCCATTTGCTGTAATTGTGCCATAAGCATGTCACCGCTCTTCTGTTTCTTAACACAGCGTCCATTTCTGTACATCTTCTTCATGGGCACAATTATAAGATGCTGGCAATTTTGTATGATAATATCCGGCACACTATAATACCCTGTAAGAAACTCCTCAACCAATTCGACAATTGTCATGCTGTGGAATCTGCCAGTTAGCTCAATGATAAGTTGAAATTCATCATCTTTAAGTTGACCAAAACTCTTACAAAAGTTGTCATACCTATGCTTATTGTCTGGAATCGTCATATCACCCCATCCTCTCTCAGAAAACAAGGTATTAATTTGACTGAGCCTTGCTAAATTCAGAAGTTTCTTCATTTCCTTAAAAATCCGAACAAGAGGTCGAATTGTTCTTCATACTTTCCTACGTTTTTCATTTACATTGATTCACATGCTCATACTAAGTTCGCCCAATTCAAACTTCTTCGGATAGTCATCTAACAGTCGTCCTCTTTTATAATCAATATCCAGTTCGTTCCTAAACCCTAGACCAGTATGATAATACGCATCAAAGATTGTTCCCATATTCGGTGACGTGTTAATCATCGCGTCATTATCCGCATGCTTCTTGAATTGCTCACGGTCATTCATATACCATCCGCATATTTCCAATTCATCAAAGCACACGATATGTTCTTGCAGTCGCTCTCTGTAATCCAGAAACTCCACAAATCTGGCAGGAGCAATTCCCTTTAGCATCTTTTTCATAAGTAGCATCATTGATTCCAGGTCATCCACGCATACAGACCATGGATATAATGCTTCCTCATCTTTCTTCAACAATGGTCCAAGGTTCGTCTGTATTACACCATATTTGAAGTCTGTAACCACAATCGACCACACATCCCTAACATTTTTACTCTTCAGATGGTATAGTACCTTATGCATATTACTGGCATCCAGAATGTCTACATCTTGACCTGACAATAGTACATTCTCCACCCTCCTGCATTGATTATATCCCAATTGAATTGCGTTTTCGTAGTCCCGCTTAATACGAGGGTATGCTTTTATCGGGTCTCGGAATGGTGCTCTAAAACCACAGTTCTTAATCTCAACTACGATACAAGTATCACCAAATACCACCAACAAGTCATTTTCAGCCTTCCCATCCACACTATAGGTGGCAAATATCTTCGTACCTTTCGGAAAGAATTGCTCAAATAACTCTCGAACCTTATTCTCGAAAGCATCATCTTTATTTTGCTTATATTTCTTTCCTATAGCATCATCATCCTGTAAGACCTCGTCAAATCTATAATATAGCCCCTCTATGAAGAACTTATTAATAGAGCATACATACTTACCATCTAACATAAAAATTGGATGCGATTCTGAGTAGTGTTTATCTGCATAATAAATAGTTTTTCCCTTTAAGAATTCCTTGTCATAACTAAAGAAATCTATTATATGCTTAAGGCTGTCTGCATCAATATCTACATCCATTAAATCTTCTGCCATATGTACGCCAATCTCGCCCGGATTTGTTGTCATGGTCTTTAACATACCGCTCAGTTCTGGTTCATACCACCAGTCTCTAGGGTCTGTCACTCCTCGCTTCACGAATTCATCTGTCAGCTTACTCCACTCTTCTGGGTGTGTTGCGTAATAAGAACTCGTTTCTAAGTACGGTCTCATGATTTCACTATACTTGGCATTGTTTATATCCCTCACATGGAGTAAAAACTTTATCGCCTCATTTATAGTGAACCCATATCTTTTCTTGATAAGATCATCATAAGGCTTTAGATTTCTCTCAATTCTGTCCAAAGTCTGTTCTTCGTAACTCAGCACGGCATTCTCAAAATACCCAATGAACGTACATAACGTTACATCTATTGTTGCATCCCTCTCATCATAATAGAAGTCACCGTCATTTGGGAACCCAATACAAACGAGATATGTCATTGCTGTTTCATCGAGCAGGATAGCTATTCTATTCCACCGCTCTTCATCCATGTCAACTGCATCATCTCTATCGGCAATAGAGTAGAACACATCTATCATGTACAGCGTTTGACGCATGGGAGACTGTAGATGCGTATAAAGAGGCGAGGTAGTCTTATGTTCCAGCTCAATAAAAAGACGCATGGCATGAGTAAGCAGCGACTCCTCCTTCACTGGCCGCAGCTCCTTCTGTAGGTCTTTAATTATTTCTTCATAAGGCCTATGATTCTCCTTTCTATAGAGCATCTTTCTTAATGCCTTCTGATAGTTATAATCGCCGTCTTCCATGATTTATTATCTTGTCTTCATATTTCGCGACCTTTACCACCGCTCCCTGCGCATCTCCGCAGGACATCTCTTTTTCCGCAGTCCTCACCGGTTCCCCGTCGAGTTTATCTCATCCCCTCCATCTCCCCCTCCACCATCTTCATCAGCCTCGGCATCATCATCTCTATCTTCCGACACTTCACCTTATTAAAATGATAATCGATATCATCCAGGAGTTCATTAGCCAACTCTTCATCCATGTCACCAGCATAGCCAGCGGCTACGAGGGCGATGGCGGCAAGTTTACGGGCATCCTTCTCCGTTCTTAAATGCGATGCACCCAGGATGGTGGGCAATAGCTCATATTGGATGTTGCAATAGTGCAGGAGTTCCGAGAAATAATCGTCATCCTGTAGAAAGGCATCAAGCATCTCTTCTTCATACTGTCTCAACAGCAGGAAAAATTTCTCCTTTCTAATCTTACCCTTGAAGAACTGAAGTTGAGTCATTGTCCAGAACAGCGCATGCGAAAGCACAATCCGATCCTCAGAACGATGATAGTAAAACAGGCTATCCTCTTCCGATGACCACGTTTCATGCAGTTTCTGCTCCATCTGAGCTATCATCTGCTTACGTACCTCTCTAAGTTCATTCTTATCCATTTCTGCCATGCAATAAAAAAATTGTTCAACGTTAGTTCTGCCAAAAAAGAAAGCTTAATGCTGTAGGCCTGTCTCTCAAAATAAGCAGATTCTTCATTGTCGATGAACAAAGGCTGATTTCCGATACTCCAGTTCCATATTTCGGTTCTCATCTTGGCTATGAGAATAATCAGGTGAGAACTTCTGCTTATACAAAAAAATGTCTGCTTGCGATGCCAACAACTCCACTCTCAAATTCTGAAGAAGTGCATATTTCTCAATTATTTCTTTAAATTTGGGATTTGAGAAAGCATTATAGAAAAGCATTATCAGTTCATATTGTGACAAAGTAGCTCTCACGATTCCCGCATATTCATATTTGTCTTCATCACTAATCGTATTCTTATCAGCATCATAACACATCCCTTCCTCTCTTGCTATCCAAATCTGAGCCAACCTTATCAACCAGCAGCCCATTCGTAATCTCCTGTTGTATATGGATCATCTCAAAGAGATTACATATTCTTACTTTCCCCCACTCCTCTGGGTCACCCCATCAATAAACAGGGAGGAAACAGGTCGCGATATGATTGCCACACACCTCATGGATGATTGACGTCCAAATGCACCGATGATTAGTAGTAACAGATTACAAAGATAAGGATTTCTTATGAATAATCCAAACTTTTTTCCGAAAAAACTCATACAAAGCCAAAATCGCCCCGAACTGTGACACTCTATTCAGATATACGGGGCTGGAACTGAAGGATCGGTATGAGCTGATCCGCGCTGCGTTCGGACTATAGACAAGAAAGCCCCCGCTCGCACGAGCGGAGGCTTTCAATGTTTTTTCCTGCCCCATTGAGGCCAAAACAGGTAGCTACAAAATTGCCAAAGCAGCGAGAGCAAACCAAACGATGAAGCAGCGAGAGTAAAGTGAAGTTTACTTCGACTTTTCCGAGTCACGTCTGAGTTCGAGGAACTCAAATTGTTTGGGGTTTGCCGAGTCGCGTTGGCATTCGACGAAGTCAATTGCCGTATGCGTCCGAATCTTGGTCCCAAAATCTCTACATCCTCAGTGTGAATGAGGATTCTAAGAGTTTGTAAAGAAGTTGGAAAATCTTTGTTTTAATTCGCTACGTCGCTTAGCTTGTCTAAGAACTTAATTTATGCAGTCCTGATCAACAACTCACCACATTTTGCAGTAGCTGTGTTGGCATAGTAAAGCAAGTCCTGATACATATCCCGGTTTGGCATCTTCGCCCAGACCTTCTTTCTGGAATTCTTGGTAGATTTTCCAGGAGTCTCGTCCTTGTCGTCACCTTTTCCGTCCTTCTGATTCTGTAGCTCAGCAATCTTTGTCACGCGCTCGGCTTTGCCGCTTGTTCCGTAGGTCTCAAGAAATTGCTTCACATAATCTTTTATTTCCATATTGCGCTTAACTTTAATGAATAAAATCTTGCGCAAAATTAGAAAAATATTTTATCTCAACCAAATTAGACTTGGCCCAAGGTTCGGACGCTTACATTTCGAATGACCTTACGCTAAAATGGTCGTTTACCCTTCACATACTTCTATTCCATTCCGTCCTCGCTCATATGAGCCAAACACAGATAAATTCTTTTTCTTTCTGCCATATAATATATCGTTTTTTATTATTCTCTATTCTATACTCCCTCCCACCTTATACCATGATGTATTAGACATTCTTCCCCATCATTGCAGTCTGGATATCCTTGATGATTGTCTGGTAATCAGCGATATTACTTTCCAGACGTTTCAGGATAACCTGCTTGTTCATTTCCATCTGATGGGTGGCACCGATAGCTTTCTTGTGATTATAATAATACCCTACAAGCAGAGGAAAGAAAAACGTGTTACATGTCGCAAGTACGATGAATACCCGTATCGCCCATTTCGCATCGACAACAAGCATATCAATATTATGATGGACATTTTGCAGAAAACCATACAAACAACACAGTTGATCATCACATGGGATATTTCTGATAACAAAGAGCAACATTGTGATGACGGCACAGAAGAACATGATATAGAAACTGTGCTTGATGACGAACTGGTTGTTATAACGCACGCAATACCTGAAATTATGCATCAGCTTGTATGAGAACGAAGCCACCGCAGTCACAAAATAGCCTAAAGACCAAAACCAAATTTCCCGATTCCCGAGCCAGAAACACCCCAAAAGCACAACACTAACCAGTACTGTTATGACAGCCCCCGAAATAACTATTCTCGCGTTTCAGATTCAGATATTCCTCCGTCTTGTCGAACTTTTTCAGTGGTTCGTTCAGATTATCAAGGATTCCGCTAAGGATATCCTGCTCCTGTTTATTATTGAGGAGGATACGATTGTAGAGGTCATCCCCAGCCTTCTTGGCCTGTCCGACCCAATACTTACGATTTGTGACAATAGTCCCCAATTGCGCATCATACTTACTCTTCTGCTCTCTGATATCCTCCCAGATATCATTCATCTTCTCCTGTAGGTTCTTGGCGAAGTCTGCCACCATATTACGAATCAACTTCAACAGGAAGTTTGACTCATTGTTGAACAGACACAAGACGATAAGCGTGACGAGCACCCCCAGCAGCGTTTGGGTATTACCTAGCAGTTCCGGCTTGTCCGAAACTGATTATGGTTGTTCTTTTTGGCATAATTTAAAATTGAAGTAACTATCATGACTGCATGCACGAAACTGTCATTAAAGACAATCTGCTCGCTGTCACTAATCATATACTCCTCTAATTTCACTTCATAGTCCAGATACTCCTCCAGACTATAATCATCCTTCTCCTTTGCCATATTTTAGTAGTATTATTCTCCAAACCTTCTCAGTATACAATTCTCTATAGAATTTAAATACACTATTTTCATAGGGAATCCACTTTTGCCTTATGCTTTAGGGAGTCCATCCGTAAGCCGTCAAGATTCACTAGTTGGGCAACCAACTAGCAAACATGCGATTTTTTAAATTCATTTAAGACTTTACGATGCCGATTCCTTAATAAACCAGGGGAATCGTGACTGGTTCCACCCACTTATGAGGCAGTATGCTGACCAACTCTTCCTTGATTGTCACCACCACACGGTTGAGGATGTTCTTCATCTCATGCAGGATTGGAAACACTTCCTCCCATCGCCGCCCTCGTCGCTTCCCGCTGGTCATGCCCTCCTCGTCTGACTTCATACTAAATAATCTACCACAAGAGGCATCAGGCCAGGATTCTCAAATTGAACATCTGATTGATGCTGAGGTTTACGATAGGATTAATTTGCCTCCGTACTCATTCCTGTATCGTCGTACCATTTGGGAGTAGTACTCTCCTTCTTTCTTGTTGTTCATTGCGCTCTGTTTTTGAATCAGAGTGCAAAGGTATAAAAATATTAGATCACGCGCAATACGGCAAAAATTGACTGCTTACTGGTAATAATAACCGAGTGCTGGTTCTTTTGCTGAAAATGTTGATGACATATTTATTGCTTTTTTAGTTACGAACAAATATACAATTTATCTCGCTACCTCATCCTCCCCGCTCTCCTCAACTCATCCTTCACTCCTTGGATATACACATCAAGGCCCTGTTTCATCTGGCGTTTCTGCGCCTCCTTCTCTTCACGCGAAAGAAAAGAGCGCCCTATCTTTGTTTCACAAAAATGCGAGATATTCTCTTTTATAACATCTATCTGCCACTCATCCACAGGGCTATTAAAAAAGTTCGCCCCCAAATATGCAGCTAAGATACCTTTAAAATATTGCTCTCCCATATTAATTGTATTATTTCCATTTGCCATAAGTATTCCACCTTCTCTCCCTGCGCATCTTACAATTATCAAATGGAGCCTAATTCACTCCCTTCATCAACTCATGTTCCAGAATATCTGCCAGCTCTGCAAACTCATCATATAGTTTCTCTTGTGCCAGAAGATAGTCCTGACTCGAAGTCAATACAGGTTTCCCAGAATAATATGCATAGGCACTCCCTATCATCTTATTCTTCTTCCTTATATCCCCATCCGCCCCATGCTCATAGTCATGCCTATAATCTGTTCTCATAGCCTTAACCCTAAAGATACATTGGAATGCATCTTCTCCACGAACGACTGCATCAGTAACCAGCCCTTTTATTCGCTCCAGATTCTCGTAGAAAAACATATAAAGGCCATCTATTATAAATCCAAAATCATCCCTGCTTGCACAGGCCGTACCACCCATAGTGGCCGCCGCTCGCGTAGTAGTTGCTGTATATTTGAAGAGCTGCTCACGCCCTGTCCTTAAGCAAAGATTATTAATATCCACCACCTTGTTGATAAGTCGTTTTCCCTTCTCACTGAGTCTGAGAATAGTTGTTTTTTCTAGGGCTTCCTTGGGTTTGATATCCTCTTTCTTCTTTTTCTCCTCCTCTAATTCAATGGGCAGCCAGCTCAAAATATTAACGTTTGGCGATATAGCATCCAAACCATCAATTTTCTCAAAAGGACGCTCACCGTAAACAGAATGACAAAACTGCGATGTCCAGTCAACCTGCCTGTCCACTAAATATGAAGCGCTGTCCACAACCCCTAATTTCCACTCCGACAAACTACCAGCATCCACCATCGATTGATGCGCGTCCAGGGCAATCTTGCTCAAGTCCGACAGCAACGTCGTAGGAGCAATCAGTTCTCTCACGGATTCTGACAACGGAGACACCAAACCCGTTATTGATGAAATCTGATTGGCAACACTCGTTATTGGGTTTATCCCTAAGCTGCTCGCAAGCACACTCGTTTGTGCTTCAAGTGATGCCAAAGCCGAAACACTAGCGCCCAGACTTTCTTTCAATGACGACAGAGCGGTTGTTGCCGCACAGACAGAATCAGCAGACCATTTTCCTATACCCGAAACGGATTCTTTTGTCTTGTCCAAGTCTGCCCATAGCGTACTTTTCAAAGGCTCAAATGCGGCTTTAGTGGTTAGGAATGAATTCTTACCACAGATCGCATCTACTTGTGCGGACAAAACTGAGAAGTTCGCTAAAGGTTGCTTCAAAAAGTCATATTTGACGTGGGACAACACCGAATCCATTTTGCTGATTTCTCCTATGATGCCTGTCTGGAGCACAGGTATTTTGTCTTCTGAGCCATCATACAACAACAATTCTTTCGGTAGTTTATTGTCATTATTCTCTTCACTCATGTCGCCACAAATCTTCTAATAACTATTTCTCATCTCTCCACCAGCATCTTAAGCTCCTCTGCCGTCAGTTTCCCGCTACTCAGACTAAAGACATCCGCAGTCTGCTGTTTGCTCTGCTGCAGAGCCAGAATTTTTTCTTCTACGGTGTCTTTGCATACCAGCCGTATCACTTCCACATTCCGTTTCTGTCCTATCCGATGAGCCCTCGAAAAAGCCTGCACTTCCACAGCGGGGTTCCACCAGTCGTCCAGCAGCAACACATAGTCAGCCGCCGTCAGATTCAACCCCACGCCACCTGCCTTGATGCTCAATAAGAACACCTTCACGGTGGTATCCTCCTGGAACGCAGCCACAGGAGACTCTCGGTCACTTGTCGTACCATACAAGCAAACATAAGGAATACCATATTCCATCAGATACTCCTCCAACTCTTCCAGTGCCTGCACAAACTGCGAAAATACTATCAGCTTATCATCCTCCCCCAGTTGTCCTATCTGCCCAAGCACAAGTGCCATCTTCGACGACATCCTGCGTCCGCCTTTATATAGTGTCGATGGCAATAGGTTCACCGACACACAGGTCTGCCTCAACCTCAGCAGAGCCTCCAGAGCAATACTCGTCACCCGTCCGCTGGTGCCGTCCCGCAATGCCTTTCCGAATATCTTCTGCACACGGTCATACGTCGCTTGTTCTTCTTTGTCCAGTGCCACGTAGATATTCCGCTCCACGCACTCTGGCAGCTCTTTCAGATAGTCCTTCTTCGTTCTCCGCAATATAAACGGATTCAACAACTTCGACGAAATCTTCAGAAATGCCACCGATCGGGTCTCCCCTTCTGCCATCCTCTTCAGCCGATCGTGCACTGCTCGCATCCCGGGCATAATAATATAGAAGTACGACCACACATCATCTACGGCATTCTCTATCGGGGTGCCCGTCATCACAATCCCATGATCGAAGTGCAGTTGCGCTATCACCTTGTGCCGCTGCGTGCCGTCATTCTTCAGCACCTGTGCCTCGTCCAGCACCAGTGTATCAAAATGCTCGTTCTTGTAGTGAACGATATTACGCCGCAGCATTTCATAAGAGATGATATGCACTCGCTTATCCACTACCGGCTCTCGCTCATTCAGAGCCACCTGCCCTTCCCACGATGGTAGGAACCGTTGTATCTCCGCATTCCAATTGCTCACGAGCGATGTCGGAACCACGATTAGTGTCCGTACATTACCGCACGCTGCCAGATGAGCCAATACCTGTAGGGTCTTGCCCAGCCCCATCTCGTCTGCCAGGATACACCCACAGTGTTTTTTCCGCATCGTGGCCAGCCAATACACACCATCCCACTGATACCCGCGTAACACAGCCTTGAAGTCCTTTCCTATCACTTCCCTGACGGCCTTTTCCTCTTCTTCCGTCAGTGTTTCTTCTCTGTATTTCTCTACGAGGCTCTTGTTCTGCAGATAAACCGCTGCAAAATCTTCCCCCTCCTGCTTTTCAACGCTCGACCCCGAAAAGAAAACAGCTCCGCCGCGTCCCTGCTGGAAATTCCGTCCGTGCAGATAAGCTTCCAATAGTTTTCCTGTAATCTCATCTTCCGTATCCTCATTGGTCGAAAACCACTGGATACCAGAAGATGTTCTCCTAAAATGCAACTTCGATGGTTTTGCCTTCTTCTTAGCATACATCACTGTCCAGCCTTGCGTTTCCAGACCGCTCAGGAAGTCCACATCATAACTCGCCAACGTAATGCATCCGCTCTCATCTACAGCATATGGCTGCAAGGTCTTCAAGAGTCTCTCTTCAGCCCAGGCGTCACGTTTCAGATAGCCGCCTTGTACCGTTCTTATGGGATATGTGTTGTAATAAGGTAGTACCTCCGTGACGGCATCCTGATAACACAACCTCACCTCAATACCACTTTTCCAGTTGGCCAGATTCGTAATGTATAACGTACCGCTCAAAAGCATTCCTGCATCCAAGCCCGCTCCACCTACAATCAGCGGCAGGTTTCCCTTCTTCAGCGACCGGCTTCCGCCACTCTGTATAAAGCTATACCCATTTCTTTTCAACAGTTCCCCGACATCAGGGTTCTCCAGCACTCTCCCATTCAACACAAAGGGCTGGTACACGAACCCTAATCCATTCAACAAAAGAGCGAAATCCCGTGTCAGTCTGTTCTCGTCCTTTGCCAAATCCGCGACAGTAGCCTTACGCACAAACGGAGCAATTTGGGTGGATGTGCCATCATTGCACACCTCCAGCCTCACCTCTTTGAGCGAGGATTGCTCTTCCACGTATATGCAGGCTATCCTGTACGCCATGGTCTAAAATGAATATTTATACTCGTAACTCTCCACCATCATCTTCAGCAGATACTCATTCGGACAGCCACACTTCGTTTGTTTCAGTATCTGTCCCTTCTCCCAAGTACGTCCTCTGAAGTCATATTCATCTATCCGGCAACCTCCGCCACACACATTTCTGATGACGCAACGTCTGCATGGCTCCACGTGCGCTATGCCTGTCTCCTCGTGAGCCTGTTCACCCAATTCCAGGAAATAGCTCAGCGGATGTTCCCGTACATTGCCTTGCGACACAATCTCCAGCACGCGGTTGCAGAAATACACTTCTCCGTCTGCTGCTACCGAGAGTCCCCCAAATCCGCAGTTGGTCGAAATCAGGTTAGGCGTATGCCCCTCCATAAAAGCCTCATACTTCGCATTCGCATCCGTCAGTTCCTCCACCTGTCGTATCTTTTCTTCGTAAGCCTTGTTTTCCTCCTCACTATATTGTGTATCCCTTCCGGGCAGTATTTTCTTGGTCAGTTTGAAGATGACCTTTTTGTCGGTCTCCTCATTTATGCGGTTCACCAGCTCTGCGTAGTGCTCCGCTGCGTCTATATTGTCATTCGTAAAAGTGGTGGCCACCGATACCCTCACGCCGTTTCTCGAAAAACGTATTACATTCCTCACCAGCGTCTCAAATGTCCCAGCTTGCCGTATCTTGGCATTCGAGGCGTCGTCCACACCGTCAATGCTAATCTGCACTTCTGCCATACAGGGCGACAGTTCATCTATCAGTTCGTCATTCCACAAAATGCCGTTAGTCAGCACCGTCAGTTGCAGTCCAATCCCATGGGCACTTTCTACAATGGTTCTGAACCCGGGATGCATCGTTGGTTCACCGCCTGTCAAGGTCACGGCTGTTCCCCCGCATTCCTTAAAATCCCTCAGCACGCTTACCCACTCGTCTGTCGTCAGTTCGTTCGCAAGCCGCTTGCCCGCTTTCATAAAACAATGCGGGCATCTCAGGTTACAGGCATTTGTCAGATAGATGTTCAGCATCTTGTGACCTGCAACATACTCGGGTTCAGGAACTTCATCCAGCCCGGCAAACTGCCGCGCCATGATGGCCGTCAGCAGCTTAAGGAAGAGTCGTTTCTCTCCTGCATTCTCTATCTGCCCCATCACCTCCCCAACGGTCTTTCCTGCACATAGTTCTTCCAAGTATCCCTTGCTGCTCACCGATGGCAGCACTATCCAGTTGGCCGTCTCCACGGCCACGGCCACAATCCTGTCCTCGTAGTGCAGGTATGTTATGTCTTTCGGGAAGTGGAGCACATCCCCCATCCCTATCTCACGCTGCAGTTGTTTCATCTTCTATAATAACGGATAAAAGTCTGTGTCGGATTGTGCACCGTCCGACACAGACTCGTTTTTTGTTCCCAGAAGCCTTAGTTTCTGTTCACATCGCAGCTCTTGAAGCAGTACATTGCTCCCATACGAGCCGTCTCATTGGACTCCTTCTCAGTCCAGGTCAATACAATTCTTTCTTCCATGGTGAAAAAATTTTAAATTAAACAATTTGTTACTATATAGTCACATTTTAAGTGATTTCACATAATTTGCCAACAGTTTGGCTGCGCCCCGCGCATCTTCTATACTTACCACCTCATAGGGCGTATGCATATAGCGGCAGGGAATGCTCACCAACCCCGTCTTCACGCCACAGCTACTCAGTTGCATCACATTGGCATCGGTTCCTGTGGGACGGGCTATAGCTTCATACTGCACGTTCCCCTCTCCCGTAGCCGTTTTCAGTCCCCGACAAACCTCCCGGTTAATATTGGGCCCCATCGTTATCACTGGCCCTTTTCCTATCCCAATAAAGCCAGTCAACTTGGTGTCTGCCGTGGGATAGTCCGTTGCATGGGTCACGTCTATCGCTATGCCTACGTCGGGGTGTATATAGTCTGCTGCCGTCTTAGCGCCACGTGCGCCCAACTCTTCTTGGCAGGTGGACACAAAGTACACGCTGCATCCCAGTTCCTCACCGCTCAGCTGCCGTGCCGTCTCTATCAGTGTCCACACGCCTATGCGGTCATCTGTTGAGGGACTAGCCACTATCCCGTTGTTGTTGAATACGGCATCTTTGGCAAAAGTCACATAATCTCCTATCTGCACTTTATCCTCCGCATCCTTCTTGTCACTTGCCGCTATGTCCAGCCACACATCGCTGATTTCCAGTTTCTTTTTCTCCTCTCCTCTTGTCAGGTGAATGGCTTTTTTCCCGAAGATGCCGTTCACTGTACCTTTCGCTGTGTGTATCTCCACTTTCCGACCAGGCAGCAGTTCGGTGTCTATGCCGCCTATTTCCTGCACAAAAAGGAACCCGTTGTCATCAATATTGCTCACCAGAAATCCTATTTCGTCGCAGTGCGCTGTCAGCATCACCTTCGGGCATCCCTCTGGTCCTGGTCTTACGGCTATCACATTCCCCATCGTGTCCGTCTCTGTGCTGGCCACGTAGGGAGCGATGTGCTCTCTGAACACAACCTGCACCGCCCCCTCATATCCCGAGGGTGCCGCTGTCATCAAGAGTTTATTGAGCAATCCTTCAGTCATCCTATTTTTGCAATCAGTCCTTTACTTAATGCCCCTTGTTCATTCAACACCTTCACACAAGCATCGTCAAATCCCCACAATTTCAGCGACTTCTTCATCGTCTTCTTCAACTGATCAAGCACAGGTGACAACCATTCACGTGGATGTCCATTGATAATAAGACAAAACTCATAATTCTGTCGGGCTAACGGTATCGATTGTTGATTGTGCGAAACCTCATCCGGCTGCTGACGTTTCTGGTGGGCGGCATTGTAATATGTATAACTATCATTAAACTTTTGTGATATTTCGCCTACAAATGTCAAAAACTGCTCCGCATTCTCTGGACGGGGAGTCGAACTTTTGGCTTCTATCAAAAACACCTTGCCATCGTGCAGTACCACACACTCACATGGCTTTGCGCCTTCAATCGTGCTGAAACGCTCCGACTTCTCAATGTAGAAAATATCGCTCTCCTCAAATGAGAAAGTCATTCCTGACTCTTCAAATGTCACCATAAACCACTTCTCATTTTAAAGATTGATTTCTTCGGTGTAAAGCCTTATTGATTCCTCCACAATAGGATTCTCGGGCATCTCTTTGCAAAGGTCAGAAGTTCGCCAACCGCCGTTCTCATCAAACGAAACCACAGGAATCGACAGATTCTTTTGGTGAGCCAGCAGATACAGTTTCTTAATTACAAAGTATGAATGCGAAGCAATAAAAAACTGCAACCCAGCTTTCGTCAGTTCTGCTATAATATCCATCAATTGTGACACCAGTCTGGGGTGCAGCGCACACTCAGGCTCGTCAATGAATATAATAGAGCCTTTTGAGAGATAGTGATTTCCCAACAAGGCATCCAGGATGGAGAGCTTCTTTACACCTTCCGATGCCATAGCTATACTGATAGTCTGCTTTCCCTCACGGAACACCCATTCCTTCCGCTCCAAATCATACTCTATATGACCACCGATAGCACTCTCCAACGCCATTCTAGATACAGAAAATTCCTTATAATTTCGTCCCTTAACACTAGGTGTTAAAGCCTTTGCAAGGTCATAATAAGTGTCATCGAAACCGAACTCCTTATAGTCATCTCTCACCCTAATAATAATCTGCTGCAAAGATATAATCTCTTTGGCCGGCAGGAAAATGGAGTTCTGCGGTCGTGGCTGGCAGGTATTCTTTGTCACTGTCACCTGCTTATTGGCTGACGGACCGAAAGAATACGCGAAGTCTTGATTCCCCTCCATACTCATGGCAAACTCCACCGCCTTACTGCCGGTAGAAACGAGCTTCCCTAACTGGTCCGGCTGATAGGTCCAGTACAACTTGTCAAACAGAATCTCAGCATCGCGTCTCACTTCCTTGCCACGCTTGTATGCCTCCACCGTTTTGACGGCTGAGTAGAGAGCCTTCAACAGGTATGTCTTACCCGACTTATTGGGTCCTATCACCAGGTTTATTCTGCCGGTGCCGTTCCATTGAAAATCCCTCACCGGTCCGAATCCCTTTATTATTGTAGAAGTTATCATCGTTTCAAATCAATGTTTATTAATTTGCAAAAATACGAATTATTTCCCAACTAAATGGTTCGATACTCGGAACTAGCCAATATTTAACATTTCTTTAACACTTAAGCTCCTTAAACCTCCATTATATCTTCGGGAGATAATGGTTGATACGGCCCATCCTTCGCCTCAAACAGCACGGTTCCGCTCTCCAGACACTTCAAGCTATGCCACTGTCCTTTCTCGATATTCAGCACCATTCCACCTGGCACCATATCAATGGTATCCGTGAGGTTGCCATTCTCATCATAGAAATATTCGTATGCATCCGTTGCGACTGGTCATCTGCAGAGTTGCGCATATCCAGATTGCAACGCAACCTCGGATTCTCCTTGGCCTTAGCAGTTAATTCATCCAGTATCTCCTTTGTTGTAATAACCATTAGCTTTTAACTGTCTCTAAACTCTAAACTATCAGATCTCCTCCCCAGCATACTTCATATTCTTCCCCAGTACAGTACACAGTATCATCTGTATATCCTTAATGAAAGAATAATGCCTGTATTAAGTTTACCACTCTAAATATCCTTCACATACCTCTGCTCAACCGACATCTTCCGCACCCTGTTCAGCCATTCTACAACAGCACGGGGTGTATTGCCAAAGGCTTCATCCTGGCGTTTCTCAAGGGCTAATGCCATCAGGGCATACTCGCGATCAAGAGAGGTGGCAAAAACACCGGAGTCATCGGTATTGATGGATACGCTCACCTCATGAGTGGGGTACGGGGTCTTAATGCCAAAATTATAGAACTTCAAGATGGGATGCTCATCGTAGCGTTCCATCTCACCAATCTTATAATTGGATGAGGGATTGCACTCTATAGCAATATGCAACCGCTCTAACCGTGTGAGCATACGCTGCTGGATTTGCTCCAAGAGAAGCATATATTCCTTACGAATGCTATGGGGCAGTCGGAAGGCACAAGTCTTATCACCAGCCTCGCGGACATGACGGTTATAATGATATTTGGCATATAAGTGACAAGCGGTCTTATTCTTTCGGGCGGTCGCTGCGAACTTGTTGTCGTTGAAGGAGTAACGTATCCAGGGGTCTATTGACAACTGGACAGCAGAGAAACTGTGCTCTCCCTCGTCTTGCAGATAATACTCAGGGGCATCGCCACGAAGTTGCCAAGAGCCATAATAGCTGTTGATATCAAACGATTCTTCTTCATAAATCTCCAAAAACTTGCTATTGGCATAGTTGTATAGGAAATGACACACGGTCTCACTGCCTGAAATCTTCTGCCCTTGGAAGTAGAGCCAAACGGCATTGTCGAGAAGCTCCATTTCAGTTCCACGGAGTTCATAGCCGCGTTTGTCGTAATAAGTGGACACATCGGTTCCTAATACCAAAGCATGTCCCAAACGGTCGTTGGCGCAAAAGCCCAGATAGCGGATGACTTCATCAACAGCACGGAGTCCGCTGGCTATATCATAAAAATCTTCACCCACATGGTAGGTCATACCTAAAGTAGGTCGCAGACTATGGAGGCTGCTTTCTCTTCGCAAATAGCGGAATGCCTGGGCAAAGACCTCGGGACGGGTGTAAATCTCCGAATTAGCCGCATCAACACCTACAATTCGGTCGCAGAGGCTAGACTTTTCTTCATGCAAAGTGCAGATGGACTTAGCCTGAAGCTTCACCTCATGGCGCAAGGCATGATGACGGGGTGTTGCCTGACTATAGCGTTGGCCTTGGACTTTGATGAAATGGTAGATAAGGGCATGCTGCCACTCATCAACATTCACTCCATAGGGATTGTTCTTAAGCTCTTGCTCCATCTGGAAGAGTTTGGCATAATTGCCGCCAGAGGTATTCTTGGGCTTGATACGGGATTCCATATATCGCTTGCCGGAGTTCTCATCCAGAAAGGTTCCCAGTGCCAAAAGAGTGGTAAGTCTCTCATAGACACTACCATCAGGAATAAACAAGTCTTTGCGCTGCTCATAGATACTGAAATTATGAAAACCTATCTGGGGATTGGTCTGGATAATCTCGTTGCGGAACAAGGTCTTAATATGCAGATAGAGATAGAACAGCAACTGACTGTATGTATTCTTGTAACCTTCATCATAAACGCGACGAAACATCTGATACAGAAGCCACCTCTCGCCCGTAAGTACTGTAAGCAGTCCTTGCTGATGTGTCGGAATAGCATAGTCGGGTACTTCGCACTGGCTACCTTTTGTATAATGGTAAGCATATTGATGGCGAACTACATCTATTTCAGACTGAAGATGGCGACGCTCATAGGCAGCATAGTCGGATGATTCTATCGCAAGAAGCTGATAAAACAGGTTCTGAGCATCATCGCCTGCAGTGGCCTGTTTGTTCAGTTTCTGATACAACTGCAAACGGATGGAAGCGGCAATGGTAATGAGCATATAGAGGTCGTGGACGGCACCTCCTCGACGAAGCGGATTAACCATGACGGTATGCTCGGCTAACTTCTTGAATGATTCACTGCGACCACATATCTGATTCATCAGTGACAACCAACTGAGTTCAAAATTAAGCGTGGATCCCTTCAAGTGGGCATGAAGTTCGGAAACTTCTTTTTGCATCAATTGATTCAGGGCTTCGTTGTCGTGATGTAAATAGGCTGGCCACTGATAGTTGATGCGACCGTCTGACCGTAGTCCGGCGTCTAGGTCGGTCTTAGCCAGGAAAGAAGTGGACAATATGTCTTCTCCTAACAGGCGCGACAGTTCTTGCCAGGATAGCAAATGACGGTATCGGCAAATGGGAATTCCATGCGAAATAGCCAAATGGCAGCGGCTAAAAGCGTAGAGCAGATGAAAAAGGCTGACTCTCGAATCGGCAGAATCAGGCTGTAAGGTGTTATAGCCTACCAGCTGCTGATCGTCGGTACCATAGTAGCCTACGGTTTTCTGCCCCAGCAGATAGTCCTGTCGGGTAAACTCCGTAAGTAGTTGCTCCGATGACTGCTTGCCGTCAGTAATGGCATCAAGCAGCCGGTCGGTGTCTCTATACAGCAGGAGTTGGAGTATCAGGTGTTCCTGGTTGCTCATTCTCTTCAATCTCAGATGTATTGTCGGATGGGACGCCCAAAATGGTGGTTATCTCTTGTTTCAAGGTGGCATTGGCAGGCTTGTCGGTCTCGGCCATCAAGTCCAGCAATTTCTTGAAGAACTTAAAGTGGATGGTATACGGTTCACGACCGTTCTCGTCTCGGTCGTAGGACTTCACCTCAAACTCACAGGCCTTCTTCAAGAATATCCTCAAATCCTCATAATGGTTAAAGAATGTATAGTCACCACTACGGGTCGTGGAAAGAAAACCTTCAAGGACTTCTACGTTGCGGACAGTGCAGAAGGACTGCCAACGCTGTACGGTAAAGGTATTGTCAACTCCATTCAAACGATGTTGGACAGTGGAAGCACGGAAATCGTCACTGAGGGTAGTAAAGTCACGTTTCTTGGCTGTAAGGACAGTCTTGAAGAATTCCTCCCCACCTTCATAGTATAGGTAGGGGGACTTTTCACTATACAGATAAGGGAGGTGGATAAATAGGTTGCCTATATTAAAGGTGCACTTGTCAAAGACATTTACACTAAGAACCAACAACTGAACCCATTTGACTCGCAAAGATAACTCATCTAACTTCTTTTTACGCCCACGTCGGGCAGCAGGTAGACCTTTGAAACGTTCAACACAATTGCGCATAAAAGTCACCAGACTATCTTCGTTGATAGTATAACTGTTGTTGGGTACATATTCACCAAAATGGAACATGCTGTTACCAACCAGCATCTGATAGGGTGTATAGAAGGAGTGCTTAGAGTCGTCATCAATCAGAATCTCATCAGCATTACGGGAACTGTTCCGCTGCTCATCCTCGGTCATCAGGTCATAGGCTTCATACAGTTTGATGCTATACAGACTCTTGATAAAGAAGAGATACTTGATGTCTGAAGGGGTGGTAAGGTTGTCCTCAAGTTGACGGATGGCTTTCAATACATCTGCAAGACTAGGGTAAAACGGTTTTAACTTTGTTCCCAGAATCTTTTCATAACGGGTGTAAAGCAAGTCGCAGACAAGGGTGTTCATATGGGTATAACTGCACTCGTTGATAATGCGCTTGGCCTCGTCTTTCAGATCGGCTGACAGATGGTTATTAATCCAGGTCTCGAAGAAATAGTTCTTGAAGATATCCTTGTTGTTCCAATTGGTCTCCTTTACTATTTCCTCGCCGTTGGCATTCTCACCATAAACGCGGTAGTCCGGAAGGGTGACCAGCAACTTTATGAGCTGGCGAAGTTCACGGAGGTTGGCGGGTACAATATAGCTTTCGTGCGCATAGGCGTTATAAAACAGGTAGCGGGTCTTCCAGAAAATCAATTGTGGGATGGCCTGACGCACAGAGGGGAAGGACAAGGGGGCCGGGGTAACGGTTTCCTTTGAGTCTTTCTTCGTATTGGAGAACTTAACTTCCAGCGGTTTGCCATGGTAGTCCTCAGACTGTGGCATGAAGATTCGATGGGAATGAGGTATCAGTTTCACCATATACTTATCGACCATCTCACGAAGTCTGTCGGGAGTGAAGGTCTGCTTGTCGTGCTTGTAGAAGTCTGAGAGTTCCAAATACTTGATATCCTCCAGTTGACTGAGCTTAAAAGAGATAAGCACCAGGATATTAGGCTGGATAAAGTACTTGCGCATAGTCTCAACCATCTCGCCGGCATGGCGTTCGTTAATGTCAACATCATCTACTCGGAGTATCAAGACGGTATCCTTCTGCTCCATATAGTTCATATAGATATCAACCAATTCGTTGATGTCTTCCTTCAGGTTGACAGAGGCTGACAAGGCATCGACATACTCCAAAAGGTCTTTACCATCGGTGTACTTAATATAACCAAGGAGATGATAAAGGTGCTCTTGGGTAGTCTTGAATTTGGCAATGAACTTGTTACGGGCTTTCTCACTATAAGGATGGCGCTCATAACTGGTTCGGGCCAATTTCTCATTCTCTTCGGTACGCTTGCGAAAATTCTTATAGAGCTTAGCCAGAAAGAGGGAGATGAGGTTATGGGTTTCATCAAAATAGGTGGGGTCTATCAAGTCAATGGTCTCGAATTTGGTATTCTTCAGACGGGGATAGAGAGACCAGTCGATGTCGCTGTTTTTAGTGATAAGGAAATCAGCAACACTGATCATACATGAGGTCTTACCACTACCGCGATCACCGATGAACGCAAAGATATTGTTGTTGTAGTCGGTGTCACTCTGGATGGTCTCACTCTCGTAATACTTGCGGTCGCCATTCTCATCGCTGTCGCGGGTCTGAATATTCTCCAACTTTAACTCTTCGAAATACTCGTTAATCTGGCGGAGGGCATAGCGGTACTGCTCCTCAAGGATGGATCCTAAGGGGGCTTGCTCACGTAAAGGACGGTCGTCGTTGGTGAGGAGGAAGGTCAGCTTGTCTGATTTCATTTGCTTTCGAGGTTTTCTGTTTGCCAGTCCTTGATGGGACGGTTTATGATATTGGCAGTATAGATACTAGTATCTTTCTTGCGTAGCAGCTCCTTGTACTTGTCTTTCAGGTTCTGATAGAACACATCGGATGTATAAATGGTATTAGGAGCATCATTGAGGGCCATATTGCTTAAGTCGAAAGCGGTCTGGAAGGCAAGGCCGCTCCAGTTGAAGCGTTCATTCTGAGTCTGGTAACGGTTCACGGCGACAAAGGAATCGCCATAGTGGGCACCAATGCCCCACTCCAGGGCTAACAGGCCAACCTTTTCGCTCTTGCGACTCAGAATGTTCAGCATCGAATTTAGCTTGGCCAGGAGTTCCAGCAACTCATTGATATCGGTCTGGAAGGTGGTATCCAGCGCACAGCACATATCATCACCAAAGAACATGAAGTCAAAACACTTCTTGTGTTCACGCATAAGGTTGACAAACAGATGTTGCGCTAATACACGCTGACGGAAGGTGATGACTTGTGACCGTCCAGAGACTGACGCGCCAAAAGCAGCCAGGCTCATGTCCTGCTTTGGTCGCAAGCGGACATAAACTACTGTGCATACGGCCACAAACAACTGGAGGTCACCTATCTCTTCGAGAGTGGGTATCCTGGGAAATTTATGTACTTTCTCGCTCGTCACCGTCAGGATACCATCAATATCCTTCAACGAGCGGTCAAAGTCGAATGTCTCGTGTAATATCTCCATATATCGAGTGCCGGAACGTAAACTGTCAATTTTGACGTCCAGGCATAAAAACAGCCTTTTAGGACGACTTTCGTCACCTGGAGCGTCTAGATTAAATTAAACTTTATTATTTTTTAATACCGATGGTCATCGGTAACATATTCTCATAGTCTGTTCTTCCCTGCATAATTGACGGCAATTGATTTCCCCAGAATTCAGGAAGCAGTTTATACATATCCTCTTCCTTGGTCTCCTTGATATAATCAAGGACATATGTCGGCCATCGCTCAACGTTCTTTCCCTTCACCTTGCATACGCCAAAGATGACCGTACCCGTGATTTCACGGACAATTCCGCCAACACCTTCTATCACTCTTACTCCTTTATCTCCTTCAGCAGCACAGCCGGTACAAATGCGATAGCCACGCTGGCGATGCCTTCAAGCTCCACCACCACCCGCTTGCACCTCTTCACCCTTCTGATCACACCTGTCACGCCCTTGAAAGCGCCACCAGTGATCAACACATGCTTGCCCTCCTTGCCAACAACGCTATTCTCGTCAAGGAACATCACGCTGTCGTCAGTCCTCGATGCCACCAGCATGAAATTCTCCATCTCCCTGTCGGAAACAGTCATGATAACAGGATCGTCACCAGTTGTAAGGTCCATCATATAACGGAGCGACTCCAGTACATCATTCGACAACTTCAGCCTACTTATCACCTCCTGCGTGGAGTGCACAAATATCAAGTTGTTGACGGCAGGAACCAACTCGCGATGAGGATGATCTGTGTCGGCATCAGCCACCTTGTACTTCATCGGCACGAAGTTCTCTATCTCCAGCCGCTCAAGCTCACCTTTCACCTTCATCTCACGCGAATACGTCACTCTCATCGGAAACCAAATCTTAGGGTCACCACACATCGTTGTGTCGCGTACCAGCCTATTTGCCGTCTGAGCAGTTGCCATCATATTACTCTGATTTTCAGTTGCTTTATGATTTCAACTCAAGTCCTCGGCTCCAACCAAAGACCATTTGTATGCTGCAAAGGTACAAAATAAATTAGTATTTCATCAGTCTTCAGCCATTTTTTCATCATTTTTATCCGAATTTCTTCAATACACGTAAAAAAAAGACCTCTGCCCCACTCCAATGAGTAGAACAGAGGTCTTCATCTGTGCTTATCCACCAAACCGGTCAACCTACCCCCTCTTTCCGCCCCCACTGAGGCCAGAACAGATAGTAAGCGTCCAATTTTCACATCCGTTCTCCAGAGATGCCGATAAACAGGGACATCTAGCGATGCTCCAAAATCAGACTGGACTAAAATTTTAATTATTTAACTGGTTGGCATAGTCATGACTACCAAAAGATTTCGAGTTGGATCTTTCTATCGTCATCGGCCTGATGTTGCGTTCTGCCTCTGAGTTGTCTATATTGTAACGACCGTCGTTTCTCCAGGCCTTCAGCTTTTTTCTCTTCTGCTTCGACCTCTGGCTTGGAATCTTCGTCACGTCCTACAATCTCAACAGGAACAATCCGTTTCTTACGATCCCGGAACCACTTGTTAAACACCTGATAGGATACACCCTGCTTGATGCAGAAGGTTTAGCTCGACGGCCAAAGGGAAAGTCAACTGCTCCATCGAAACTCCCTTCGGTTCGCCCTCCAATTTGTAGAGGTAATCGACTTGTCGCTTCGCTTGTCGAAGAACCACAACTTTTCACAATCTTCACTACTGCACATAATCTCAAAATTAAAGACTGTGCAAAGGTAGCTGTTAAATCGAGGCTATGCAAGATGTGAAAATTGGACGCTTACGAATTATCAGATGATAACTTCTGCTTATACAAAGAAATATCAGCCTGCGATGCCAACAACTCCATTCTTTATATTGAACCCAAAAGGCAATGTCAAATGATCCATTATTACATATTCTTACTTTCCCCCACTCCTCAGGGTCACCCCATCAATAAACAGGGAGGAAACAGGTCGCGATATGATTGCCACACACCTCATGGATGATTGACGTCCAAATGCACCGATGATTAGTAGTAACAGATTACAAAGATAAAGATTTCTTATGAATAATCCAAACTTTTTTCCGAAAAAACTCATACAACGGACATGCTCCGTTTTATCTAAGCACATTCAGACTGTCAAAAGCGGTGTCCATCCGATTATCATCCGATGGCATTTCTTTATGATCCCCGTGATGCTGGAGAATCAAGGCTGCGATTGAGCGAGTACAGGCGAAAGCTCGCTTTTAGCATGTCGAGCGTGAGCAGGCTCGAGCATTGCTCAAACTTCGTCCTCGTCTATCGCCAAGACCTACGTCCTTGCTTCTCCATCATCACTCCCCACCCACCCCTATAAAAAGCGGTTGGGACATTATCAAAAAAAGGGGCTCCTCGCCCCTTATACCCCCGGTGTTTTAGACAAGGCTGCGATTAAGCGAGAGCCATGAGTGCTCGCACTCTAATGGCCGAGCGTGAGCAGGCTCGAGCATCGCTCATGGCATAGATTATTAATCAATGCTGCTAACGCACCCAAATCGACCAGCGTTTAATCGACCAGCATTTAATCGACCAGCGTCCAGCGTAGTCGATAAAAACATCCCGACCCTTTCTTAAGACTCGCTTCGCTCATATAAGCGGCAGAGCCGAGCGGATGGTCCCAGCCGACGCTCACACAATCGACCAGCGTTAATCGACCAGCGTCTAGCGTAGTCGATAAAAAATCATCCCGACCCTTTGATGGGTCGAGGATACATTAATGTAAGAGCGACAGGAGGAGCGGTTGCATCCCCCTATCTAGGGGGCCTTGGGGGTAGTGCACTCTTTGGTTCCTTTTCTCTTGCATGAGAGAAATGAACAAAACCTTTTGGTTCTTTCCCCAAAAGAACGTAAGCATTCGACAAACCACAGGTTGTAATACCTCTATACCATAACAATAGCAGCTACAATCACATTGGACTGTAGCCGCTATTATATTTTGTGGTACCTATATGTTGTACCTATATCATGTCGTCTTAGTTGTGTGCACTATTGCGACTGCAAAGGTACCGCTCGGCTTTGCCGCTTCGCTAGTCGAAGAACGAAACTACAACTGTTACAACGTGTATTTCAACGAATGCTTACAAACAATTCGGGCCCGCCTCCTTTACAGGAAGTCGGGCCCGACTGTTTTTTATAAAAGGCCTCGCAATTATTATCCATTTGACTTGAGTAGTATGTGCTTGCGAGGCCTTGAGCGCTATCTCACGACAGGGCTATATGTAGTTATTCAGTAAGCATGTTCGTCATGTATGAAGATACTCTTGATGGTCAGCCAGACGATACGGATGTCCAACCAGATACTCCAGTGCTCCATATACCAGATGTCGCGCTTCACGCGCCCCTCCATCTGCCAGAGTTCCTTCGTCTCCCCACGGAAGCCCGTCACCTGCGCCCAGCCCGTCACACCCGGTTTCACGAAGTGACGCACCATATACTTGTCTATCAGCTGCGAGTACATCTCCGTATGCGCCAGCATGTGCGGTCTCGGACCGACAATCGACATATCCCCCTTCAGCACGTTCCAGAACTGCGGCAGCTCGTCGATGTTCGCCTTCCGCATGAAGTTGCCGAAGGGATATTTCCGCGGGTCGTCCTTCGTCGCCTGCAGCCGGTCCGCGTCCTTGTTCACGTGCATCGAGCGGAACTTATAGCAGTAGAAGTCCCTGCCGTCCAGTCCCGTGCGTAGCTGTTTGAAGAAGATAGGCCCCGGACTCTGTATTTTGATAATAAGGTATATAATGGGGAACAGCAGTGCCGTAAAGCCCAGGAACACCATCGACAGCACGATGTCAAACGTCCGCTTCAGCGCCTTGTTCACCGGGTTCTGCAGCGGGTTCTCATACGTCGTGAATATCTCCATGTCGTCCAGGAACTCCCGCTTCAGGTTCAGGCCTATCGACTCCACCGATACCGGCACGTAGTAGAACCTCACGACGTAATGGTCACACAGCCTCGACACCTTCCGGATGGTGTCCCGCTCCTTCCGTGAGATACACAGATACAGCTCGTCACCCAGTTCCAGTTCGTCCGGCCGTTCCGCCATCGCCTTCAGGAAATCCTCCATCGAGCCCAGCCGCCTCAGCATGCCCCGTTCCTTCACTGGGTGCTTCGTCAACCGGTCCACCTCCGTCGCTACGTCGCTCAACGATTCCTCGCCATAGTAGCCCTGGATACGGTAGCCCAGCGTCGCGTCGTCCCTCAGTTTCATGAAGATACCGATCAACTCCGGGTCCGAGCCCACCAGCGTCACCGAGCGCGTATTGCGCCCCGCCTCACGGTAGAGTTTCAGGAACCACCGTTCGCCAAGCCGTTTGAAGAGCAGGCCGACGAAGAACACCGTGCCGATCTCCCATATCAGCCAGCCGATGGGCAGATTGTATGCAAACACCTTCAGCAGCAGATAGGTCAGCACAGTCTGCACGGCTGTTAGCCCGACGATACGCTTTAGTACCTCCCCCGCCCCGATCACGCGCAGATGGATGATGGTCGAGAACTTCAGCATCGCCAGCATCAGCGCAATGTTGTTCACCAGGATGAATATCTCCACCCGTCCCGTCTGCCAGGTTCCCATGCGCCAGTGCCAGTGGGCAAAGCCCAGCAAGATGGCGTTCAATAACACGAAATCCCCGATGATGACTATCCACCGGATCATCCGATTCGACTGATCATTGTTCCTCATATTCCTTCACTCTTCACTCTTCACTATTCACTCTTCACTATTCACTCTTCACTATTCACTATTCACTCTTCACTATTCACTCTTCACTATTCACTTTTCACTATTCACTCTTCACTATTAAGCATACGCCATTGCCAGTCACGCCGACTGCCAGACGATCATTCTTAAATACCTTGTCACTCAGCCACCACGTCAGCTCTGCCGCCCCGAAGCCCAAGGCACCGCCCGCCACGACGTCATACCAGTGATGACGGTCGCTCGCCACGCGCTGCACGCCCACAGCCGTCGCTGCCGCATAGCCCGCTATCGGTATCCAGATACTCTCCTTGCGGAACTCCTTGTCTATCGACCGTGCAGCCGCAAAGGCCATTGCCGCATGCCCCGAGGGGAACGACCCGTTGTCCGAGTGGTCCGGCCTCTCCTCCTTGATCATCTTCTTCAGCGCCGACTTCGCCACATAGCTCACCCCCACCGACGCAATCGTATTCATCGCAAACCTCGCCCAGTTATGCCCGCCCATCAGGCACGTTCCCTGAGCCTGCGGTCCCTGAGCTTGTCGAAGGGTCGAAGGGTCGCCATGTGTGCGCCGCCATCCCTTCACCGGACTGATATCCACCTTCACACCAAAGTCAATATCAAAGAAGCCATTGCTCCCCGCCGCCACGTCCATGCCCGTCGTGCTATAGCCCATGCCCTCGCTCGTCGATACCTGGTAGCCCAGTGAGCCGAAGAGGCTCCAGCGGTCGTTCAGCCGGTACGTCTCCTCCAGACCGATGCCCGCCAGCGGTGATCCCGAGCCCTCCGCGAACTGCGTGATGATGCCCGCCCTGATGTAGGCCGACGTATGCCATCGCCGCTCAGGATCATAGCCCGCCGCCACGTTTGTCAGGTTCAGCATCGCGTCGAGCGCCACCGTCGCCAGTCCCCCTTTCTTATAGTTCCGTTTCGGGTCATCCTTTGGCGCCACCCATTCCAGACCGTTGTTCGGTATCAGACCATTATCCCATTGCACGCGTCCCCTCACGGCAAACTCAGGTGTAAACGCCTTACCCAGAGCCACATTCAGTCCGAACGTCGTGCCCTTCGGAATCACCTTCGAGAAGTCGCATCCATACGGATTCAGCAGGCTCATATCCAGTCCCGCCTGCACGAACCAGTTATCCCATATCCCGTTCGTCATCACCCCCAACTTTTCACTATTCACTATTAACTCTTCCCTCTTTTTCTTTCGGCCGAGGTCATATTGAGCTCCCAAGCCGATAGAAAAATATCCATTCGAGTTCGAGCCCGTTCCCGTTCCATCCTTCTCCTTCGTCTTCCCCACGAATCCGCTGCCCGACATGATATACGCAGCATCCAGATACACACTCCAGCGATCGCTCAGCCGATACGTATTGATAAAACCCAGGCCCGCCAGTAGCGAACCCTTGCTCACACCGAAGTTATAGTTCACGCCGATTCTCGGATAGAAGCTCAGGTTCCACGTCCTGTCGGGCCTGTAAGTCCCAAATACGTTATGCAGATTCAGCAGCACGTCACCATACAATGCGATATAGCCACCCTTCTCACGGTTCACGCCAGGCTGGTCAAACGGTGCCAGCCAGTTCGCGTGGTCGTTCTTCAGCAGTGGCAGCTTGTTCTCCCAGTTGAACTTCCCGCGGTAGCCCACCTGATGCGAGAACCACTTACCGACGGCCACGTCCAGTCCGAACGACTTACCGTTCGGAAACACGTTCGCGAAGTTATAGCCATACGGATTCTGCAGTGTCATGTCCAGATCCGCCTGCACAAACCAGTCACTCCAGAACCCGTCCGTCCGCACCCGTCTGGGTCCGTCGCCCGGCTCAAACACCTGTGCCTCCGCCTCAGCCCACCAGCCGACGCAAAACAAAATAAGAAGTAATTTTTTCATTGAAAAAATGCAGGTCCGCCTGCAATTATAAGAGTAAGACGGGCCTGCCTAATAACGATTTTCTATATGCTGATATCTCTCGACATCCGAAGTGATTCTATTCTAAGCACTTTTGTTTGTTATCCTCAAACCAATCTGCCAATGCCTCTTCAAAACTCCATTTAAACTCATATCCACTATACTTCATATACTTACCAGAAATATTAGTAGAGATCTGTAGTTTCTTCACACGAGCAGGACAAATTCCCATAGGACTGCCCACAAGCTTTGCACATGCTGCCATAGGCATAATGACAGCATTGGGGATATAAGGCACGAACTGATTCAAGCCAATTACCTTTTTCATCGCCTTCACGATTTCCTCTATAGTGTAAGCAGGCTCAAACGTACAATTATACAAGTCAAATGCCGTCTGCCGCTCTTCCACATTCCAAAGGATAAATCTTACCAGTTCCTTTACATAGATACAAGCCTTGATGGTATCTTTTCGTCCCGGATAGGCAAACGTATGTTTTCGGATACCCCAATACAAACGCGAAAAATTGCCATTCTCTCCCCTACCGAACACGACACCTGGTCGAACGATGGTCAGTTTCCGCCCTTCTCCACCCTTCTGCCAAGCGATATGAATCTTCTCAGCTACCAGTTTCGATATGCCATAGGGCGTATTCGGTGTTGGCAAAGTCGATTCCGTCTTCAGCTGTTCAGAAGCCCCATACGGAGCAATAGATGAAGTAAAGACCATCTGCTTGATACCATATTTCTCCGCAAATGCACATACATTCTCTGCTCCACGGATATTCGTTTCAAAGTATTCTATATCCTCATGTCCGGGTGTACGATGCACAGCAGCAAAATTAAAGATGACATCGTCGGGAGTAGGAATAAACGGCAACTCCCCAATTGGCTTTCTGACATCACACTCCACCCACGTCGAGCCGAGCTTCTCGCCCTCCCTTACCGCAGGCTTATAGTTCTTAACCACGGGATTAGGCGTTCCCGGCTTTACAATATCCAGATTCCACACCTTGGCCACTGGATGCACTTCCAATAACAAATTTGTAAGATGAGTACCGATAAAACCAGTACCACCAGTAATTATGTAGTTCATATAAAACAAACAATTATTGATTCACAATCCCATCAAACAATCTTTCGTGCTCCTCAACTACCCTATTTAAATTATATTTATCAACAGCTGTCTGATAAGCTTTTCTAGTCAACTTATCCATAATTTGGGGACAATTATGCAATTTGATAATAGCATCTGCCATCTGCTCAACATTTTCCCTTTCAACCAAGATTCCCGTTTCTCCATTTATAATCAATTCAGGAATTGCATCAACGGAAAAAGCCACTATTGGCCTCTTTGCTAACATGTACTCTGGTATCACTAATCCAAACCCTTCCCACCTTGACGTAAGTACCGCAACATCAAATAAAGGCACATATCTTATTGCATCCGTCACCTCCCCAGTAATCAAAAAATCCTCCTGAAGATTATAATCTACAATCATATCTTCAATTGGGATGTCATCGCTTTTATCTCCAACAATTACAAAGAAAGCGTTTGGAATAGATTCCTTAATTATTTTTGCAACTTTTATAAAAAGGTCTTGCCCCTTTTGAATAGAAATTCTTGCGACGAGTCCAACAACATATTTATTTTCAGGTATTCCAATATCCTTTCTCGTCAGTTTTGAACGAGACAATATATTTAAGCTATTATCAATATCTATACCATTCAATATAGTTTGAACTTTCTTTTGGGGAATAAGATACGGAGTCGTTAACCTTTCATAGTTTGATATGGTTACAATTTTATCAGTTAAAAAAGAAAATGCAATCTCAACAAATCTATAGAAAGCTTTTTTTAGTTGACCACACTGCATATTAAACGCCCAACCATGGGGATTATATACAACCTTACAGTCAGTTCCAATACAAGCGAGTCTTCCGTAGATTCCAGCTTTTGCTGAATGGCAGTAAACAATATTAGGTTTTTCACTCTTAACTATCTCTCTACACTTCATTATCGTTTTTAAGTCATTTTTCGTGATATTTCTATCCATTCGGATGGTTATAAGTTTGTCCACTAAACTACAGAAATAATCTGTATCATAATAATTAGATCCCAGAAGGATTTGTTCAAATTTTTCTCTCTCGAGTCCTTTTATAAGCGACTCGACATAGATTGTCACTCCATAACCCGCACTTTGTGCTAAATGGAGAATTCGTATTCTTTCCATATTACAATACTTTTTACTTTCATGCTTACATCACAACCTTTATATCCTTCCACGGATTCAGCTTTCGATACATATCAATGGAGTATTGTTTCAGCGGTTCACCATGTCGCATATAGAGTTCACTGTTGTCATCAGCTCCGTTGACTATAACAAATTTAAAGTCATCACTGGTCAATGCTACCGTATTGCGAACATAGGTATCAATGCCACTCTTTAGATTACCAATATGTAGGATTTTCATTTTCTTTTTCAATTATGAAAATTGGTTTTCTATTATATCTTTCAACATTTCCACAGAAATAGCATCTATGCATAAAGCACATTTCCTCTGTTCAATTTCTTTCTTACAGGCTTCATTGCCATATCCTGCAAAATATCTGTTCTGCAATAGGCGCAGGGCATATCCACATATACAGTTTCTGGTAGACGATCACCTTCATCCAACTCGTCCACCAAGTATGGAAAGAAGTGAAACTTGTCATAAATACCCGCAATACATATAGCCTTTACCCGATGGGCAGCTGCAATGTGAAGTGTAGCACTGTCATTGCCAATAACCATCTTTGCATGCTGCACAAAATATGGATGGAATGAAGATTATCCATCACTATCTAAGAATTCCATACAATTTCTCTGCCTCATGCCCCCAGTTGAACTTATCAAGCACCTTCGACGCTGGCTCCACAGGTTCAGAAAGCAATTCATCCAAATCTACATCATAGTTATATGGATCAATATAGTGAGCTGATTCTTCATAAATCTCAGGAAGGCATGTTGCAGTTGAAACTATCAATTTTGCTCCACATGACAAAGCTTCTAAGGGAGGAATGCCAAAACCCTCATAAATAGCAGGATGAATAAAAGCCCTACATTCTGACATCAGAGCTTTAATTTCCCCATCTGTTAGATAACCTGTGAAAAGTAGATTGGAAGACTTTAATTCATCTTCTCCCAGATGTGTAAAGCCCTCTGCCTTACCAGTAATCAAGAACTGGCAATTTGGATTCCTTTTTGCCACCTCCATAATCCAGATGAAATTCTTTTGAGGCGAAAGGCTGCTCATCGAAAAAAAGTATTTCCCTTTCTCTATAGACTTTGGAAGCCGATCAAAGATAGAGTCGTCCCGAGTAACATGCTCATAATGCTGCCATGCATTTGACACGACACTCAGTTTTTCATAGGGAATATGTAGAATCTCATGCAACTTATCCTTGCTATAATTACTTACCGTCAAAACCCTATCGGCCTTTTTGGCTGCAATTTTACAAAGCAGCCACTTCCAAATAGTACCAAAGAAGCCATAAGCAGAATGCATAAACATTCTCCCTATTTCAAAGATGCTTGCATCATGGATACACACAACATCACAATGACCAATTGCAAATGTTGTGGTCAGATTCACGCATTTCAGATGATGCTTCCTTAAATAAGGCCCAAGACAGAACTGCTCCCATGCCTCGCGTTTCAATCTGCCCGTTTGGACAATCTCAATATTTTCCCAACAAGGCAGATCTTTGACTAATTCTGATGTCACCACACAGAACTCTCCTTTCTCACAAATCTTATCAAGATGAGAGATTAGCTCAAAAGCAAACCGTTCCTGACCTGTCATCTTCTTGGTCAGGAAACGTCCGTTAAATGCGTACTTCATAATAATGTTGTTAGTTCTGATGCCTTACGTAACATCTCTTAATAGACAAATAAATATTAAAAAAACCTATTTGATTCAGAATCTTTTTGATCTTGAATCGCATCGCCAAAAACCTGCTGGAATAGAATCAGGACTTGTCCTTCTTGCCCATATCGTGTTGAAAGTCTGTTTATCAGATTTCGCCATATAGCATAGATGGCAATTAGAAGTCTCTGCATAATTTAATAAGTCAGATAGTCCTTTGCCAAGTGGTTTTGAACATAATCTCTGACACCAGTCTCAACATCCATAAAATCTCTTGGATAGCCAACACCAGCCAATTGCGTCATATCTGCCTGAGTGTAATACTGATATTTACCACGCAGTTTCTCCGGCATATCGATATAACGGATGTTCGGCTCTTTTCCTAACGCTCTGAAAGTAGCTTCAGCTAATTCTCGAAAACTTTGTGCACGCCCTGTTCCAACATTGAATAGTCCTTTTATGTTCTGATTCCTTATAAGGAATAAAATGACGGAACAGATGTCCTTCACATAGACAAAATCCCTCAACTGTCCACCGTCTTCGTAGTTTGGATTGCACGATTTAAAGAGCCTTATTTCACCATCCTGCATAATCTGATTAAATCCATGGAACACCATCGAGGCCATTGATCCTTTGAAATACTCATTCGGGCCATATACATTGAAGAATTTCAGTCCTACATGCTGTCTTGGGAACACTTGAGCCTGATGCTTTACCCACAAATCAAAGAGCTGCTTCGAATAGCCATAACCGTTGAGCGGCCGCAATTGATCAATATCCATCTGGTCACTAAAACCTAAGTTCCCGTCACCGTATGTAGCCGCACTACTGGCATAGATAAAACTAATCTGCTTCTCCGCGCAGTAGTTCCATAGAGCTTTGGTATATTCAAAATTATTTTCCCAAAGATAGTCAAAGTTACGCTCTGTTGTAGATGACTGAGCTCCCATGTGTATAATAGCCTCGACATTTTCATATGTAGGCAATTCTTCCAGGAATTTTGATTTGTGAACATACTTGATATAGCGTTTATTACGCATGTTCATCCACTTATCTGTCTCCGCGATATTATCGACGATAACAATATCATCACGACCTTCATCGTTCAACGTGCGTACCACGCAACTACCGATAAATCCGGCTCCTCCTGTTACTATTATCATATCTTTTTATTTTGGTTATTAACAATTAGTTCTGCACATTCCTTCAGACTGTCAACATAACTGACTCTCTCATATTTTCCTGCCTTCACCTCTGATATCACTTCTGGTTTCTCATTATTACCAATCAGAAATCCGCGGCAAGGCATTTCTTGGCAAATGGCACAGTCTCTGATTTTATCACCAATGGCATAACTCTTTCCTACTTGAATGTTATAGTCAAGTATAGCCTGCTTGTACATTCCGAGCTTTGGCTTTCGGCAATTGCATTCTTTCCTGTATTCTGCCACCTGCGCATCAGGCAAATGAGGACAGAAATAGACATCAGCAATCATCACACCTTGCTGTTTTAGTGTGGAAACCATCCAGTCGTTCAGTTTCTGGAAATCTTCTTCCGTATAATACCCTCTGCCGATCCCCGACTGGTTGGTGATAATGATGAGCAGATAGCCAGCCTCTTGAAGGATTTTCAGCGCATCCACCACTCCTGGCAAGAACTCGAAATCTTCAATCTTATAAAGATAATGTTTCTCCACATTAATCGTTCCGTCACGATCTAGGAATATGGCCTTATTCATCGACTTACAGTTCTGAGAGTTTTGCCTCTGCCAGCTCACAGAGAATATGGATAATATTGATATGACACTCTTGCACTCTGGCGGTCACCTTGCAAGGTACGATAATAGGATAATCTACCTCACGCCCTATCTTTCCACCATCCTTACCTAACAGTCCTGCAGTTTTGGCCCCAATCTCCTTTGCCTTCAACATAGCACGATACACATTCTCACTATTACCGCTCGTGCTGATACCAATAAACACATCCCCAGGGGTTATATGACCTTCTGCTTGGCGGGCAAAGACATCGTCATAACCATAGTCGTTAGCTATAGCCGTCATCGTAGCGACATCAGCATTCAGCACCACAGCGGGCCAAGCCTTACGTTCCCTAACAAACCTCCCTACAATTTCTCCTGCAAAATGCAAGGCATCAGAAGCAGAGCCTCCATTGCCGCAAATCACCAGTTTGCCGCCATGGCTGATACAAGCTACTATCTCGTCAGCCAAATTGCTGACAGTATCAAGTAGTTGATCATTGGTGAGAAGTGATTCTTTCACCTTGATACTGTCACCAATGCGTTCTTTGATAACATCTATATTTCCCATGCTATTGCTGATTGATCTTTTTAATAATATTAGTCGTAGATTTGCCTTCAACAAATGAAATCAATTCCAATCGTCCGCCTCTTGCTTCCACGATATCCCTACCAACAACCTCTTCAGGTTTATAGTCTCCACCCTTCACCAGAACATCTGGCTGTATTTTTTTAATCAATTCGTAGGGCGTATCTTCATCAAAGATGACCACATAGTCAATAAAGCCCAACGCAGAAAGCATCTCTGCACGGTCTTGCTCATTATTCACTGGACGTGTCGGACCTTTCAATCTGCGTACAGAAGCATCGCTGTTCACGCCCACCACTAAGATGTCTCCTAATGTAGCGGCCTGCTGTAAATAGCGTTTGTGCCCTACATGCAAGATATCAAAACAGCCATTGGTAAAGACTATCTTCTTCTGAGCATTATCCTTACGGAAACTATTCAACTCTTCAGCTGATAATATCTTGTGAGCAATACCATAATCCTCGTTGGAAATCAGGTCACGCACCTCTTGCCAAGAGACCGAACTTGTTCCAACCTTCCCCACCTGAATGCCAGCAGCATAGTTGGCTATATCCACAGACTCACGAATGGGGATGCCATTGGCCATACAAGTGGAGAGATAAGCGATTGTCGTATCTCCAGCACCAGAGACATCATAGACCTCACGAGCCAGTGATTTCACAAAGTAGGGCTTCCCATCCCCTACCAGCACCATTCCCTTAGCCCCAAGTGTAGCAAGCACATATTGGCAATTGCTACGCTTTCTTAATTCCTCTGCTGCCTCAACGATCTCCTCATCCGTCTTCACGTTCATGCCAGTAAGCGAGCGCAGTTCATTCAAATTGGGCTTTAGCAATGTCGCACCATAATACTTGCCATACTTAGGATCCTTCACATCTATTACCACAGGGATATCATGCTTTCTTGCCATTTTGATAACCCCTTGTGTAAACTCTTGCGTCAAGAGTCCCTTCAGATAGTCCGACATCAATATCAAGTCGAAATCGTCAATTACTTTTTGCAACTTCTTCAAAATCCTGTTGCTTTCAGCCTTGGTAATGGGATCAGTATCCTCCACGTCCAGACGTAGCAGTTGCTGGTTGTTATCCGCCAGGAACCTCGTCTTTATCGTAGTGCTTCGCTGAAGGTTTGATATCAACCCCGCATTGATTCCCAGATTCTCAAACAATTTCATCATTGTCTTTCCATTGGCATCCCTGCCAATAATCGACATCATAGAAGTCTGCTGGTTGGCAGCCACTAAGTTTGCTGCCACATTCGCAGCACCTCCAAGCACACTCCGCTCCGAACGTTTCCGAAACACAGGAACTGGTGCCTCTGGCGATATCCTCCGGACATCACCCACATAATAATTGTCGAGCATCACATCTCCCACAACGAGGATATGACGACTTCGTATTTGGCTTAGCTTGTACATAATTACAATTTCTCTCCATCAGAGAATTGAAGTTCGAATACAGGATGTACCTTCCTATTTTCCACAGGAGGCAGTTTCATATAATCATTATAAATAGTCTTCAGATAATAGTCGTAATCACATGGTATTTTCCATTGGTGTCCTTCAAAGTTATGTTCTATGCCCTTGAAAATCCTGCTACGCTCAAAAGTAGATTTCCGTAGGTTCTTGTAACCAGCATAGGAGCATACATACTTTGAATGGTCGTTTTTGTTTTTAGACGCATACCAGTCATAAAACTGAAACCACTTGTATTCAGATATAACGCCAAAGAGTGTACCAATGATATACTTGAGTCTCAGAGCCGACTTTTCTTTAGAAGTAAGCGCCACACCAACCTTCTTTAGATAGCATACCGATTCCTTAATATCGATGCAGCTCATAATGAACTGAATGCCAAGATTAATAATACCATCCAGTTGCCGCAGGTATTTGCTGTCGGGGGCATTCTCAAACACAGCTATGTCAATGTATATACCTCGCATCTCTTCCGGTTCGCGTTGCATCTTCACCATGTCGGCATAGTTCACATAACGTGTACCCTTCTTTCGGATGTGAAGCGTGGGTATAGCTACATGGTCGCCCTTCATTACACCTCGAATGAAATATTTGTCGCCCATCTCCTTGTCACATACCTCCAAGAAACGATTAAAGTCTTTACGAGGCATGTTGATGTCAAGGTCATCGTCCCAAGGCACAAAGCCATTATGACGTACAGCCCCTAAGGCTGTGCCGTATGCCAACACGTATTCCAATTCATACTTCTCGCATACAGCTATCACGTCACCAGCAATCTCAATCAACTCCTGCTTGAAATGAGCCAGACTGTCATCTGTCCATTCTTTCCACTGGGCACTCCGTTTAAAGAGCCCCATCAGCATGTCACCAGTCCTTAATACCATTATTTCACAATAGCTTTATATAGTTGAGTAATAGTGTCTAAGTCCAATTCGATCGGATTGTTTTTCAATCTTATAGGATTAACTGAAGAAGATAATAATGCTACATCAGAGGTAAGAGCATCAGATACTGGGCTCTGCATCTCCATGTCGCGGAGCATGCAGGTGAAGATGTCGCGGGCAGCGTAGGGGTTCTCGACTCCAAAGGCGGCAGCGATTTCCCTGTAGATTTGCTCCAAGTATTGCTGGCCTCGAGGGTCGAGGCACTTCTCTGGGTGGGCTAGCATGTACTCCCAGATCTCTGCCATACAGACGGCGACGGCATGGCCGTGGGGGAGATGGTAGAGCGAGGTGACCTTATAGCTGAAGGCGTGGGCGGCAGTGGTCTGCGTGATGCAGATGGCCTGACCGGCGAGGTTGGCGGCGTGCATAATATGCTCGGCGGACTCGTCGGTGTTGTCGAATATATACTCGCGCCACCAGCGCATGATAGTCTCTACAGCTTGACGAGAGAGGACTTTGCTCTCGTCGGTGCTATTGACCGACCACCAGGACTCTATGCCCTGGCAGAGGGCATCGAGCATCGTACACTTCTTCTGATAGAGGGGAAGGGTTTTCAGTACTTTCGGCTCTAAGATGGCGATGTTGGGAATGATGCTGTCGTGAGTGACCGACTGCTTCTTGCCATCATAGTAAATGACGGCATAGCGGGTCGATTCGCTGCCTGTGCCGGCGGTGGTGGGGATGGCGATGAGTTTGACACCTGTATCACGATATTCCTGATCAAGATAGAGCTTGTCTTTCGACATCTGGCAATAGAGCTTGATGCACTTGGCAACATCGAGAGAGCTGCCACCGCCTACGGCAAGGATGGTGTCGCACTTGGTAATCTGAAAGAGGTCCACGCCCTTGCAGACATCCTCGTAGAGGGGATTGGGAATGAAGTCACTGAAAATAACATGGGGGACACCCATGTTCTCTATGTCGTCCTTAATGCTGAGGAAAGGAAAACTGCTGTCGCAGACGAGCAGCACCTTCTTGGAGTCTTCCAAGGCCTCACGCAAATGATCAATGCCGTTGAAAATAACCTGACTTTTCATTTTAACACGAATTTCCACAAATGAATCACTAATTACTCACAAATTACTCATCGGCAAGGAACTGCATGAGGGCAACCTTGTTCTGAATCGGCGTCGTGGTGGGACGGCCGAGGTCTTTGCGATTGCCCTTCCTGACACAGACCTGAAGAAGGATTGGGCCTTCCTGATTCTTTATCTTCTGAAGGAGTTCTTCAAGATATTCCTTTGTGTTGCAGCTATAGACGTACTTATAGCCTACAGCTGTGGCAATGGCGGGAAGGTCGATGGAGAGACCTACGGTGGGCTGACCGCCTACAGAGTCATGGGCACCGTTGTTGAAGACAACATGGACGTAGTTCTTCGGAGCCTTACTGCCTACAATGGCCATGCTTCCCATGTGCATGATGGTGGCACCGTCGCCGTCGAAGCACCAGATGGTGCGGTCGGGCTTCTCGAGGGCGATGCCCAAGGCTATTTGGGACGCGTGACCCATGGAGCCGACGGTCAGGAAGTCGCGCTCATGTCCCTGGTTCATCTGGGTGCGATACTCAAAGAGCTCGCGGCTTATCATGCCTGTGGTGGAGACGATGGCATCCTTGTCGCCTAAGGCTGCTGCAACGGTCTGGATGGCTTCCTCGCGACTGAGCGTGAGGTCGTTCTTCTCCACATTCTGGAGAGTATATGTATCGAAAGTGTCCTTCTCAATGACCAAGGCATAGACTTCCTTGCGGTTCAGGGCTTCGACTGCTTTAGCAATCTGTTTCTCTGCCTTGTCCTCATCCTTGGAGAGTACGTCGAAATTGACGCCCATCGTGTTTAACAGTCCGGTTGTCACCTTGCCTTGCTTGACATGCTGCGGCTCGTCGTGAACACCTGGGCGGCCACGCCATCCGATGAGCAGCAGGACGGGGATGTTATAGACTTCAGGGTCTGTCAACGAGGCCAGCGGATTGACGATGTTGCCCTCGCCGGAGTTCTGCATATAGACACAGGCGGGCTTGCCTGTGGCGAGGTAGTGACCTGCTGCCAAACCTACGGCTGCGCCTTCGTTGGCAGTGATGATATTGTGCCGGGCATCGCAGTTGTCGGTGATGTAGGCACAGATGTTCTTCAACAGGCTGTCGGGCACACCGGCAAAGCAGTCGATGCCGTTCTCTCTTAGTTTCTCAATGAAATATGCTGGACGTATCATTTTATTCGTTTGATTCGTGATATTCGTGTTCGTTTTTTTATTCCTCTGGAATCAGTGTGATGATTTCCTTAATGGACATACACTTGTCATCGCACTCCTTGGCGCGGTGGTTCTCGAGAATCGTGCGGGCGGCATCCTGCATGGCGGGGAAGCCGGTGCGGGTGAGCTGGTTGGCATAGATAACTACATTCACGCCCCTATCCTTGAACTCCTGCTCAGTAACTGTATTGAAGCTGGTAGGAACAACTACAATAGGAGTGGTAGTGTTCTTCTCACGGAACTTCTGTACAAACTCAAAGATTTCAGCAGGATCTTTCTTACGGCTGTGAATCATAATGGCATCAGCACCAGCCTCACTGAAGGCAAAAGCACGCTCCAGAGCATCTTCCATTCCCTGCTCCAGAATCAAAGACTCAATACGGGCACAAATCATAAACTCTTTGGTCTTCTGGGCCTTCTTGCCGGCACGAATCTTCTCGCAGAAATCAGGAATGGCAGCCTGAGTCTGTTTAACCTCAGTACCAAACAGACTGTTCTTTTTCAGACCTGTCTTATCTTCGATGATAACCATAGAAACACCCATGCGCTCCAAAGAACGGACAGTATAAACAAAGTGTTCTGTCAAGCCACCGGTATCACCATCAAAGATGATAGGCTTGGTGGTTACTTCCATAATATCATCAATGGTGCGGAAACGGCTGGTCATATCCACCAGTTCAATGTCGGGTTTACCCTTGGCTGTAGAGTCGCAAAGAGAACTTACCCACATAGCATCAAACTGATAGGTCTTGCCATCTTGGAGTACCTTGGTGTTCTCCACAATCAGGCCCGTGATACCGCTATGAGCCTCCATAGCAGTTACTAAGCCCTTCATGTTAATGAGCTTGCGCAAACGGCCACGACGGACATCAGGCATAGAAGCCTCAGCACGATGGGCGGCATCAAGTTCCTTATACATTGGGTTATTGCTGTAGGGGTATTCAACCAATTTTCCACCGTAGGAAGCAAGAACTTCGCATACTTCCTGACGGATAGGCTTCTGGAAGCCTTCACCCCAGTCATTGCCATGAACAACAAAGTCAGGCTTCAAAGCTTGAAGATTCTCCTTATAAGAGAGCGTCTTCTGCTCTACAACACGCTCTACGCCAGCCATATTCTCAAAGAGTGCTTTGCGCTCTGCAAAGGGAATCAGCGGATAACGTTTGAAGCTGGAGATAGCCTCATCACTGAGCACTCCAATAATCAGACGACCCAAGCGACGGGCCTTATTGATAATAGCGACATGACCACTATGGATGTACTCCGTTGAGAAGCACATATAGACTGTGCGCTCATTTACCTCAGCTACTTTCTGGCTTACCACCTTCAAGTCTTCAGGAGTATCAATTTCTGAGCAGAGCATATCCTGTACATCACAAGGATAGATCTTGCATTTGTCACTTACCTCATTGAAGGCATTCTCTGCATACACCTTACGGTTGTCGCTCTCACAGAACTTCTCAATGTTCTGGAGCCATACCAGCCAATCCTCTTTCTTGATCTTGTAGAGAGGTTGTGCGGCCATAGCATTGTCAAAGAATTCAATACCCACCTTCTCAATGCGGCCATTTTTAATGACTGCTTTGAAGTCCTTCTCCGGAAGAGGAAGCGTGCTGCTCACAGCCATACAGCTGTTCTCGTTGTCAATCACAGCCTCCATCACACGGCTCTCGAACACCATGTCACCATGCATCAGGATGATGTCGTCATCTTTCAGTGCGTCCTTTGCACAATAGATGCTATAAATGTAGTTGGTCTTGTCGTAAAGCGGGTTATTCACGAAGGTGTACTTCAACGGGAGGTGAAGCGCGTTGCAGTAGTCCACCAACACCTTGTCGTAATATCCTGTTGTCATTACAACTTCTTTAATTCCAAAAGATACAAGCTGTCGAAGCTGACGGCTCAGAATCGTATTGTGGGCGGATATTTCCGTCATACACTTGGGATGCTCCTTCGTAATGGAACCCATACGGTGACCTAAGCCACTGTTTAAAATTACTGCTTTCATTATATCGTATTTATAATTTTATTGTTTTTGATAATTCTCTTCTACAATCTAATAATTTTATTGATAGGTAAAGGAATGACTCCTGACCAATCTGCTAGTCAATTTTGAATGAAACATCTCACTTGATTCGTATAGTCATCAAACATACGTTGCCGGCGATGAAGAGTATTCCAATATGGAAGCCTACTTACAATCTTTATAAACTCCTTTAATCTGGTTGGTCTCAGTGTTATTATCTCTCGACTTGCTTTAAAACGAGCAGGTTCAAAATTGATGATTTCACACTTATACCGCATTTTAGTAACAACTGTCTGCTAGGCATAAGCTTGAAGACTCGCACCGTAATTATATCCGGTATGGTAAGTTAATATTCCTATCATTACTCTATAAATTACACTTTCTTTATGACTTGCGAAATGTTAGTAAGAAGCTGGTTATTTCCTATCCTAAACATATCTATAGCTGACAATTGCATTTCACGATGCGCCAAGATTGGCCAATGCCAAACATTATAAATAAGCTGGCTCAAAATCTGCGCACCTATTAATCCCCATACGCCCCAGTGCAAGCATCCTGTAAACACTATAGACAAGATTATACAGAGTACCGCCGACATTATGAATGATTTCATATAAAGGATACGATTCGAACAAGAGAAATAGGAAGTATAACAATTACGGAACTGCAATATCAGATGATAAACGCATAAGCCTAACAATATTGGGACAGATACTATAGCATCAGGCTTGACCATTCGTAAAAGTGGGAGGAATATAGTCACAAACGTAATCACCCCCAAAATAAAAAGAACAACCAAGCTAACCACTATAACAGACATTGTTTCTCGCGTCTTTTCAACGTCATGAGTAATATAAGCTGACTGCAGTTGGGGCTGTGATGCTAGATAAAAAGTACCAGATATCGCAGCTACCGCCATTGCTATTTGCACTCCAATAGAATAAACACCTGTTTCTGCAAGTGATAGATATAAAGAACAAATAATGACTGTTGCTTGATTGCTCAAATAGTTTGAGAGAGAAATAACTCCATCGCGCCAGGCATTATGCCAAACTATTCCGACTAATAGTTGAACATCTGATTTTGTAACTATTTGATTCACTTCTCCGAGTCTCTCTCCTATATGCTGATATCTATAAAACTTCCACTTGCCTAAAACCCTAAAAAGTGTGCCGTAGGCCAAATATGCAATACAAACCCCAATAATACCTAATCCCAACATTAGCAGTACAACCGTTAACAGGATCTGGGCTGCACGAGCTATTACAGTGTTTTTATTTGCCTCGCCTACAGCTCCCACACCACGAAGAAAGGAAGCGTAATAACCGTAATAGAGGTTCAGAAATACAGCTATAGAGAAAACCACCCAAGCTATCAAATGTTCAAAACCATCTATATGGCGAGATACATAGATAATATATACCAACCCGGCTGTAAGCAGTAAAAACAATGCAGATGCAGAAAGCCTAAGATAAACAACCTTGCAAGCTCTGAGCACTTTCTTCATCAAGAGGTAGTCTGGTTCATTGTTCTCTGCAAAAGAAACATCGACCTTCTGTAATTTGTCTGCTCCACTCCAGCAATATGTTATATTTCTGGCAAATGTAACACCAAATCCAAAATCAAATAGAATAGCAATTGCCCCTATACTAACAAAAACATACCAAAGACCAAGCATATCAGCATCCAAATAATAGATAATGATAGGAAGCATCAGCAGATTGGCACCCATTGAGAGTATCGTGCCCATGTAACTCCAGATAACGTCGGTTTTAGTCAGATTGACTTGCATAGAAATTCATTTTATTCGACTTAAATAATGGGAACAAAAAGGGCATTGATAAAAACTCCTTAATATTATCATCACCATAATATTTCTTGTACCTCCGAAACACTTAGGGGTATCATTTTCTTTATTATTTTGCTCACTGCAATCTGTTTCATATCAGAGCAAAAAATGCACATATCATATATTGTTATCACACAAAACTTCGTATATACGTAATATAGCTTCAACTATGCTTCAATACAATACGAATACCTGACTTTAAAGGGACATCTGACAATACTTTTATTCTTCTAACATTTGAATTCGAAACGGAATTATTTGCTGAGTAATACGCAAACAAAAAAAGACCGAATGCATAAGGCCACAACATTGTTTCGGTCAACATTAACAAACAAAAAACAAACATCGCACACACGTAAATATCTCTTTCACGTGTATTTGTCATGTCTAGTCTTCTTGAAACTAACACAAGAACAACAATATAAGCTAATAACGATAAAAATCCTCCAGTTAATGTAGCATCCAGTAAAGTATTGTGCATATGAGGATGGTACGTAGAATACTCCATTAATTTATCATACATCTTTTCTGAAATACACCCATTACCCCAAGGATGCTTAATAATTAGTTTAACAGAGTCATACCAAATCCAAACTCTAGACATAAACGTATCAGCTTTTGACATTGTACTATTCGCGGATATAGCTTCCAAAGGAATCAATATAAAGGCCAGTTTTTTTAAATTAAACGCAAAGGCTATTAGTGCAGCTTCAATTAAGAAGAATAACATTGTAAGATTATATGATCTGATATGAATTTTTATTATCCTAGACAAAAAAACCATAATACAAAATAGTATTATAACCAATGTTAATCCTAAAGATAAAGAAAAAGTTAGAGATGATAATATCAAAAGACAAGAAAGCAAGATTATTGGCTTCAATTCCTTATCACTCCATAAAAGAAAAGCCATTACAATTTCTATCAGGAAAGTGCTTGCCCATGACTGCTTTTGGCCTAAAAACCAACATTTCGCACCATTATCTTCATCTATATATAAACCTTCTGGAAAAAGAAGCATTGAAAGGAAATTAATAATAACCATTAAAAATCCCGAATAAAAAATAGGCTTGTACAATGACCTATAATTATCTTTATTAATTTCAATAAATGCAAGCAATCCCAATGCCAATACATATCTTTTAATAGAAAAAAACAAGTAAGAAGAATCATAATATAGGGTTGCCATAAATGTTGTCACCATTAACAGAAGGACCAAGATCATTATTGGCGATGGACTCAATTTATTCTTTATATACATAAAGATTAAAAATGATACTGTCATATATTTAATAGTTTCTATAACCAGATGCAACAAAGGTAATAACACCTCATAATTTGCTCTATAGAATATAAAACACACCAAGGTCTTTAATATAAGTTCTAATGAAAAGTTATTGTATGCGTTAACTGACATATATTAAAATATCCTTTATGCTTTTGTATACTGACGTAATCTCTATTGCCCCCATACACTTTCTTTTAGCGCAATTAATTGCATATTGTTTCCCATAGCATGGAGAACAATCCGACTTTCCATTTATCACAAAAGATTTAGGAGAAAAAGGCTTCCAAATATTTGGATCAGTACCACCAAACAATGTCAATGTTGGCTTACCAAGTGCAGCAGCGCAATGCATCATTCCAGTATCGGCACCAACTATAAGATTGCTTTGTGATATTATAGACAAGCTCTTGCCTATTGAAGTCTGACCTGCAAGACACAAGCAGGTCTCTGACTTAAAAGAATATTTAGCAGACACATTTTGAAATGCTTCAAATTCCTTCTTTCCACCTATGAGCACAACAAAATAACCGCTTTCAGTTAACTTATTTGCCAGTAAGCACCATCTATCCAATTCCCATTCTTTGATATTCTTAATGACAGGTTTTCCATTATCATAAAAAAGAGTAGGGTTTGTTCCTAAACACAATGTTATGATAATGCGATTACTTTTATTATTCAAGTTAAATCTTTCCAACTTTGAAGAATCAAGAACTTTGCAATCTATAGAATAATCAATTTTGACTGCGTCAAGTAAACACCTATATTGTTCTACAATATGTAAATTTTCATTCACCATAACAGGTATATCAATTTTACCTGTCTTGCCTTTAATTTCTTTAATTACGCTAGTTGTTCCAATCAGCCTACTAATTAATGCAGGCTTGCTGTTTGACTTGAGCACTGTAGAGCAAGCAAAACTATAATTATAGCCATTTCTTTTAAGTCTCATGAGAGTCCTTAAAGTTTGCAGCTTTTTATTCTTGTTGTAACAATAGTAACAATCTATACAATTCTGATACCTCAACAATTCAGAGATTAAACGATCTGCGCCATTGGTTGAACTAAAAAGCAAATCGACTTTTGCCAAAGGAGTCCTGCTTTTGATAGCCTGTGCAATAATTAGCTCAATAATTGTATCGCCGATACCAGGACCTCCGAAGATCAAATACTTCATCATTCTCATGGTTTATTTAATTGATTTCCATCTTTTATATACTCCTCTATTAATTTTTCATCTAATGGGAATACTTTGTCAGCACATAATACTCTTCATCAGAATCCTGACCGCCTTCATTTTTTTCCTTTTCTTTGACTTTGTATATAATCCACTTAAGGTTGCCTTCCAAGTTTATTACATATAGTGACGTAAAAATAAATGTCAAAAATAGGACGAACAAACATCCAAGAAAACGACGAGGCCCAGCTTTCTTCATGGGCACAGACGCTGGCTGTAAAGTGGTAAAAGCAGGTGTTTCTTCTTGAACTTTGGCTTCTGCCATCTGGAGTTGTGCAGCAACCTGAGAGTATGCTTGATATTGCAGATTCATTTCATTTTCAAGTTTGGTGATTTCACTTTGCTTTTCTGCAAAGATTACATGTCTATTTGCGTCTGAATAAGCCGCACTCTTAAGTCGAGCCTTTTCGTAACGATCTTGAGCCTCCTTGAAGAGCTTTTGATTATATGCCAGATCAATACGAGCTTTGCGAGTACGGTAATTTGTTATAAATTCTTGAAGATGCAATTGCACTGAATCAGCCATATTTGCTGCTATAAGAGGATCCTGATCTGTAACATCTATCGTAATTACCAATGTCTTATTATCTACATCACAGACCACTTTCTTTTCCATCAACTCCACAATAGCAAATTGCTCTTTTGTTAATTTGAAGGGATCCACCTTGTCTGTTTCTTCTTTTTCATTTGACAAAAACAAAGAAGTGACAGACTCTTTTAGCCATTTAAGTGGAACTAACGCATATTCTAACAGCGACTTCTTTTGACCTTCATTCAGATAGTCATAATAAGTCATTGGCATGTCATCATCCTCGCGCTGGACTTTTATTGAGAAGAGTGAGGCACGAAATGCCACGCTATTCATCAAGTCAGGATAGAGTGTGGGAAACAAAGCTTCCGAGCCCATACTTCCACTACCAATATTAAGACCAAAACTGCTGGCAATGCTCGCTAACGAGCTAGTACTCTTGCTGCCAGACAGCTCTGGAGCAAGTTTTACTGTACACGTATAATAATTGGGAGTTCCTATCAGCAGTATTGCAGAAACAATGAAAGTAATACTAAGCACCTTATAATAGAGCTTCCGATGTTTCTTGATATCTTGCCAGAGTTGACCGAGGGTTGGTTTCTCTTGGGGTGTTGTTGTTTGTTCGTTCATAATTTCTATTTTTATCTGAGTTAACTCAGTTCTTTACTTAACGAGGTGGGCGATGGAGGCAATCATGGTGCCAAGGGAGGCGACGCTGGTGCCTATGCCCAGCCACTGGGCCATAGAATTCTGATTGCGCGGAGCCTTGGAGGGTACGACGACCTCACAACCGGGTTCGATCTTGCCTTCCTTGGCCATCGCCATCGTACCGTTCATATAAATGATATAGGTGTTACGTTTCTTGGCGCGGTCACCGAAACCGCCTGCCTGCTTGATGTAGTACTTATAGCCCTCACCCTCGTCGTAGGCGACGGTATTCGGGGCGTTGACATCACCGCTGATACGCACGGTGTGGTTGAAGCGGGGCACAACCAGACGGTCGCCATCCATCAGTTCGATATCCTGCGTGGAGCCGGGATGAGCCAGGGCCTCGTCGAGGTGGATACCGACGGTGAAGGTTTCGGCCATCTCAAGCTTGTTAAGGGCAATGGAGTCCTTGCCGTCGGCCGTCTGACGGGCAATACGGATGACCTCACGCAAACGGGCACGCTCTGCATCGGTCATGCGACGCTCCAGGCGGGCTCCGCGGACATAGCCACCGGGCACTACCCCGCCTGCTGCCTTGATGACATCGGAGAGGCGCTGGTTCTTCAGTTCCATCGTGTAGTTGCCCTGGAAGGCGACTTCGCCATCGACAGTGACGCGGATGGGTGTCTGGAAGGCGGGACTCATGCGCACCTGGACGATATCGTATGGCTCGAGCGTGAAGCTGCGGTCGCCATCAATCACATAGTTATCTTTCAGGGAGAAACTGAAGGTCTTGGAGATCTGCATGCCTGCCTCTGTGGCAGAGGGATCGCGCAGGCGACGGGAGACATCGATCTTCGCCGTGGAGGCGGCATCGGTGAGGCCGCCAGCCTGCAGGATGAGGTCCTCGATGGTCATGTTCTCTGCATACTCGTAGGTACCGGGGAAGATGACCTGGCCATCGATGGTGAGGGTGCGGAGGTTCTGGTGCTCAGCGAGCGTGGGGATGAAGAGCACATCCTCATTCTGCAGGGCGACATCGGGCGTAGAGCCGTTGAGGATGCCCTCGATATCGATGGAGAGCACTTCCTGCGTGCGGTTGGGCTTCATGCGGCGCATGACGGCACGGCTGCTCATCGCCTCTTCCGTCAGGCCACTGGCCATCTCTATGAGGGAGCGCACGCTATGGACCTTCTCACCCAGACGATACATGCCGGGACGGAAGACTGCGCCCTTGACCTCGACCATATTCTTATAGCGGTCGATGACGGCATCGACGATGACTTCATCGCCATCATCGACCTTGAAGTCTGCCAGCTCAAACTCCTCGACATTATAGACGCTCTTCAGGTCTTCGCTCTTGCGGAGCACACGGAGGAGCTTCTTGAAGGCATCGCCCGTAAAGCCACCACTATACTTCAATAGGGTGGCGAGGCTCTCAGACTTGCGCATCTCGTAGGCCATCGGACGCTTCACCGAACCGGAGATATCGACAATGCTCTCGTAGGGACCGACCTGGATGACATCGTTGTCCTGCAGGCGGACATTGCCGGCCAGACGGCCATTGAGGATGAACTCATAGATATCGACCACAGAAATCTGACGGCCCTGGCGGAACACCTTGATGTTACGCAGGGTGCCCAGATCGTTGATACCGCCTGCTCGATAAAGGGCGTGGAAGACGGTGGAGAAGGCGGAGAGCGTATAGGTGCCGGGAACCCTGACCTCACCCATCACGTTGACCAGGATGGTGCGGGTCTGACCGACAGAGACCTTGATATCGGAACTCTCGAAATAGGTGCCGACCTTGCTGCGGATGCGACGATGGGCTGCCTCGACGGTGAGACCGCTGACATGGACAGGACCAAAGTCGGGGATGGTGACATCACCATCGGGGCTGACCGTCAATGTGTGCGTCTCTTGAGAGGCCCCATAGATATCGATGATGAGCTGGTCGCCAGGACCGAGGACATAGTTCTGGGGCGTGGCGATGTTCATCTGGGGCTCGAAGGTGAGCGACTTGTTGTTGAAGATATCACGACCGAAGACGCGCTTGCCCATAGAGGCAGGCTCCCCTTCGACAAACTCGGGGGCATTGGCGCGCTCATGGGTGACTATCTCATTGTCGGCCACCTCATTGTTGACACGCATGCGATCCTGGGCGTCGGCGATGGCATTATCGACATTGCTGTCAAGACCGCGGTTGGTGATCTGCTTGGCATACTGACTGCGCAGGCGCTGGATCTGCTCCATCGTGGCACCACGCTGCATCAGACGAGAGGCGATCTCGGATTCTGAGGCACCTGACTTCTTGGCGACTACTGCCTCCTTGAGGACCTGACTGTCGGACATGCTCTGGCCAACGGCTGGACTCATCAGGCCGAAGGATAAAGTGAAGAATAGAATTATCTTTTTCATTACAAATTGATTATATTTCTCGGATAAAGTCTCAATCGAATCTACATCGAATCTACATCGAATCTACATCGAATCTACGTCGAACCTACGTCGAACCTACGTCGAACCTACATCGAACCTACATCGGGAACCATTGAAACGATTATATCTTACGAATAAAGTCGGTGGGGACGTAGGCAGTAGCGAAGGTCATGAAACCGGCCAGCTCGATGAGGATGCGCTGCTGGCGACGGGCGCGGATCAGTTTTCCACGAACGCCTTTGAACTTGCCCGCAATGACCTCGACCTCGTCGGGACTCTTGAGGGTGAAGGTACGGTCGCTCAGGCAGATGACATTCTCGTCGTGGGCATTGGTAGCGATGATGAGTGACTGCATCTGGCCTTCGTCAATGGTCACGACGTCGTGCTGGCCAAGATGGTCGCTGCTGGGCGTCATGACGTAGTGGAGGCTGCGCAGCTCGGGCAGGGCCGCCTTCAGGCTGGCGAGTCTCGCACGGGAGCTATGCACGAAAAGGAGGCCGGGAGCCATGGGCGTCAGGAACACCTCTACCCCATAGCGCTCCAGCGCATGACGGACAGAACGCTCCTGCTGGGAGCGGACCTGCATCGGGAACCATTGAAGGAGGTCGGGATTCGTCATTTCGCTATAAGACAAAACTGGGGGACACCCCCTGTCGGAACAGAAGGGCACCATGGCGCTGCTTTCTTAATCTCTTTTTGACTCATCTATGTCTCAGCTGAACTCCAGCACAAGCCTTTTGATTCGTCGGCGAAATAGCCGCTCTAACGAATCAAAACATGCCGGCTGAGACATATAGATACGAAAAAAGCGTGAAGTCTGTTCTGCCCATCTGTGACTAAGGTCGTAGGAAACCTCCATTAAAACAGACAGAATGACACTCACGCCGTAGGAATATGATGCACCCGTAAAGTGTGCGTGAGGACATGGTTAGCCCTCTGCACACTAACGGGGATGTAAATTCCATACCCGTAGTATCTGTTCTGCAATGTTCTTGATAATGGGTTCTTTGAATTTCCTACGTTCAAGTCACCAAAAACAAAGCGTCGCAAGACACTATCTCACCAAAAAATGACCCTCTCCTTCACTGCCATGTCTGACAAGTGGCGTCGAGTGTCGGCTGCAAAGGTACGACTTTTTTATGATACTTAAAAGGATTCTGCATTAAAAATTTAAAAAAAGTGAAAAATGATACTATTACACCTTATTATATATATAGGGACATTAGCGGTACAAGTCCTGGAGTACGGTGACAGATTTGAGCTCGGGGAAGTCAGGGATATGAAGTCGATAATAGGCCAAGGTGACTTCCAACAGCCGGTTGCGCTCCTGATGAGTCATGCGGAAAAGGTGCATCGTCGGATAGTCCATACGCATCATCAGTTGCACCTTCTCGGCCTCAACGGGATCCAAAAAATCGCGATGCACAGGAGGGGCAGCACAGAACACGCTCTCACGAAGATCAAAATAGTCACCTGGGAGATAGTCATCAAGATTAGGATAAAAACCCAGGAAACGGCTCAGGCGCATCAGAAAGACAAGATGGAAACTGGCAAAACTGCCGGGCTGGCCATCAAACCACTGAAGGCTATTGACGATATAGTCGAACAAAAGCTCGTTGCGCTGCTCTGAGCGAAGCGCATGATAGAGAAACTCCGACAAAAAAAGCGAGATGGCTAGTTTGTGAGCATCAAAAGGAATTGAGGAAAACGGTGATGACAGGCGGACATCTGCCAGCTTCTGCAACTGCAGTCTGGGACGTACATCGGTCTCTATCTCCAACAGCGAAAGGGGCTGGAAAAACTGCTTCTTGAATTTCGACTTCGACGATTTTGGTATGTTGACGATAAACGACAGATAACCATGACTCCTGGTGAACATATCCACGATGAGCCTAGTCTCACCATACTTAAGAGAATGAAGCACAATGGCTTGGGTTTTATTCAACATACGATGCAAAAGTACAAAAAAATTTAGTAAAATGGCATTTTTTTATTAGAAAATTTTGTCAATTGGAAAAATAGCTGTACCTTTGCACCCGCAAAAATGGCGACGGTCCCTTCGTCTATCGGTTAGGACGAGAGATTTTCATTCTCTAAAGAGGAGTTCGACTCTCCTAGGGACTACTACTTAAATCTGCCATCTGCACAGCCAAGTGCTACCTGCGCAAACGGGGACAAGGTGACAGAAGGCTTCACTAAGAAGCCTGCCCAGGGCGGCCATAGCGGCGCAAGACCCATAAGCTTTAAATTAACAATTAAAAATTAAGAATTAAAAAATGGCAAATCACAAGTCAAGTGTGAAGCGTATCCGTCAGGACAAGAAGAAGGCACTTCACAACCACTACTACGCAAAGACAATGCGTAACGCTGTACGCAAGCTCCGCGCAATGGAGAACAAAGAAGAGGCAATAGCTCTGTATCCGAAGGTACAGAAGATGCTCGACAAGCTGGCTAAGACCAACATCATCCACAAGAACAAGGCAGCCAACTTGAAGTCAAGCCTCGCTCTGCACATCAACAAGCTGGGATAATCAACAGATTGAGACTAGCATACGCGGGTCATTTGCAAAATGCAGATGATCCGCTTATTTTTTGTAGTTTTTTAGCAGATAAACTATGTTTATCTGACAAATTTTTCGTAACTTTGCACACAATTAGCAAAATTACAAAAATGACAGAAGAACAACTGAATCAAGAACAAAATTATTCCGCGAGTAACATTCAGGTGCTCGAGGGATTGGAAGCCGTGCGCAAGCGTCCGGCCATGTACATCGGAGACATCAGTGAGAAGGGCCTGCACCATCTCGTCAATGAGACGGTGGATAACTCCATCGACGAGGCGATGGCCGGCTATTGCACACATATAGAAGTAACCATCAATGAGGATAACTCTATCACCGTTCAGGATAACGGTCGTGGTATCCCTGTGGATGAGCATGAGAAGATGCACAAGTCTGCACTGGAAGTCGTCATGACCGTGCTGCATGCCGGTGGTAAGTTCGACAAGGGCTCTTACAAGGTATCAGGCGGTCTTCATGGTGTAGGTGTCAGCTGTGTGAATGCGCTTTCCACGCACATGATGTCGCAGGTATTCCGCAACGGCCACATCTATCAGCAGGAGTATGAGAAAGGTAAGCCTCTCTACGACGTGAAGATTGTGGGCGACACCGACCTCACGGGTACGCGCCAGCAGTTCTGGCCCGACGGCAGTATCTTCACCACGACGGAATTCAAATACGATATCATTGCTCGGCGTATGCGCGAGCTGGCCTATCTGAATGCAGGTATTACCATCACGCTGACAGACCTGCGCCCTGATGAGGAAGGCAACCTGAAACAGCCAGAGGTATTCCACGCCAAGGAGGGCTTGAAGGAGTTCGTGCGCTACGTAGATCGTCACCGCCAGTCGATCATCGGCGACCCGATCTGCCTGAAGACTGAAAAGGACGGTGTGCCCATCGAGGTGGCACTGCTCTATAACAGTGACTATTCGGAGAATATCCACTCTTACGTGAACAATATCAACACCATCGAGGGTGGTACCCACCTGACAGGTTTCCGTATCGCCTTAGCTCGTACACTGAAGAAATATGCGGATGAAGACGATCAGCTGCGCAAGCAGATTGAGAAGGCCAAGATCGAGGTGGCGCAGGATGACTTCCGCGAAGGTCTGACAGCTATCATCTCTGTGAAGGTGGCTGAGCCTCAGTTTGAGGGACAGACTAAGACAAAACTGGGTAACTCTGAGGTAAACGGTGCCGTACAGAAGGCTGTAGGTGAGGCTATGACCAACTATCTGGAGGAGCACCCGAAAGAGGCACATACCATCTGTGAGAAGGTGATTCTGGCTGCCACAGCGCGTATCGCTGCCCGCAAGGCGCGTGAGAGCGTACAGCGCAAGAACCCGATGACAGGTGGTGGACTGCCCGGCAAACTGGCAGACTGCTCAAACAAGGATCCTAAGGATTGTGAGATCTTCCTCGTCGAGGGTGACTCCGCTGGTGGTTCTGCCAAGCAGGGTCGTGACCGTCATTTCCAGGCTATCCTGCCCTTGCGCGGTAAGATCCTGAATGTGGAGAAAGTGCAGTGGCACCGCGTGTTCGAGGCTGAATCTGTAATGAATATCATCCAGAGTATCGGTGTACGCTTCGGTGTCGATGGTGAGGATTCCAAAGAGGCTAACATCGACAAGCTGCGCTACGACAAGATCATCATCATGACCGACGCCGACGTCGATGGCTCGCACATCGACACGCTGATCATGACGCTCTTCTACCGCTTTATGCCACAGGTGATTCAGGGCGGACATCTCTATATCGCTACACCACCTCTCTACAAGTGTACCTATAAGAAGAACTCGGAATACTGCTACACCGAGCAACAGCGCCAGGCCTTCATCGACAAATACGTGGCTGGCAACGTCGATGACAAAGGTCTGCACACACAGCGCTACAAAGGTCTTGGTGAGATGAATCCGGAACAGCTTTGGGAGACGACCATGAATCCCGAGAACCGTCTGCTGAAACAGGTGACCATCGAGAATGCCGCTGAGGCTGACGAGATCTTCTCTATGCTGATGGGTGACGACGTAGAGCCACGCCGCGAATTCATTGAGAAGAACGCGACCTACGCCAACATCGACGCATAAGAATCATCACTCATTTATAATTTCAGCCCACCCGATACAAGTTACATCTTGTCGGGTGGGTTTTTCTATTAATTCCAAGCTCGTAGGATAGTACCGTCGAAAGAAGCTTTGTAGGTAAGCAGACGGTCATGATTACCTGCATCCCCACGGGCTCTTATGCCACTGTTCACATCATAGCTGCGGTCACACTTGGCACAATGGAGCAACTGGCCATTGTTCTGCCATGTCAGGGGGTAATTGATACCAGTATAGTCAGCCAGACAGTTCGGGCATTGTCCATCGTAGGCAACGAGCGTGCCGATGTTATAACTACTCACACCAATGATAATGCAATCGTTGGCACCCAGGTAAAAAGCCACTTGGGTCTCTCGCTGAGTAGTTAGGGAGATATCCTCTGTCGCATTATCAAAGTTACGGGTGGTCTTCAGATGACGCACACCCTTATTATCGACATAGGTCTGAACTTTACAGAAATGACCACTGTTGCCCAAGATGCCTGTCAGATGGCATGGCAGCGGATGGAGGGAGGTGTCGAAGAGGAAACTACAACGATAAGCACGACTAATCGTGTCATCAGCGTTACAGGCTGCTAACAACACACCTAACAGAACTGCCAATAACCTTTTCATCGGCCCAACAAGGCTCGCTCTGCCTCAGTCATACGTTCAAAGTGGAATCCGTCGAGGGTCTGCTGCATCAACTGCTGAATCTCATCGTTACAGAGATTGCCGATAGAGCCCTCATGGGTGTGGTGGATATGCTTGTCGGCCTTGAACTGACCTGCCTCAATATCCAATCCCACCTTCTTATAGGCATCGCGGAAAGGCATGCCAGCAGCAGCCAGGCGATTCACCTCCTCGACGGAGAACATTGGGTCGTACATCGGGTTATCGAGGATATGCTCGTTAACCTCTATCTTATTAATGATGTAGGCAGCCATCTGCAGACAGTCTTTCAGCTCTCCGAAGGCTGGCAGGAACACTTCCTTGATAATCTGGAGGTCACGGAAATAACCGACGGGCAGATTGTTCATAATCAAGGTCACCTGCTGGGGCAGTGACTGCAACTTATTCGACTTGGCACGGATGAGTTCGAAGACATCCGGATTCTTCTTGTGGGGCATAATCGACGAACCTGTCGTACATTCCTTCGGAAGCTTCACAAACGAGAAGTTCTGGGAATTGAAGAGACAGGCATCGAAGGCCAGCTTTGCCAGTGTGCCGGCGATGGTAGCAATGGCGAAACCGACGTTACGTTCCATCTTGCCGCGACCCATCTGGGCATAGACCACGTTATAATCCATCGAGTCGAAACCCAACAAACGGGTCGTCATCGTGCGATTCAGGGGGAAGGAAGAACCATAGCCTGCTGCAGAACCAAGTGGATTGCGATTAGTCATCTTATAGGCTGCCTGCAAGAAGAGCATATCATCAGCAAGGCTCTCTGCATAAGCACCAAACCACAGGCCGAAACTGGAGGGCATGGCTATCTGGAGATGGGTGTAGCCTGGCATGAGGATATCCTTATACTGATTGCTCTTCTGAATCAGTTCGTCGAAGAGGCTCTTCACTTCCTGCGCAATCTCCATCAACTCATGGCGGGTAAAGAGTTTCAGATCAACAAGCACCTGATCGTTGCGGCTACGGCCGGAATGTATCTTCTTGCCCATATCGCCAAGACGGCGCGTCAGCAGCATTTCAACCTGTGAGTGCACATCCTCCACATCGTCTTCAATCACGAACTCACCGCGCTCACAGAGCTCATAGATAGCTTTCAGCTCAGTCAACAGCTGATGGAGTTCATCCTTCTCCAACAGACCAATGCTCTCAAGCATCGTGATATGTGCCATCGAACCCAACACATCGTATTTGGCCAGATAGAGATCCATCTCACGGTCTCTGCCGACGGTAAAGCGCTCTATTTCCTTATTGATCTCAAAGTTCTTTTCCCAGAGTTTCATCTTAACCCCTTTTATTGTTTCATGTTATACGTAATGTACCTGTGCCAACGCGTCAGCAATCTTCTCGACACCATCTTGCAAGGGTTTCTCAACCATTTTCTTGATAAACGGATTCAGCTCTGCCTTCACCGTCACCTTCATCTTGGAGTTGTTCTCATCCACGGGCAAGACCTGCACCCAGACATTAAAGGGCACAGGAGACTGAACCGTCTCGAACTTCACGCACTTAGGTTCCTCGCGGTCACAGATACGGAGTTTCAGTTCTCCGACGGGTGGCACATTAAGCGATACGGTATCTTGATCGAAGCTAAAGTCGTTGACTTTGTCCTCTGGCACACGGTCGCGCACCTTCTCTAAGTTTCTCAGGTCGCAGATATTGTCATAGACGGCCTGCTGAGAATAGGGCACAAACTTCACGCTACTCTCGAATTTGCTCTCATCTCCGAATAATCCCATCATCACAATTAATTAAATGAGCATTGATCATTATTGCTTCCAGGTATCAGGACTCTTGCGCCACTCAGCGAGCACGGCCTTGTCCTCTTCCTTGATATAGCCTGTCTTGGCAGCTTCCTCAATCACAGCATCATAGTTGCTAAGCGTAATGAGCTTGACACCGGCTTCCTCAAAGGCTTTCTCTGCCACTGGAAATCCATAGGTAAACGAAGCCACCATACCTATCACCTCTACGCCATAGGCACGAAGCGCAGCAACTGCCTTCAGCGAGGAACCACCCGTAGAAATCAGATCCTCTACCACCACCACCTTGGCACCTGGCTTGATCTCACCTTCTACTTGATTTCCCATACCATGGTCTTTGGGCTTCGGACGCACATAGCTATAAGGTAATCCCAGCTGGTCTGCAACAAGTGCGCCCTGTGCAATGGCGCCCGTTGCCACACCAGCTACTGCCTCGGCCTCAGGGAAATATTCCTGGATAGCATGGCAGAGTTCCAACTTCACAAACGAACGGAGCTGCGGGAACGACAACGTCTTACGATTATCTGTGTAGATGGGTGACTTCCAGCCTGAAGCCCAAGTAAAGGGCTCGTTGGGCTGTAGCTTGATGGCTTGGATGTCCATCAGCTTTCTGGCAAATTGATTCTTGATTTCCATACCTATTTAAATTATTTGAGTGCAAAGATAGTGCAAATCGAGCGAAATGCAAAATAAATGCCCATTTATTTTCATTTCCGAGATGCCGTCTATCTTCGAGACAAAGTCTCAAAGGTACGAAAAAAAGTAAAAAGGTAAAAAAGTAAAAAGGTAAAAAAGTAAAAAAACTAAGATTTTGCAAAGCCGAGGGAGAGAACACTGACTTTTACACCGCCTGCCTGAAGCAGTTCCTTGGCACAGGCTATCACCGTGGCACCCGTTGTGACAACATCGTCGATCATCAGCAAATGCCTGTCATGGACAACACTGGGGTCATGAAGCACAAAGACGGACTCGACATTCTCATTGCGCTCCCAGCGACCCTTATTAGTCTGACTCCCCTCGAAACTCTTCCGCCTTACGGCTGTATCAAGAATCGGCAAACCAGTCACCTCACTGACTCCTCGGGCAATCTCAAGACTCTGGTTATAACCGCGCTGACGCTCTCGTTTCCTGGCAAGAGGGATGGGCACAATGCCATCGATACCGTCGAAAAAGCCAGAACGTTGGACTTCCATAGCCACCATCCGCCCGATGGTCTCCCCTATCTCTGGATGGTTCTTGTATTTCAGTTCATAGATGAGATTGGCAGGCTCAGAATGGGCTTCGTAAAAGAAGAAAGCGGTAGCACGCTCTATGGGTATTTGGCCCCAGAAGAGCTTGGCCATCTCGTTCTCGTAGGCATTCTGATGATAGCCGGTTCTCGGGAGATGAAGGTTACAACGTGCACAGATGACTTCCTCTGTCACTGACAGACGCTGGCCACACACCACACAGAGGCGTGGAGAGATCAGATCAAGCAGGCGATGCCAGAAACTAATCGGTTTCATCCCCGTCAGCCATCTCTTCATCCACATCCAGGCACTGGCGAATGATATCGAACGTGAAACCACGCCCGAGCGCAAAGCGCACCAGCTTCTGATTCAACTCATAATCACTCGCTGCCTTCGTGCTCTTACGCTTCTGCTTGAGTAGGAGGCGCAGCACTTCAAGATACTCCTGATCGTCCACTTCATCGAGCACCCGGCGCTGGATATCTTCATCTATCCGCTTCATCCAAAGACCCTGTTGTACCTTTCTGCGCCCCCACTTATTATAGTGGACTTTATCTTTCACAAAGGCTCTGGCATAGCGTTCGTCATCGACAAAGCGCTCCTTCACCAGACGAGCAACCACACGCTCTTGCACCTGCTCGTCAAGGCCCCAGCGCCTCATCTTGTCACGCATCTCCTGCTGGCAATGCTCGGCACGTGCACAAAGCGCAGCCAGCTGCAGATAGGCTTCCTGCTCGGTCATTTCTTGTTTCATATCTTCTTAGCTTTAAGGAATCTGTTCTTGCCAAACTGGTCTTTACGAATCTCAATATCCTGAAATCCCGATTGCCGGAGATAGTCTGCCACTGCCTCGGCTGTCAATGGGTTCAGTTCAAAGTAGAGGTATCCATGGGGGTTGAGTGCCTGTTGCGCGTAATCAGCGATCTTGTAATAGAAGATAGCAGGCTCTTCTTGTGGGGCAAAGAGGGCTATCCCGGGCTCATGGTCGAGCACGTTCTTCTCCATGCCGTCACGCTCTTCTGGCTTGATATAGGGGGGATTGCTCACGATGATATCCCAACGTCGTGCATCTGACTGTAGGTGCAAAGCATCTTGCTGCTCAAAAGTCACATGAACACCGATGCGCCTGGCATTCTCACGGGCCATCTCAAGGGCCGCTTCAGAGATATCCCATCCCACAACCTCTGCTCCTGACAGCTCTGCGGCCAGCGTCACGGCGATACACCCACTACCAGTGCCTATATCAAGAATTGAACAGGGGGACACGCTCGTCAGACGTTGTGTGATCCACTGACACAGTTCCGCAGTCTCAGGGCGCGGGATAAGCACCCCTGGAGCAACATGGAACTGCCGTCCACAGAAATCGGCCACACCTAACACATACTGCACAGGCTCACCACCCTCAAGGCGGTGCATCATCGCATCCAACGACTTCTTGTCTGCATCAGAGAGTGACGCAAGCTTTCCGCTAAGAATGTCTGCTAATGAGAAACCGAAACACTCCTCAAGGACCAAGCGCACAATAGCCTTCGCCTCACCTGCTTCATACAGGACCGTCAACCTGTGCCAGAGACTTTCATAATCCATCGCAGAAGGGACGCAGTCAACGACTGTCAGTACCTGTCCAGTGACCTTGAAACGGACATCATAATCGGCAAAGGGCATCCCATAGACGCGCTCAGGATCTTCTTGATAACGGGGACGGGGATCGAGGGCCAGCACTTTTCTTAGGGAAGCGAGTTCTTCATCAGAGAAGGATTCACAAAGGTCTTCCGGCATGAATACTTCCAGTTCCTGCCACGCCGTCTTGTCCACAAAACCACTGCGTGCCTCTGGATGACTATCGGCATAGGCAACGTAAGGCTTGATATCATAGATCGGGGTTCCGTCCATCAGATCCGCCCCTTTCACGTAGATCAGCGGACCTTGCTTCTGGTCGTCCACAATACGGTCGATACGCACACAGGAGAGTCCAAGACCATTAGGGCGAAAGGGTGAACGAGTGGCGAAGACACCCACCCGCTTGTTACCGCCTAGGCGTGGAGGACGCACCGTCAGACTCGTCTGCTGCCCATTAGCCGAGAACTCCCAAATAAGCCACAGATAGTCGAAGTCCTCCAGACCATGGATAGCTTCCATACGCCTGTAAGCAGGCTCAAAAACAATACACCCCGTCAGTTCACTGACGAGCCCACTCTGCCGTGGAATGCCGAATTTCGACTTCATGGGCGAACGGAAATAGGCTATGGGTTGTATCTCCATCTGTGTTTTTGCAGCAAAGGTACAATAAAAAGTTGAGAAACTGCGAAAATGGAGCTGAAAGTTTTGTAGTCTCGGAGATTCTGTGTACTTTTGCCACAGATAAAACGGTAATATATGATTGACGACGAGAAATATATGAGACGATGCATACAGTTGGCAAAGAATGGACAACTGAATGCGAAGCCCAACCCTATGGTGGGTGCAGTCATCGTGAGTGCTGAAGGGCGCATCATCGGCGAAGGGTATCATGTACGTTGTGGCGAGGGCCATGCCGAGGTGAATGCCTTTGCCTCGGTAAGACCTGAGGATGAGCACCTGCTGCCTGCTGCCACGATATATGTTTCGCTGGAACCTTGTTCCCACTATGGGAAGACGCCACCATGCGCAGACCTAATTATTAAGAAAGGTGTACGTCGGGTGGTCGTGGGCTGCATCGATCCTTTTGCCGAGGTACAAGGACGAGGAATCCAGAAGTTACGCGATGCCGGCATCGAAGTGGAAGTAGGGGTGCTGGAAGCAGAATGTCAGGCTCTGAACCGCCGTTTCTTCACCTATCACCGCGAACAACGCCCTTACATCATCCTGAAATGGGCACAAACGGCCAACGGATTCCTCGACGACCATTTCAAGGCCACGCAGATCTCCAGCGACTTCACCAAGATGCTCTCCCATAAGCTCCGTGCCGAGGAGGATGCCATCCTCGTGGGTCGTGTCACGGAGGAGCGCGAACACCCACAGCTGAATGTCCGCGACTGGTATGGCCCTGATCCTAAGCGTCTGATTGTCGATCATGCACACCCCCTGAATCTCAATAGCCTGCACGCCCATCGTATCCAGTCACTCATCGTGGAAGGTGGTGCGAAGACACTGAATACCTTCTTGGCAGACGGTCTCTGGGATGAGATCCGTGTGGAGACCCATCTGAAGAAAACCGTCAGCGACGGCACAAGGGCTCCCCTGATTCCACCGCAGGCGATGACCGTCGCTGTAGAGACCTACGATACCCAGCAGATCATCCGCTACCATAAAATAATCCCCGAAAGCTGATGGCTTCCGGGGATTTTTATTCTTCAGCTAAAGCTTACTTTGCGAGAGCTGCACGAGCTGCAGCAATCTTATCCTGAGCGTCAGCGATCTGGTTCTTCAGCTCCTGCACTGATGTAGCATTCAGCACATCCAGGGGAGCCAAAGCCTCAGCAACGGGCTTGATGTCAGCATCATACTCAGAGAGACGATCCAGAGCGTCGAGGATCAACACTACGCGGAAGGTCGTGTTAGCAGCGGTCTCGTCGGTGAAAGAAGCAAGGAACTTGTCAGTGTTCTGGCTAGCCACATACAGCTGCTCTACCATGCTTGAAGCAGCAAGCTGCCAGAAGTAGTTGATACGGCCATTCTCATTCATAGAGTTGTAGAGAGTCTGTGAGGTCTCAGAGATGGTGTTGGTATCATCCAGATTCTTGAATGAAGGATCGTCGATGTCAGCAGCCAACTTAGTGATAGCCTTGTCATAGTCCTCTGTAGGCATCTCATAGAGCTTAGCGACTCTTCTGTCGATGTCAAGAACAGACAGCAGACGATACTTCTCTGCAAGGGTGGTAGCGTTCTCTGCTACTGAAGGATTCAGGAGGTAGTCAGGCTTTACCTGGAGCTCTTCCTTCGTCAGCTTCACAGTACCATCAGCATTTGACTGCATGAAAGGCATGTGCTTCAGCTTACCGATTTCGCTAGCGAGACTATCAACATGCATCTTGATGCTAGCCTCAATCTGCTCCTGTTCGAAAGTCTTTACTACTGAATCTGCTGATTCAGCATTCTTTGCATTTTTGTTTCCGCATGCTGCGAATGCGAGTGCTGCAAATGCTACAGCGAGAATTGATAATTTCTTCATTGTTTTTTGAATTGATAGTTATTAATAAAAGTAATGTTTATATTTCTTGTTGCTTCTGTCTCCGATTATTTCCTTAAGACCTTGCCAGGCCAGTCTGTGAAGAGGAAGATGGCGACGACGATGCTCATCAACAGCATGATGCCCAGGTTAAACCAGAGCGTCTTGATATGCCAGCTACCCAGTATCTTCTCACTGCTGTAGAATGGTGCCCGTCCTACCTTACTCTTGGGGGTGAGGTAGATAATACCGGTGCGGGCCACGATGTGATTGTCGATGACATCCAGCATCCGCTTCTGATTAGCACCGATGACACAATCCTCAAGATTGAGGTTATAATGATCGCGCTTCAGTTCGATGATGGTTTCCTTACCCTGCTCGCGCACCATCTCCGACATGAGCTTGTCTGCCTTGAGCGTCGTCTCATTACTACGCTTCGATAGTATCTGCTCTGCCTCCTTCATGTACTGGCGCAGGGACTCATACGAGTAGTCACCCTGATAGGTCTTCATCCCACAGTACGCCGTCAGCTCCGGCAGGTTCATGCGGATAGTCTCCATATGTGAGGGATCCACTTCCTTACCGCGCTTTTTCTCATCTTTCATGGTCTCCAGCTGTGACTGCAGTTCGTCGAGGAATCCCATGTTGTAGTATTGGTTCTCGTATTTCTTTTTGTCGAGTTCAAAGAACGGTGCCTTGTAGGCATTGTCGGTGAATGAGGTGACGGCCAGTGCCTCATAAGCCCATCGCGACGGGATTAAGTCACCGATAACAGGCACATTACCTGTGGTGCTCTTCGGTGTCAGGTCTGAGAAACTGACCACAAGACCACAAAGCAGTATCTGAGGTATGAGCAGTATGGGGATACTGATATAGATAGCCACAATGGAGCTGAGGCATTGCGACAGCAGCAAGCCCACAAGACTCGATAGCAGGGCGGTAATGAAGAGAATCAGCCACCACGTGCCGAAGAGCCCTTGCAGTCCCATCACGAAATTACCGATGAGGATGAAGAGCAATGTCTGTATCATGCAGACGAGGGCCATATAGATGATCTTCGAACCGATATAGCTGGCATAAGAGAGTTGCAGGAACTTCTCGCGCTTCAGCAATGCCCTGTCCTTGATGATCTCCTCTGCGCTACCACTCATACCCAGGAAGGTAGCCACGATGATGGCCATGAAAAAGTAGCTCACCAGGTTCTTGTTGTCCATCACAGTATAGCCTTCTGGTGGCGCATAGCGCGTCAGCAGTGCACAGACGAGTGCCAGCAGGGGTGCCTCCAGCAGCGTGATGCAGAGATACTGTACATTGGTGATCTTGGTGCGGATATTACGGTGCAGGAAGATACCCAACTGCTTCAGGGCACCTGGCTTCTTCTGGTCTGAAGGGGGCACCGTACCCACAGCAGGCTTTGGCAGTTCTTCTCTGTTCTTCAGATAGAGCTCATGCCACTCCTGCGGTGTCATCTTTCGCTCATCGGAGACCTCGCCACTGTTATTGAGTGCCTTCTCGTCGATGATGTTCAGCACAATCTCAGGATTCACATTACCACACGTCGGACAGGCGCTGGTCTCGGCATCTGCATAGTTCGCAGCTTCCTTGAAATAGGTGATGGCATCGATGGGATTTCCGTCGAATACGGGGTAGCCACCTTTATCCAGCAGCCACAGACGGTCGAAGAGCTTATAGACATCACTGGATGGCTGGTGGATATTCACGATGATCAGCTTACCCTTGAAGGTCTGCTCCTTCAGCAGGTTGATCACCTTCTCCGTGTCTGCAGATGACAGACCTGATGTAGGCTCGTCAAGGAAGAGCACGGCTGGTTCTCGGATCAGCTCCAGAGCGATGTTCAGGCGCTTGCGCTGTCCACCAGAGATATATTTGTTGATAGCAGAACCTACCTTCAGGTCCTTGGCAGCGTCGAGACCCAAATCCTTCAGGGTCTTCATCACACGACGGTCTAACTCCGCGTCGCTCATCCCCTCAAAGCAGAGCTTCGCCGTGAACCAGAGGTTCTGATAGACGGTCAGCTCCTCTATCAGGAGATCATCTTGCGGCACAAAGCCTATGAGGGCCTTGGCTTCGGGCTCCGTGATGCTGTGCCCGTTGATGGTGATGGTGCCTTCCTGCGGCGTCAGCGAACCATTAAGCAGTGAGAGCAGCGTGGTCTTACCTGTTCCGGAGCCTCCCATGATGGCCAAGAGTTCTCCCTGATGGAGGGTGAAGCTCAGGTCATGCATGCCGTTATCACTGTTGGGGAACCTGAAGTTGATGTCACGGCCACAGAACTCCACCGTCTCCTGCTTCTCATTGTCCTCACCACGGGCCTTCTTGTAGGCTGCGATGATGTTCGAGAAATAGACGGGCGCACCGTTCTTGCCTTTGAGCACACTACTCTGCAGCCATACCTGGAACGATCCTGAAAGCACGGGCACGTCATTCAGCATCACCTTGTCATTACCCGTATAGGTGAAGAGCAGGGTTCCTGCGGGTGAAAGCAGGGTCTTCAGGGTACCATCGGTATCTGGAAGCTTGTGTACCAGCACGTCACGGTTTTCTTTTCCTGCGACGAAATCCACGAAGTTCTCAAAGGTGGCGTCAGATACCTGGAAGGTCTTAGCCATGGTCTGGAATAGTTCGTCGGAATGTCCAGGCCTGTAGTTACAGAACTCCATCAAGCGCAGGAGAAGCATGGTAGCCTCGCTTTGACGAATCTTTCCGTGGAGTTCAGAACAGATGGACGTCACGATACTTTGCGTGTCCAAAGCGTCATCGTCCATCATCTCGTAGGCACCTCTCATATCATCGTAGAGACCGAGGTAAGTATCGATGTTTCTGATACCGAAATGATGACGCAAAAAGCTGATAAGCATGGTCTTAGCCCATGCTTCATCCACCTGCTCCTTTTTTCCAAATAAAGCAAATAAACTTAGGAAACTGGATAACAGAATGTCGGTCATCTTTTCTTAGTGCCCTCTACAAATAATCTTAAAATTGCAATTTTGCTTGCAAATATAGGCAAAATTTCAGAGTAAAGGCCCGTCGTTAGAGTTAAAAAGAATTAAAGATGTCATTTGCGCCCAAAGTCGGCAGGTACTTCACCCCATTTCTGGGTCTCCCACTTGACGATTGGATTACGATAGTTGTGTGTCTGCAACCATTGCTCTGCACGGGCAATCACCTGAAAGAGGGGCTCCGTCGCAGGGGTATGCTCGAGCTTGGTCTTACACTTCCGCTTCGACACCCAGAGGATGGCATTATAGCTGTCGGAGTAGATGGTCTTGTCGTGGAGCCCCTGGTTCCAGCAGAGTGCCAGGGCATGGACGATGGCGAGGAATTCTCCGATGTTGTTCGTGCCATGCACAGGACCATAGTGGAACACGCGGGCACCTGTCTGCAGGTCTATGGCCTGATATTCCATCGGTCCCGGATTTCCCGAACACGCCGCATCCACCGCCCAAGCGTCCGCCCGTACCTCCAATGGTAATGGAAGTACGGTGTCATGACGGTTTGTGGGGGGATTCACAAGCTTATCCATGGAGAGGCTTTTTTACATCCTTTCGGGCACTTCGATGCCGAGGAGGCTCATGCCGTTCTTGATGATCTTGGCCACGTTCTTGGCAATGACAAGGCGCACGGCCTTCTTCTGCTCGTCGGGCTCATTGAGGATAGAGTAGTCATGGTAGAACTGGTTGAACACCTTCGTGAGCTCATAGCAGTAGTTGGCGATACCCGAGGGTGAGTAGTCCTTACCTGCCTGCTCCACAGCTGCCCCAAACTCACTCATCTTCTGAATCAGTTCAATCTCTTTCTCTGCAAGAGGAGCCTCAGAGCCAGCGGGTGTCTCCTTTTGGGAGGCCTTCCTTAGAATACTCCGTATGCGCGCATAGGTGTACTGTATGAAAGGTCCTGTATTACCGTTGAAGTCAATACTCTCCTCGGGATTGAAGAGCATGTTCTTACGGGCATCAACCTTCAGGATGAAGTACTTCAGGGCACCCATACCCACGATACGGGCCACCTCCTGGCGCTCTGCCTCACTCATATCGTCGAATTTACCCAGCTCCATCGAGGTCTTCAGGGCGTCATCGACCATGAGCTGCATCAGATCGTCGGCATCGACGACGGTACCCTCGCGGCTCTTCATCTTACCGTTGGGCAGTTCCACCATACCGTAGGAGAAGTGCACGAGTTCCTTACCCCACTTGAAACCTAAACGGTCGAGCAGGATGGAGAGCACCTGGAAATGGTAGTTCTGCTCATTGCCCACCACGTAGATCATCTTGTCGATGGGATAATCCTGGAAGCGCATCTCTGCCGTGCCGATATCCTGTGTCATATAGACGCTGGTGCCATCGCTACGCAGCAGCAACTTCTGATCCAGTCCCTCCTTGGTGAGGTCTGCCCAGACAGAGCCGTCGTCATGACGCTCGAAGAGACCTTTGGCAAGACCTTCCTCGACCTTGGCCTTACCCTTCAGGTAGGTCTGGCTCTCGTAGTATATCTTATCGAAGGAGACACCGAGTTTCTTGTAGGTCTCATCGAAGCCGGCATACACCCAGTTGTTCATCTTCTCCCACAGGGCGCGCACCTCCGGGTCGTTCTGCTCCCACTTCACGAGCATCTCGTGGGCTTCCTTGATGAGCGGTGCCTCCTGCTTGGCTTTCTCCTCGTCCATGCCCTGGGCCACGAGTTCCTTCACCTCTTCACGATAGTGCTTGTCGAAGGCCACATAGTAGTCACCGATGAGGTGGTCACCTTTCTTACCACTAGACTCTGGTGTCTCACCATTGCCGTATTTCAGCCATGCCAGCATAGACTTGCAGATATGGATACCACGGTCGTTCACGATGTTGGTCTTCACCACCTTGTTACCATTGGCTTCCATGATCTGCGCCAACGACCATCCGAGGAGGTTGTTACGCACATGTCCGAGGTGCAGGGGCTTATTGGTATTGGGCGAAGAGTACTCGATCATCACGAGGGGTGAGTCCTCCGTGGCCTGCTTCATACCGAAATGCTCATCGGCATCGATGGCCTTCAGCAGTTCCAGCCAGGCACCACCGCCCACGCTGAGGTTCAGGAAGCCCTTCACCACGTTGAACTTCTCCACGGCAGAGCAGTTTGCCTGCAGATACTCACCTATCTCCTGTGCTGTCTGCTCAGGACTCTTCTTGGCGGCCTTCACAAAGGGGAACACCACGAGTGTCAGGTTACCCTCAAACTCACTTCTCGTCTTCTGCAGCTGCAGCATCTTCTCTGTGGCGTCCATGCCATAGAGGGCCTTCACGGCGTCGCCTGCTGCCTTGCTGATCAATGCTTCTATATTCATATTCTTCTGATTTTGGCTGCAAAATTATAAAAAAAACGCGTAATCCGTGCAAAAAAACGATTATTTCTTCTTCAACGACGAGAGCCAGAGCCCTGTAAAGGTCAGGAGCCCATTGAGCATCAGCAGTTCGTAGCCGAAGTGATAGTCCCAAAGGTGTTGTGTGGCGGTGTCGAGGGCATAGCAGAGCAGGGGCGATGCGATGCAGATAAGTGGCACCAGTGCGTCGTGGGGCTGGCGACGGGTGAAGAGTCCGAAGGTGAAGAGCCCCAGCAGCGGACCGTAGGTATAGCTGGCGATGGTATAGATGGCGTTGATGAGCGACGTGGAGTTCAGGGCGCGGAAGAGGAGGATGAAGAGCACGAAGAAGAGACACATCGCGATGTGCGTCTGCTTACGGAGCCGCTCGTTGCCTGCCTGACGGCGGATATCCACGCAGTAGCTTGTGGTGAGTGAGGTCAGTGCGGAGTCGGCACTCGAGAACGAGGCCGCGACGATGCCGATGACAAATAAGTGAATAGTGAATAGTGAATAGTGAATAGTTGAGGTAGCTTGGATGAAGGTGGGCAACATGGCGTCGCCCTTCAGTCCTGTACCCAGCACCATCGTCAGCAGCACGCCGAGGGCGAGGAAGAGCAGATTGGCAGGCACGAAGGCCATACCATAGCTGCACATGTCCTTCTGGGCATCGCGCAGCGACTTACAGGTGAGGTTCTTCTGCATCATGTCCTGATCCAGTCCTGTCATCACGATGGCGATGAAGGCACCACTCAGGAACTGTTTCCAGAAGTGGTGGGGCGACATCCAGTCGTCGAAGACGAAGATACGGCTCATGGGCGAGGCGGCGATGGCATCGATGGCTTCACCCACGGTGAAGTGCAAGTCACTGATCACCGTGAAGATGATCATGATGAGGGCCGTGAAGAGACAGACGGTCTGGAAGGTATCCGTAAACACCAGTGTACCGATGCCGCCACGACGGGTGTAGAGCCAGATGAGGGCCACCATCAAGAGCACGTTCACGAGGAAGGGGATGCCCACGGGGTCGAAGACAAACTGCTGGAGGATGATACACACCACGTAGAACCTCACGGCGGCACCCGTCATCTTCGACAAGAGGAAGAAGGAAGCCCCCGTCAGATAGGAACGCTCCCCGAGCCTTTGCCCGAGGTAGCTGTAGATGGTGGTGAGGTTCAGACGGTAGTAGAGCGGCAGCAGCACGAAGGCGATGGTGAGATAGCCCACGATGAATCCGAGGCACATCTGCAGATAGGTCATCTGCGACGTCAGCACCATGCCCGGCACCGAGACGAAGGTGACACCTGATATCGAGGCGCCCACCATACCGAAGGCCACCATATACCAGGGGGCGCGCCGATTCGCACGGTAGAACGTGTTATTGTCGGCGCGCCTGCTGGTGAGATGGCTGATGCCAAAGAGAATGGCAAAGTAAGCCAGTACGGTGAGGAGTATCATCATCGGAGTATGCTGTCAGCGGCAGGCCGTGGCGTTAGTCCTCGAGTCCACTGAGACTGCGGGCGAGCCATACATCCATCTTACCGGCCCCACGATGGTTCCAGGCGTAATAGGGGATGAGCTTCACGGTGACGTCCTTGGCGGTGAGCTTACCCTCGGTGCTGACACCTGCCTCCTGTGCCTTGGCGGTGATAGCCGTCACGTTGAAGGTCTTGCCGTCGCCCTCAGTGTTCTGGATACCGTAGGCAGGCACCACGTCAAACTGAGGCTGGCGTGCGAGCAGCAGATGGTGGGGATTCACGCCCTCGTTGTCTGCCCACTCCGCACAATACACGAGTGGTCCACGCTCCACGGCCACGCGCCCTCTGTCATCGCTCACCTTACGGTTGGCAATCACGGTGCGCACAGGCATATCGAAGTGGATGCGGATGACGTCACCCTTCTTCCACGGGCGATTGATGACGAGGTAGCCGTTCTGCAGTTCTCCGTCCACCTTCTTGCCATTCACGCTCACCTCGTAGCCTGAGAGGATATCGTCGCTGAAGGAGTAGAGGTCTGAGGGCACCACCTGGTTTCTCACCCACCCCGGGATGCGTATCATCATGTTGAAGGCCTTCGCCTTGTTCTGGATCACCTTGATGGCGATGTCACCGTCCCAAGGATACTGGGTGGTCTCCTCGAGTGTCACGTTCTTGCCGTTCACGGCGATGGTGGCGGTGTTGGCGGCATAGAGGTTCACGTAGAGGTTGTTACCATGGACGCCGTACATATAGCCCGGCATCGAGGGGATGAAGCGGCTGAGGTTCGAGGGACAGCAGGCGCAGCCAAACCAGGGCTGGCGCGTCTTGGTGTTGTCGGCATTGAAGCAGTAGTGCCCGTCGCTCGACAGTGGGTTCGGATAGAAGAACTTACCCCCATCGACGCTCATGCCACTGATCACGCCGTTATAGAGTGTACGCTCCAGACAGTCGATATACTTCGCGTCGCCGTGGAGCAGGAACATACGTTCGAAGAGATACACCATCGAGATGGCGGCACAGGTCTCGTTGTAGGCAGTGAGGTTCGGCAGCTCGTAGTCGGCACCGAAGGCCTCTCCCGCATGGCGCGCACCGACACCACCCGTCAGGTAGTACTTCCTGCCGACGATGTTCTCGTAGATGGCGTCGATGGCCTTGATATAGCTTGAGTCACCCAGCAGTGCGGCGACATCTGCCATACCGGCATACATATAACCGGCACGCACGGCATGACCCCAGGCTTCCTTCTGCTCCACCACGGGTTTGTCACTCTGTGAGTAGAGATCCCTGCGCCCCGTCTTGCCACGGTAGTCCAGCAGGTACTTCGCCTCGTCGAGGTATTTCTTCTCTCCCGTGATCACATACAGACGGGCGAGTGCCATCTCCGCAATCTGGTGTCCCGGCACGATGCAGGCCTGCCCGGCATTAGGACCCACCTCCTTCACCACGCAGTCAGCGTAGCGCTTGGCGATATCCAGGAACTTCGTCGAACCCGTAGCCTGATAGTGGGCACAGGCGGCGTCCACCATGTGACCGAGGTTGTAGAGCTCATGACTCAGGAAGTCCTCCTTCTCCCAGCGCTTCTCGCCACTCCATCCGTGGGGATGCTTGGGGTTGATGGTGCGCGCGGTGTAGAGATAACCGTCAGGCTCCTGGGCAGCCCCCACCACGTCGAGCACGGAGTCGATATAGGCCTTGAGCTTCTGGTCAGAATAGGTCTGCAGCACGTAGCTGGCACCCTCGATGGTCTTATACACGTCGGTATCGTCGAATGAGAATCCCATGAACTTCGCCACGTTCCACTCCGGTGTCTCCAGTCCTGCGTGCCCCGGATGCTGCAGGGTGTAGGCCGCCATCTCGAAGTTCTTGTAGCGGTGCTCACTCTCGCACTTCGAGAACGCCAGGGGTATGGTCACCTCTCGGGCTGCCTGGATGCGGTCGCCCCAGAAGGTATTGGGCGTGATCTTCACCGATGTAAAGGGAACCTGCGTGTAGGGATAGCCGCTCTGGGCAGCAACCGTACCTGCAAACAATGCAAATAAACAGAAAAGAACAGTTATTCGTTTCATAATAAGTAGTAATTTGATTATTTGGTGGCAAATTTACACTTTTTATTTGAAATTACAAAGTATTTTCCAGAAATTATTTGTATCTTTGCGCACAGATTATTTATTATTCATTCTTAAACACCTCTAACTATATGAACAGACGAACAGCATTTACGGCCCTCTTCGTGGCAGCATCGCTGGGTCTCAACGCCCAGAAGCCCATGAAGGCCCCCGCAGGCGGCAAGGCCATCAGTGACGAACTCATCGGTATTTTCTTCGAAGACATCAGCAGTGCCGCCGACGGTGGTCTCTATGCCGAGCTCGTACAGAACGGCTCCTTCGAGTTTAGTCCCGTCGAGCGCGACGGCTGGGGCGCAGGCACCGCGTGGCGCATGATCCGCCCAGGCCACTCCACAGGATGGCTCGAGCCCCGCATGGATCAGAGTATCCATCCCAACAACCCCACCTACATGCGCCTCCACATCGAGCGCACCCGTGAGTTCTACGACTATAAGGGCTGGCGAGGCTTCGGTCTTCAGAACGACGGCTTCGACGGCATCTCCGTGAAGGCCGGTGCGAAGTACGACTTCTCCGCCTTCCTCCGCAATGTCGATGGCAGTGAGAAGCAGGTACGCGTGGCCCTCGTCGAGCCTCAGGGCTGGGGCAAGGATCCCAAGCTGCTCGCCGACGCCACCCTCACCCTCAAGGGCGAGGGCTGGCAGAAATACGAGACCGTGCTCACCCCCGACTCCACCTGTCAGAAGGCCGCTCTCCAGGTACTCGTGCTCAATCCGGGTACCGTCGATGCCGATATGCTCTCCCTCATGCCCGAGGACACCTATAAAGGTCACGGTCTGCGCAAGGATCTCGCCCAGGCCCTCGCCGACCTGCAGCCTAAGTTCCTGCGCTTCCCCGGCGGCTGTGTCGTCCACGGTGGCGGCGACGGTTTCTGGAACACCTACCGCTGGAAGACCACCATCGGTCCCAAGGAGCAACGCAAGCAACTCAAGAACACCTGGGGCTACCACCAGTCGATGGGACTTGGCTACTATGAGTACTTCCAGTTCTGCGAAGACCTCGGCATGGAGCCGCTGCCCATCCTGCCCGCCGGAGTGAGCTGCCAGGGTGCCAACGGTGGTTGGGGCATGTGGCCCACACAGGCACAAGACGCCTGCCCGATGTCCGAGATGGACGAGTGGGTCTCCGAGGCCCTCGACCTCATCGAGTGGGCCAATGGCGATCCCGCCACCTCCAAGTGGGCTAAGCTCCGCGCCGAGCAGGGCCATCCCAAGCCCTTCGGTCTGAAGTACCTCGGCATCGGCAACGAGGAGAAGATCTCCCCCGAATTCGCTGAGCGCTTCAAATATATATATGAACGCGTGCGCGAGGCCTATCCCGACATCGTCATCGTCGGCACCGCAGGTCCCGGCTCCCACCCCGACAACCCCGACTACCAGGCAGGCTGGAAACTCGCCGACGAGACCGCCATGCCCATCATCGACGAGCACTACTACGAGCCGCGCGACTACTTCCTGAAGAGCCGCCAGTACGACAGCTATCCCCGTGACCGCCAGACGAAGGTCTATCTCGGTGAGTATGCCGCCAAGGACAAGAAGCTCATCGACGCCCTGGCTGAAGGTCTCTACCTCCTCCATGTCGAGCGCAACGGTGATGTCGTCACCATGACGAGCTACGCTCCCCTCTTCGCCCGTAAGAACGCCACGAACTGGAATCCCGATATGATCTACTTCGACAACGAGCGCGCCTACCTCACCTGCAGCTACTATGTGCAGCAGCTCTTCGGCCAGAGCGCAGGCCAGTACTACTACGGCGACTGCGTCAGCTTCGAGGGCGATGCCCCCGGTGTGTGCCAGCCTCAGGAGGATGTCCACTACGGACAGTCCGTCGTGCTCAATGCCAAGACACGCCGTCTCTTCGTGAAGCTCTGCAATGCCTCTGCCGACGCCAAGAAGGCCCACATCGACCTCAGCCGTTTCTCGCTGAAGAAACAAGCCACGAAGACCGTCATCGCCGGCAATGCCGAGGATGAGAACAACTACGAGTCGCAGCCCATCGCCCCCGTGAAGTCACAGTTCAAGGCCCAGAAGAAGTTCAGCCTCGACCTCGCACCTTACTCGATGGTGATGCTCGAATACGCCCTCTGATATCGAATAAGCCCCCTGCCAATTGGCAAGGGGCTTCTTCTTTTCCTTATTACAGACTCACGACGCGGATCGCATACGGCGGCAGCACCACGGTGTCGCCCTCGATGGTCAGCGGCCCCGTCGTCACCTTCACCGCCTGCTGTTCCGGTTCCCCCTCGAAACCCTCAGCCGTCGTGCCCTCGGGGATGGTGATGCCCTCCAGCGTCAGCCTCAGCGCCACGGGCAGCGCGTTCACCAGCTTCAGGTAGCGGCGCCCCGTCTTCGAGTCCTTCACGAGACTTGCCCCGAGACGGTGAGCCACCTTCGCGTCACTCTTCAGCGTCGTTTTCACGTAGCGGTCACCGCCATACACCGAGAAGAGCCTCTGTGTCTCGTAGGCCGGTGTCGGTCTCACCTCCGTGTTCGAGAAGTAGATCATGTCCGGGTCCCAGTTGTGGTGGCCGTCCTTCGCCAGCAGCGGTGCGTAGCTCGTCATCGCCACCACGTCGCCGTTGCGCTCGATGTCCGTCAGGTAGAGTGCCTCTGCGAGCGCCGTCTCCACGTTCGGGCGCCGTGCCTTCGTCGAGGCCGCATACTCCCCGAGATACACCTTCGGCAGCTGCCTGTCGTAGCCGTCGTAGTAGTCCCGGTGGTGCATGAACCAGCCCGTCGATTCGTAGTAGTGTTCGTCCACCATATCCTGCAGCTGCGGGTGCTTGCGGGTGAAGTCCCAGCCCTCGATATAGTCTGCGCTCGGCGTGTGGAAAGGCCCTACCGTGCCACAGATCCTGATCTCCGGATACCGCTCGCGGATGGCCTTGCAGATCATCTCGTAGCGCTCCTCGAAGACCGTCGAGATGATATCCTCGTTGCCGATGCCGATATACTTCAGGCCGAAAGGCTTGGGATGTCCCGCCTCAGCCCTCATCTTCGCCCATTTCGAGGTGGCGGGGTCACCGTTGGCCCACTCGATCATCGCCAGCAGTTCCTCGATATACTGCGGCATCTCCGCCATGGGGATGCCCCCCTGCTGTCCACCGACGCCGTAGCGGTCGTTGGCACTGTTCTGGCAGGGCACGCCCGCCGCCAGCACGGGCAGCGGCTCCGCCCCGATATCCTCACAGAACTGGAAGTACTCATAGAATCCCAGTCCGCGTGTCTGGTGATAGTTCCAGATGTTGAAGTCCGGCTGTCGCTGTTCCAGCGGCCCTATGGTGTGGTGCCAGTGGTAGATGTTCGCCAGACCCTGTCCGTGACTCATGCAGCCCCCCGGGAACCTCACGAACTTCGGCTTCAGCGCCGCGATGGTCTCCGCCAGATCCTTGCGCAGTCCGTTCTTGCGGCCCATGAAAGTCTCCTGCGGGAAGAGACTCACCATGTCGATGCCCGCCCGCTGCGCCTTCAGGCCTATCAGTGCCAGGCGCGCACGGTCACACGAGCGCTTCGCCGTGAGCGTCGCCTCGTACTTCTGCCAGCCCTCACCCTGCGTCTTCACCTTCGCCTGGGCGATCACCGTGCCCAGCGAGTCCGTGAGCTGCACGATGAAGTCCTTCTTCAGCGGTCGCCCGTCCTCCCGTGTCCTCACGTTCTGCACGAACATCGAGAAGTCATACTTCGCCCCCTCCTTGACGGCGATGCCGTCCCAGCCCTCGTTGTAGAGCGTGTCCTCGCCGACGACGGCATAGTGCGGGTTCTGCTTGCTCAGCGGATCCACCTGCACGATGTTGATAGGCGCCGAGGCGTGCCAGGCCGTCGTGGCGCCCCACCCCCGGTGATCCCTCGGTGAGTATTCGAAGTCACGGTTCTGGATCAGTTCCGCGTAGAGCCCACCGTCCGCTGCATAGCTGATATCCTCGAAGAAGACCCCGATGAGGTCCCCGCTGATGGCCTTCTCCTCCGTGGTGACACTCAGCGAGGCCGTCACCGTCTGTCGCGGCATGTCCGGGTTCTGCGCGTCGTCGTGCATGCGCTCGCTGCTGCGCTGGGCGTCCGCCCGCAGCGCCTCGAAGTGCGCCTTCACCGTCTGCAGCTCCTGCGGAGAGAGCTCAAAGAGACAACCCTCCCGCAGCACGCCACCCACGGTCGCCGTGTCGCGCGTCCATGCCGCATCGTCTATCAGGCTCCGCTCGTCCTTGGCGAAGTGCCTGAAGTCTGCCGAGGCCTCCACCCAACGCTTCTCGCCCCCCTTCGTCAGGAAGTAGATGTCGAAGGCGCCGCTGGCGTTGGCAAACACCACCGGTTTGAGGCACTCCCGCGTCGTCATCCTCGGGTAGTCCTGCGGTCGCCATGTCACGAGATCCCGCGAGTAAGCCGTCGCCAGCATCGGCGTGCGGTCGTTCACCTGGAACACCAGTCGCCACGTCCCGTCGTTGGCCCTTGCCAGCGAGGGGTGGTACATGCGCTTCTCCGCGCCCCACTGTCCGTAGTCACTGCTGCAGAGCTGCCCCAGGTCCTGCCATCCCTCAGCCGTCTGCTGGGCGATGTGCAGCCCCTCGCGCTCCCCTGGGCAGTAGATCAACACCTGCGGCATCGCCGCCTGCTGGGCGGTAGCCGTCAAGGCCGTCGCCGCCATCCATGTCAGCATCCATTTTCTCATCGTCATGATCGTTTCAGTTATGATTTGTCCGCAAAGATACGACTTTTTTTGGTAATCGGCCTTTTTTTGTGCCTTTAATTTTATTTAAAGCCGTGTAGATCCGTGCCTAAATATATGTCTTGCGACACGATTCAGCCCCCTCGTCGGTGCTTTGTCGCAGACCAGCGCCCCTGTCGCTACAACCTCAGTCGAAAGTCCCCCAGATATTTGCGTATCCCCCAAAACCGCCGTACCTTTGCATCGTCGATAAGACATTAATCAACAGTATAAACATTAAAAATTATAAGATTATGAAGAAATTTTTATTGATAGAGACAACGCTTCTGAGTGCATTTGTTGCAGTATTAATGGTATGTGCATCCTTGTCAACGAGTCATGACGACACCATTTCTGCAGAGATCGACGTACAGACCAGCGCCCAGGGCGCAACCCATGCTTCGACTTCTTATCATAGTATTTACAAATTAGGTGGAGTCTATCCCGAACCATAAGGATACATTCCCCTTGAAAACAAGAGGCACCTCACACCATCCGTGAAGTGCCTCTTCTTTTTTTGTGGATTAGTGACACTATAGCCCGCGCTCCGCCCAGTCTCCACGATCCAAGTTACGATACCCAATGGCCTCAGCAATATGATGCCCTTGTATCTGCTCAACACCCTCAAGGTCGGCAATCG